>SPJK01054124.1_pt1 | contig 10786 bp, 2 predicted proteins | sample 3741771 | NCBI WGS metagenome assembly SPJK01 (sample SAMN10925997, study PRJNA522277) | cold seep metagenome | isolation source: Elba SIP-enriched marine methane seep metagenome, extraction at timepoint T2 | place: Italy: coast of Elba, Mediterranean Sea
AGAAAATCAGTCAACTGGATCGTCGTTAAACCGGTGGTTGGGTTCGGGAATACGCTAAAGCCACGATCGCCGAACTGCACCTGATCACCCTGTGGCAGTATGGCTTCCAGCTCAAAGAAGGTATCGCCGGTAACACTTACATTGGCGAAAGTCGCTGTGTTGTCGCCACTTGCCCCTGAGCTATTCACGATCAAGCCCATTTCCAAGCACTCCGGCATGGTAATCTGGATCGAGAACTTGTAGAACCAGGTAATGCCGTTGAAGGAGACTCTACCCGTAAAGGTGTTGCCATTGCGGTCGATGCGTAGCCAACGCCGGTTAAACGCCGGTGACATGGAGCTAGTGACATTACCGCCATCGGTCAGGCGCATCTCCGTACGGTGTTGCGCAAAAAGGTTGGTCATTAGCGACACATGTTGGGCTTGTGGGTCATTGCTTGCCCGCATCGTAATACCGGCCCAGCCCGGTGCATTACCGGTAATACTGGTGACTTCAGCAATGATCGAACCGTTCCCGCATAAGTTGTACTGCGCAAAGGCATACTCATCGATATCTGTGGTGGTCGAGTTGTAACAGTCGGTACTGTTCACTGTGAATACTTCGCTAGGCACATCGTAGCTCACATCATTGCCGTCTTCACAGCCCACGCCGTCTGGTTGTTGGCTCCAGCCGCATGGCAAGCCCAGGACATCTACTTTGCTCTCGCAAGTACTCATCAAGTCATTTACGTCTACAGCAGTCGCTGTTACAGCGATCTGATCACCCAACTCCTCACAATAGATGCGGTTGATATTCAGCGTTAGGCTGGCTACTCCACAATTATCCGTTGCGGTAGCCAAATCTGCTACAACCAGGTCGATAAACTCTTCGCCATTAAAGACAACCTCACTATCGGTACAGATGATCACCGGTGGCTCCACATCTTCCACTTCGAAGAAGTAGCGACAATAATCGGTGTTGCCGGCAGAGTCGGTAGCCCGCCACCGCACCCGGTAACGACCTACATCCAAGGTAACGTCATTGTTACTCTGATCCGTCCAACCCACTTGCCAGGGGCCAATGTTCTGATTGGCATCATTAACTGGGCGATAGCGGTATTCCAGGGCAGCAATAGCGCAGTTATCCATCGCTGGTGGAACGGGTAGATCGACATCAGCTTCGCATTCGCCCGGATCGTTTGGCACCGTTGTATTCAAGCCACCGCAATTAACCGTGGGGTCTTCGTTGTCTTCCACTGTCACGCAGAAGGTGCAACGGTCGCGGTTGCCCGCAGCATCGCGGGCCTCCCACTGAATCTTCCACTTGCCTACACCTAAATCGGCCGTAACATTAGTCGACCATCCCGACCAGCCCATACCGCCAATATTGTTGCAGTTTTCATCGACCGGACGATAGCGGTAGCGCAATACGGTCACGGCACAGTTATCTGAAGCGCCCGGCACAGGTACCGTGTAGGCAGCAGAACACATTCCCGGGTCGGAACTGATGGTGTCGTCGGATGGGCAAGTGACCTGAGGATCAATATTATCTTCCACGGTAACCGTCGCCATACAAGTATTGGTGCCTCCATCTCCGTCATTGACGGTCAGGGTAACTGTATTGGGGCCCAGGTCCGAACAATCAAAACTATTTGGAGCAACATTCTCGGCGTTAATCGTTTCGCAAAGGCCGGACGGAGGGTCATGTATCTGAGCTGCCGTGATCGATGCAGATCCAGCGCCGTTCAGGTTCACCGTCACATCCTGGCAAAAGGCATTTGGGCCATCCTCCCCTTCAAGCAGGCAGGAGCCATTGGCATTGATATAATCACTGATGGTGGTGCAGGAAGTTGCCGAAAAATAGAGGGTCTTCTGCCCTTGGCACATGATCGAAGCACTAGCCGAACCACACATAACTCCGTCAGCATGGACCCCATTGAAGTTATGGCCGATCTCATGAGCAGTAGTAAGAAATGCCCCTACACGATCAGCTGTGAACCCATGGGCCAAATCTGGCGGCCCCAGGCATACCGACGGTAACCCGCCGGAGACACTGCCCAGCAATGAGCCATGATCTTTGGCAGAAAACACATGCACCAAATCCCGGTGAACATCCGTTCGGTTATTATCCCATTCATCCCTGATCTCTGCAAGGATATCCGAACTCGGGCTGCCGGCCGCAGTATATGGATCAGCCGAAGTTGTCCAGACATTCTGAAAGACGATGATAAAGCGCATATTGAAGGTAGACTCATAGATCCCTTCCACCATATTAAGGTTAGCAAGGATCTCTGCATTGGAGTTTCCGCCATACATTTCCCACCACTCAAAATCTGCATCGGTGGCCAGTTCCAACATCGACGGGCAATCCGGTTCCGATTTTGCCGATCCTTGTGTTGGGATCTTCATCTGACTCATTTGTTCTTCCAACTCTGTCACGCCACAATGCGCCCCGGGAATCGGAATGATCGCATCAAAGTCGTAGATCACAAAGAGGTTTTTCGCCGTTCGCCGGCCGGCAAAGCGGGACAAGGGTTCGATGAAACGGCTATTCTTGCCGTCCTGGAAATAGCCTCTGATCTCATTTTCACGTATGGATAAGCGCGTCATCTGCTCTGAGCGATAATTGACGCGCCCTTTGTAGGTGTGGCAAGCCTCTATCGGTTGCAGCACCTCTCCTCGATCGCCTGTTCGGATCGATCGGTAACCAGGTGCTCTCATATCGTTGACCTCCAGATCAAAGCGAAGCGGTGTTTCGTCTTTGATCTGCAAGTCGAATTGAACAAGCCCTTGTTGGCCTTTTACAAAAGCATTCAAGCGTTGGATATCTAACTCGACGATCTCGAAGTCAGATATTTGTTGGGCTACTGCTGCCGATTTTGCCGCGTCGATATTAGCGGCCGGGAGCGCCTGGAATAGAGGCCGTTCAATCGACTGTCGAGATTCTTGTGCTACAAGCGGCCAACTAAGCAAAGCGAAAGCGACCCATAAAACAATGGAATAAGGGGTAAAGAATCGTTTCATTATTACAGATTTTACAAACATTTATTGAACTGACATCAACAATACTCCCTCCAGCTGACGGCGGAGAAAGCAACCTATGCGAACCGAATGATTCAGTTGTTTAAATAAGTAATTACGAGCCCTCTATCTGTTTAGCTGCGAGTGTGAGGGTAGCTTAATAGTGATAGAAAGACCTAAGCTCAATAAGGATTGTTGATGGTATGGCAAGCAGGTTTTCGCAGCAAACACATTAGGTATCAAAAATATACAAAAATAAATTAATGCAATAATATAGTTCGAGCTTTTCTCCCAAAGACACAGCTCCGCAAAAAGCGCAACAAATGTCGGCTTAACAAAAAATCAGCAAGGCGCTACCTGAACGGAGCGCCTTGCTGACATTAAATTCTAACTCAATTCTTCCGCTAAAGCCGGGGCCTTACGGTCGCGGTTGCAGGACCACCCGCTGTGTCTGCACCGTACCATCCGTCAATCGCAGGCGCACCACATACAAGCCGGCCGGCAACTGGCTCAGGTCCACTTCTTCGGTGCCGTATTCGAGCAAGCCGCTGCGGATGGGCAGCACCAGCCTTCCGTTGATATCCAGGACTTCCAGCTGCCCTTCTTGTTCCAGGAAGTCGCTTAGTTGAATGGTCGCGCGCCCATCGGTTGGATTCGGAAATACGCTAAAGCTGCGGTCGCCAAACTGAGCGTTCTGTTGTGGGGAAGGAATTACCGCCAGATCGAGATCACCATTTCCTAAAACACTCACATTCGCAAAGGTCGCCGTATTATCGCCACCGGCATTCGAGCTGTTGACAATCAGTCCCATCTCGATACATGCCGGCATATCGATCTGGATGGAAAACTTATAGAACCACGTGAAGCCGTTGTTCGACACTCGCCCAACAAAGGTGTTACCAATTCGCTCTAAGCGTAGCCACTGTCGGTAAAAAGAGGACGACACAGAGCTAGTGATATCGCCACCACTCTGTAGCCGGACTTCCGTACGATGATTATTGAATAGATTAGTCATCAGCGACACCTGCTGGGCATCCCCATCATTGCTGGCTCGCATAGTGACGCCCGCCCAACCGGCCGCATTACCGGTAAGGCTGGTGACCAAAGCTGTGATCTGGCCATCACCACACAGATAGTACTGCGCAAAAGCATACTCATCGGTATCGGTGGTCAAGGGGTTGTAGCAGTCTACACTAGATACCGTAAATTCTTCTGTCGAGAGATCGTATTCGGCCTGGCTTCCATCTTCACAATTAACGCCATCTGCTTGCTGGGTCCAGCCGCAAGGCAAACCCTCAACGGTGACGAATCGGGTGCAGAAATCCCGATTTCCACCATAGTCGGTCGCGCGCCAACGAACTCGGTAGCGGCCAATCGGAAAGGTTACATAAGCTTCAGATTGATCCATCCAGCCTGTCCAGGGGCCAATGTTTTGGTTATTGGCATCTACTTCCCGATAGCGGAATTCCAAGGCAGCTACCCCACAATCGTCGGTTGCACCTGGAATGGGCAATTCTACATCAGCCTTACAGTTCGCTTCAACCGTGATATTCAGTCCACTGCAGTCTAAGACTGGGTCTTCGGTGTCCTCTTGTTCATTACACAGTTCAATCCCGAGTAACAGCTCTTCTGTGAAGTTGCTCAGCACACTTCCAACAGCTGTTGGTTCATCTACATTACAATAATCAGAGGCGATATAGGTTGTTCCGAGATCCAGGTCAGTGTCGTTATAACCGGGGATAAAGCCGCCAAAATAATGGCCGGGTGTTTCCAGCTCAACGACTAACACTGCGGAAGCACAAACGGTAGCTGGTTCATCAAATTCGACGGTTTCAATGAAGTCACTACCATCAGACAAAACCGTATTAGTCGAAGCCAGTAGCGTCATATTGCTATACAGCAGCTCACCATCCAATTCGTAAATATTGACCGTTACCGTTGGATTATCAACAGCTTCGAACACGCCAAAGGAAACTGCGGTGATATCTCCCCCTGGTGAATCCATTGCTGTCAGATCAAAGATCTGCAAGGTTTGATAATCGCCGCCGGGGCAAGCGAGCGAGGTTGAAATCGACCCCGCCGTAAAATCTGGATTTAGGGTAAGAAAAGTGCATTCATCGTTCTTTGCAAACGTAGCGGCTTGATTGGTGGGCTTCTTTGTGTCAAAGGTTCCTACCGTTTCTATATCATCACCCGTTCTACTGAAGATTTGCCATTCCTGAGCCGATAATTCGAGGCTCGTTCCCAGGAGCAGTAAAACCAACAAAAAATGTACGCTCCATGTGGGCCGATTACCGCCCATTACCAAAGTAGTATTCACGTTCATAAGATTTAGTTTAGCCAAAAGGCATTCAATGAAAAGCAGAGGTGCCAACATCAGTGAGCACACAATGCGTGTTTACCAATTACAAATAGTTGGAAGCGATGGGTAGCACCGCTGGTGCTACGGCGGATTGTGATGTGATAAGGTAGAAGCCTAAAAGAGCTCAGCGCATACGAACAGTTGCATCAGCGCAGACACCACTATGATTTTGCACTGATGCGCTGTTCGGATAAATATGGATCTAATTATGTCAAGTTAGTTGGCAAAGATTGCGCTCGACCTGCCTCCTCCCATTTGGTTCCTATAAGAACCGTTTATGAAGCAGGTCATGTAAGTATGGGTACCAGGTGATTGCTAAGGCGAAAGAGAAACAAAAAAATAGAGGGTTGGGCTTTTGCCTCAATTGCGTCTAGACGAATCTGGTCCACCCAACACCCCATTACCTGTCTGAAAAACAAAACCGACTGCCTTTGCAGCACGGCATTCCTACGATTGAGATCTGATTATGTTTGTTCACATGCTGCAGGTAGGCAATGTGCCTACCTGACATCCATGTTGTTCAAAGTGTGTTCTAAACGAGACCTTGTTTTAAAAGAGGCAGCAGTAAAAGGGGGCATTACTGCTACCATCTTGCAATAAGCAACCTTGGTATTGTTCTCTAATCAAGGTTGCCCATAAGCCTGAAACAAATTAACAGAAGGGGGTAGCCAAAATTCGGACACTGCATGTCCGAAAAACGGCAGACTGCCTTTTAATCACTGAAAATCAGTGGATTAAAAACCAAAATCATTGACAAGTAAATCAACTATAAATGGCTATTGGCGAAAAAGAAAGGACATCAAGACAGAAAGCCAGTTGAATAGACAGGCGCTGTAACCCGCTTTAGTCTTGTTCATGATACTGACTAGGGCTGCAGCCGAAGCGATCGGCAAACAACTTGGCAAAATAACTCGCTGATCGAAACCCGCAAACAGCAGCTACCTCTTTTACGGTGGGATAAGTCCTGTTCTCAAGCAACAGACGGGCATGTTGCAAGCGAGCTTCCTGAAGATATTGACCGGCACTCAAGCCGGTGTGTTGCTTTAACCGGCGCGAAAACTGACGTTCGCTCAGCGCCATGCATTGCGCCAGGTAACCCACTTGCACATCCATTTGCTGCTCTATCGCTTCCCGGGTATGGGTTTCTACTTTTCGGAGCCACTCCATTTGTGCGGATGATTCTCCAGTTGGTGTAGTAGTTGGACGGTTTCGGTAATGGTCCAGCAGGTTCTCGACACGCGCCAGTAACTCGCGAGGAGAAAAGGGCTTCGTCAGAAAATCGTCCACCCCTAATCGGAGCGCTCGAAGCTTGTGTTCTTCGCGCGTCCTCGCCGTCAACATAATCACCGGAATCACTTGCCATTCTGGTTTACTTTTAAGGGCTTCCAATAAACTATACCCATCTACATACGGCATGGTAATATCCGACAGGATCAGCTCTGGCAAGGATTGATCTGTGTCGTTTATCAGGGCGTCCAAAAGAGCTTGTCCATTATCGTAAAGTATGGGCGTATATACCGGACGAAGCAATTGAGCGATAAACTCCTGCACCTCTGCATTATCTTCCACCACGGCTATCCGAGCACCTGACACCCTCGCTTCCGCTGCAGATGTTTCTGCTTGCGATTTTCTGCTTTGCCGCGGTGGCAAAGGCGTCAGCCTGGCCAGCTCATCTCCCGCAACTAAACGAGCGGGTACAGAGAGCGTAAATGTACTCCCTTCCTGCCATCGGCTATCTGCCTCCAATGTACCCTGAAGCAAATGTGCCAGCTCCTGTGACAAGGACAAGCCAATACCGGTTCCACCAGCTGAGGCTAATTCTTGGCGCTTACTCTGGAAGAAACGCTCGAATACATGGGGTAAATCCTCTGGAGGAATACCACGGCCGGTATCGGATACCGAGAACACCACCACCTCGCCACGGAGTTTCGTGTGAAGAGCTACCTGGCCTCCATTTTCTGTAAACTTGATCGCGTTACTCAACAAATTCGACAAGATCTTCTCCAATCGTCGAGGGTCAGTTTGCAATACGGTGTTAGCAGCTAGCTCATCTTGCAATTGAAAATCAATACCCCGACGTACCGCCTGCATCCGGAAAGAGTCGAATAGCTGTCGGATAAATGCACCGAGCGGTACGGGCTCTTCATGTAGCTGAATTCGTTGGGCATCCACGCGGGCCAAATCCAGCATTTCCTCTACCAGTCGACGCAGCCGCTTGCTGTTTTGAAAAATGGTTTGCAAGCTCGTTCGCAAGCGATTGTTTTGTTGAATAGGTGCCTCTTCTGTAAGCTGTTCCAAAGGCCCGGTAATTAGCGTCAAGGGTGTTCGCAGCTCGTGGGAGATATTAGCAAAGAAACGCGATTTCATTTCATCGAGTTGGAGTAATTCCTCCGTCTGTTGCTCGATCAGAGCCTTATCTTTTTGAATTTGTTCGGTGCGGCGATCGACCTCTGCTTCCAATCTGATCTTTTCTTGCCGCTGGCGATTCGCCCAGGCCCAGGCAAAGAATAAGAATGGCGATAGACACAAGAGGTAAATCCACGCCTGTCGGTAGAAAAACTCACGGGCCTCAATCGGTAATACAATTGGGCTAGCTGTCCAATTTCCGCGATGATCAATACCGTTGATCACCAGGTTGTAGCGCCCCGACGGTAGGTTAGATAGACTGAGTTGATGTTGATCACCCAGGTAGTTCCAGTCATCATTAAGCCCTTCCAAACGATAAGCAAAGCGGTTGTACTGGCTATATCCATAATTCGACAAAGCCATGCTTAAACGCAAGTTCCGTTTATCCGCTGCTAGCACTATGCGGCCTGTCCAGTCGCTTACGTGATCGTAGCTTATTTCGGTTCCTGCTTCGGCATCAAAGTAGCTCAAATTGGTTAAGTAGATCAGCGTGGAATCTCCTTGAACCAATTGCTCTTTGACCGCTATCGGATCAATTACATTCAACCCGGAAATTGTTCCAAAGTATAGCTGGCCATCGCTGGCTTTGCATTGTGCATAACGGTTGAACTCAAAGTGCGACAGACCATCCTGGGTATTGAGGTTAGCAATAACGGCCCCTTGCGAACTAACCACCGAAAGGCCATCAAAAGTCCCAATCCACACATCTCCGTCATCGTCCTCTAATATGTTAACTACAATATTATTGGTCAAGCCGGCATCGCGATCAATTACCCGGACCACCCTTTCTTCAAGTGGGTCGAAAAGATGAACACCTTGGTTGGCCGTACCCAGCCAAAGCAGACCATTGCGGTCTTCACGGATGACGACTATACGATGATCTTTAAATTCGTTAGAATGACCATATTGTTTCCAAGCACCAGTGCGCATGTCCACTCGAAAGAGGCCATTATTCGTTCCTATCCAGAGTCGATTGTCGGTTCCTGGATAAAGTGCATGCACAATACCGTTAAACGCTATGGGTACACCCTTATGGGTAGCAGCTTCCATACGCTCCTCCGATAGCGAGAACCAATATAATTCCGAGTTGTGCTGCTCCAATAAAGCCAGTCGATCATCCGTAAGAAACACCGCTCGGTTGAGGTCGATCGGTAAATCCACTACCCGGCAGGAGTCTTCCAAATTGCCACTCAATTGGATTAACTGAGATTTTTTACTCATCCACACCTCACCATTCGGTGCAGGTAACAGCTGGTAACCGCCGATTCTTCTTGAAGCCTCTTCAGCGCAGTTTGAAGCGGTAAAAGCGGCTAATTGCCCATCATTTAGTTGTTGTAGCCATCCTAATCTACTCAGTAGCAGCTGATCTGGCCCGAGTTCTTCGATGTAACGAATGCTCTGGTTGGCCACCAAAGATTGGACGCCGGCACGAATAGCAGCCGTCACATACCAAGGGCCAGCATCCGTGCCTAGGAAGATCTCATTAAAGAAGTCTGCTCCATGAATAGTACGGGCCAACGGCAAGTCCTTCAACATCGGAGAGTAATCCCACCATTGCCCTTCTTGATCTAATAAAAGGGCTCCTTGCCGGCGTTGAGGCTGCCGGTAGAGGAATACCAAATTGCCTTGTTCGTCCTCGAAAATGCCCTTCCCGACAGCATCTTCAGGAAAGCCAGGGCAGGGCTGAAACTCAGCTTGGCCTGGCAACCGCCATTGAAACCGGGGACTATTCTGATCATGCAGCAAGAATATCGTATCATTTCTTACTGCTAACCCGGTTCGAGCGGTCTCCCGTAACCCCAGGTCTAGTGGTGTTTGATCAAAGTCTGGGAGCATACTGCGTTCGATCCGGTGGGTCACCTCTTTTGTGTCCAGATCAAAGCAAAAAGCGGGTAAAGCGGCATCCATCCACCATAATTGCTCCCCGTCCTGAAAGAATATGGTCGCTTCTCGACGCACAAAGTGTTCTTGCTCGCTATTGTAATGGAGAGCATTGGGAATACGAGCTAATTCTTCGAATTGTTCCCCGTCCCAGTGATGGAGAATGAAAGCGGTTTCCTCCTTGGCTAAGACCCAAAATTGCCCGGTATCATATTCGATCACATTCCCTACAATGCTCTCTGCAAGCGGTGTATAGTTGATGGTATCTAAGTCGGGGCGAAAGGTGTAGAGAGCAGAGCTTTCCGGAAAGCGGTTCAAAAAACCGTAGAGACCTAGTTTAGATGAGTAGCCTGATATACCGCTGCGCATAAACCCATTCCATCCCCTTCTAGCTACTCGAATCGGACGGGTATTGTAGCCATCAAACTGGATCAATCGCAAGGCGAAAAATTGTTCAGCTACACCGCATGGTTTAATCCACAAGCGCCCTTGACTGTCTTTGACAAAATCATCTACGCAAAAACCACCAGGATCATATTCGCTGCTCAGTTGTGTGACACGGGAAGCTTGAAGGGTTGGTAAAGGAGTGGATGGCTGACAAGGGCTCCAATTGGTGCATAACAGCACCAACGCACCTATCACCCCTACTTTCCTGAAAGTTGCCATTAATCCACTTCTTGTCTTTGGGAGAGCGCTTCACTTGCGTGCCTTAACAGGCTATTGATTTAGCAAAGGGCTTCTTAGCGGTAAAAATAGCAAAATACCGGCACCAGCTAATGAAAGAGCCAAGTGCAGGCCATGGCACTTGGCTCTTAAAAGCTATTTGTACGAACAAGCAAACTTAGGGACAATCAAAATTTCACCATCAAGCGCACTAAGGCTTATTAAAACAAGCTGAAAACTTCGTGCTCTTGGTGTCCTTCGTGGTTCCCAAAGAAGTTGCGTCAACACCGCTAATCATTTATTGGCTGTTGTTTCCTACGGACGCGGCTGCAGAATCACCCGCTGCGTCTGTACCGTACCATCCGCTAGCCGCAGACGTACAAAGTACATGCCCGCTGGCAGGTTCGTCAGGTCCACTTCTTCCGTGCCGTATTCCAGCAAGCCTCGGCGTACCGGCTGCACCACCTGGCCATTG
>SPJK01008954.1_pt1 | contig 10785 bp, 7 predicted proteins | sample 3741771 | NCBI WGS metagenome assembly SPJK01 (sample SAMN10925997, study PRJNA522277) | cold seep metagenome | isolation source: Elba SIP-enriched marine methane seep metagenome, extraction at timepoint T2 | place: Italy: coast of Elba, Mediterranean Sea
GCCGATTTAACCTGAACATTGCTGATTGCTGCAGACCGCGATGCCGCCCCTCCAATATGGAAAGTACGCATGGTTAGCTGCGTTCCAGGCTCACCAATTGATTGCGCTGCAACTACACCAACCGCCTCACCAATATTCACTAGGTGCCCACGCCCCAGGTCTCTACCGTAACATTTAGCACACACACCATAGCGACTTTCACAAGTAATAATTGAGCGCACCAGTAACTGATCCACACCATTTTCTTCAAGCATGGCAACCAAGCTTTCATCTATCATGGTACCGGCAGGAATCAATACACCCTCTCCAGCCTGATCCATCACATCCTGCACATTGACACGACCAAGTACTCGCTCAGAAAGTGGCTCAACGACATCCCCACCTTCAATAATAGGCATTAAGGTCAGTCCTTTATCAGTCCCACAATCCTCTTCCAAAATCACTAAATCTTGTGCAACATCAACCAGCCTACGCGTTAAATAGCCTGAGTTTGCTGTTTTTAAAGCAGTGTCTGCAAGCCCCTTTCGCGCGCCGTGTGTAGAAATAAAGTACTGCAATACGTCGAGCCCTTCCCTGAAATTCGCAGTAATCGGTGTTTCAATAATGGATCCATCCGGTTTTGCCATCAACCCACGCATCCCGGCTAACTGCCTGATCTGAGCAGCTGAACCCCGCGCCCCAGATTCAGCCATCATAAATATCGAGTTGAATGATTTTTGTTTGACAGTTTCACCTTTTGAGTTCTCAACCTCAAATTCCCCCAAACCTTCCATCATGACTTTAGCCACTTGATCATTCGCGTGAGACCAGATATCAACTACTTTGTTATAGCGCTCTCCATCTGTCACCAAACCTGATGCATACTGACTTTGAATTTCGTTGACCTCCAACTCAGCAGCATTAATGATATCGGCTTTCTTGGCAGGAATTTCCATATCCTCAATACCAAATGATACGCCTGCACGCGTCGCATACTTAAAGCCCAGATACATCAGCTTATCAGCAAGTACGACAGTGTCTTTTATTCCCAAATGGCGATAACTGTAATTGATCAATTTGGATATATTTTTCTTTGTCATATCCACATTAACGACAGAAAAAGGCATTCCTTCAGGCACAATATTCCAGATGAGAGCCCGCCCAACCGTCGTTTCCTTTCTGCTCACCTGCTCTTCCTTTTCTCCCTGATCATCTATAATGACTTCCGCAACACGTACCATGATCTTGGTTTGAAGCTCAACCGACCCGTTATCAAGTGCTCTCAGCACTTCATCAACATTAGCAAATATACTGCCTTCCCCAATCGCGTTAACTTTTTCACGACTGATGAAATACAAGCCAAGCACCACATCCTGAGAAGGATTAATAACTGGATCACCGTTTGCGGGCGACAAAATATTATTGGTTGCCATCATCAATGTTCTGGCTTCCAACTGTGCCTCGATTGATAGCGGAATATGTACCGCCATCTGGTCTCCATCAAAATCGGCGTTAAATGCACTACAAACCAATGGATGCAACTGAATTGCCTTGCCTTCAATCAATGTTGGCTCAAATGCTTGGATACCCAATCTATGCAAGGTTGGCGCCCGATTCAGCAATACAGGATGTTCTCGAATCACTTCTTCCAGAATATCCCAGACTTCACTTCCTTCACGCTCCACCATTTTTTTAGCTGCCTTAATCGTGGTCGCAAAACCACGCAACTGCAACTTACTGAATATAAATGGCTTAAACAGCTCTAATGCCATTTTTTTAGGCAACCCGCATTGGTGCAAACGTAACGTTGGCCCAACAACGATAACCGAACGCCCCGAATAGTCCACCCGCTTACCCAACAGGTTCTGCCTAAACCGCCCTTGCTTTCCTTTAATCATGTCAGCGAGTGATTTAAGCGGCCTTCTATTGGTGCCAGTAATTGCCCGACCACGACGCCCATTATCTAACAAGGCATCTACAGACTCTTGCAACATCCGCTTTTCATTGCGCACAATAATGTCTGGCGCATTCAAATCCAGCAGACGATTCAACCGATTATTTCTGTTGATCACCCGACGATATAAATCATTCAGATCAGACGTTGCAAATCGCCCTCCATCCAAAGGCACCAAAGGACGTAATTCTGGTGGTAGTACCGGCAACACAGTCATAATCATCCATTCTGGACGATTATTCGATTCCATTAAAGATTCAATAACCTTTAAGCGCTTTGAAAATTTCTTGATTTTGGTCTCAGAATTGGTCGCGTCTATTTCTTCTCGCAGACTTTTGACTTCCTCCTGTAAATCAATATCTTTCAGCAATTCATAGATGGCTTCGGCACCCATTTTTGCATCAAAATCATCTCCATATTCTTCAACAGCATCTAGATACTCATCATCAGTCAATAGCTGCCCTTTTTCCATAGGCGTCATACCCGAATCAAGCACTACAAAACACTCGAAATACAATACACGCTCAATACCTCGCAGCGTCATATCAAGTAACAATGCAATTCTGGAAGGTAATGATTTCAAAAACCAGATGTGCGCAACCGGGCTAGCCAGATCAATGTGCCCCATTCTTTCACGACGTACTTTGGACAAAGTAACTTCTACACCGCATTTTTCACAAATAACACCACGATGCTTAAGGCGCTTATATTTTCCACATAAGCACTCGTAATCACTGACAGGTCCAAAAATTTTGGCGCAAAAAAGCCCATCCCTTTCTGGCTTAAAAGTTCTATAATTAATGGTTTCAGGCTTTTTAACTTCACCAAATGACCAAGAACGAATCATATCCGGTGAAGCTAAACCAATGCGAATTGAGTCAAAATCATCTGAACGACCTTGACGTTTTAAGAAATTCATTAAATCTTTCAAGAGCTAGCCCTCTCTATTTATTAGTTGTTCAAGTTGTTATTTATCAAAATTAACAACTAATCTTGTTCAAGTTCGATATTCACAGCCAGAGATCGAATCTCTTTTATCAATACATTGAATGATTCCGGCATACCCGCCTCCATAGAATGATTACCATCAACGATGTTTTTATACATTCTGGTTCGACCTGTTACATCATCTGATTTGACAGTCAACATTTCCTGCAAGGTATAGGCGGCACCGTACGCTTCTAGCGCCCACACTTCCATTTCACCAAAGCGTTGCCCACCAAACTGCGCTTTTCCGCCCAACGGCTGCTGAGTAACAAGACTGTATGGCCCAGTTGAACGCGCATGCATCTTGTCATCAACCAAGTGATTCAGTTTTAACATGTACATGTAACCCACAGTGATTTCACGTTCGAAAGGCTCTCCTGTCAACCCATCATACAACTGCGTCTGTCCATGTTCAGGTAAATCTGCTAGTCGCAACATTGTTCGAATTTCTTCTTCTGTTGCACCATCAAATACCGGGGTTGCCATAGGCACACCGCCCACTAAATTACCCGCCATTTCCAATATTTCCTGATCAGAAAATACCTCCAGCGATTCTTTCCGGCCACTGCTATTATAAATTTTATCCAGAAACTCTCTTACTTCAACCACTTTTGCCTGGGCTTCCAACATCTTTCCAATTTTAATTCCCAGTCCTTTAGCAGCCCAACCTAAATGAGTCTCCAACACCTGCCCGACATTCATCCGCGAAGGAACACCTAATGGGTTTAACAAAATGTCTATAGGCGTGCCATCCTGGGTGTATGGCATATCCTCAATAGGCACAATTTGGGAAATAACCCCTTTATTCCCATGACGCCCCGCCATTTTGTCACCTGGCTGTATCCGTTTTTTAACTGCCAGATAAACTTTTACCATTTTCAAAACACCAGGCGCTAAATCATCACCCATGGTAATTTTTTTGCGTTTTACCTCAAAGCGCTCATCAAAGTCTTTGCGTTGCTGCTCAATCTGTTCAAACATCTTTTCCAACTGAACATTAACATCTTCATCTTGCGTTTTAATTTTCAACCACTCTGAGCGCAGCATGGAATCAAGAAACTCGGATGTAATGCTATCGCCTTTTTTAAGGCTATCTACCGCTTTTTCAAGCTTATTTCCGCTCAGCAAGGCAGCAATACGACTATATATATCCGCTTCAAGAATTTTTTGCTGATCATCAAGGTCTTTGCGATAACGGTTTATTTCTGCCTCTTCAATTTCAAGAGCACGCTTATCTTTTTTTACACCATCTCTTGTGAAAACCTGCACATCAATAACTGTTCCACGTATATTTCCAGGTACACGCAAGGAAGTATCTTTTACATCCGCAGCTTTCTCTCCAAAAATTGCTCGCAGTAATTTTTCTTCAGGTGTTAATTGGGTTTCACCTTTTGGTGTTACTTTACCCACCAGAATGTCGCCACCTTTTACTTCAGCACCCACGTAAACGATGCCCGACTCATCCAGTTTAGACAGTGCTTCTTCACTGACATTTGGGATGTCTGCCGTGATTTCTTCAGGACTATGTTTGGTTTCCCTTGCTACGCAGGTCTTTTCTTCAATATGAATCGTAGTCAATCTGTCTTCTTTGACAACACGCTCTGAGACCAGAATAGAATCCTCAAAGTTGTATCCATTCCATGGCATAAAGGCAATCAACATATTCTGACCTAAAGCCAATTCACCCAGATCAGTCGAAGGCCCATCCGCCAAAATATCTCCAGCATTAACCTGGTCACCCGGTTTCACCAACGGCTTTTGATTAATACATGTATTCTGATTCGAACGGGTATATTTCGTCAGATTGTAAATGTCTACACCTGGCACACCAGGCACTGTCTCGTCATCATTAACTCTGACAACAACACGCCCTGCATCTACCGCCTCAACCTTGCCGCCACGTGAGGCAACAACAGCCACACCAGAGTCCTTGGCTACAACCCGCTCCATGCCTGTACCAACCAGTGGTTTTTCGGCACGTAATGTCGGAACGGCCTGCCGTTGCATATTTGATCCCATCAAAGCCCGGTTGGCATCATCATGCTCAAGAAACGGGATGATAGATGCGGCAACCGAAACAATCTGTCTGGAAGAAACATCCATATACTGAACCGTATCGGAGGATGCCAGGGTAAACTCATCTTTATATCGGCAAGAAACCAGCCCTTCGACTACCTTACCATTTTCATCAACTGCCACACTGGATTGAGCAATAACAAACTCACCTTCTTCAATTGCTGACAGATAATCAACCTGATCGGTCACTTTTCCATCAACAACCTTTCTATATGGCGTTTCCAGGAATCCATACGAATTCGTTCTGGCATAAACTGACAATGAATTAATCAACCCAATATTTGGCCCTTCAGGAGTCTCGATGGGGCAGACTCGACCATAATGAGTGGTATGAACATCACGCACTTCAAAGCCAGCACGTTCTCTTGCAAGCCCCCCAGGACCCAACGCAGACACACGTCGCTTGTGAGTCACCTGGGACAATGGATTGTTTTGATCCATGAATTGCGACAACTGACTTGAACCAAAAAACTCTTTAACTGACGCTGAAACGGGTTTTGCATTAATGATTTCCTGAGGCATCAAGCCTTCTGAGTCTGCAAGCGTCAACCTTTCACGTACTGCACGCTCTACTCTTACCAGTCCAACTCTAAACTGATTTTCGACCATTTCACCGACTGACCGGACACGACGATTGCCCAGATGATCAATATCGTCAACAGTACCATTACCATTTCGAATATTTATCAACTCCTTCAGAACATCAATGATGTCATCATTACTGAGTGTACCCGCACCTAGAATTTCTTCGCGACCTAATCTACGATTAAATTTCATCCGCCCAACAGCAGATAAATCATATCGCTCTTCAGTAAAAAAGAGGTTTTCAAACAGATTTTCTGCCGATTCTTTTGTTGGCGGCTCACCCGGGCGCATCATTCTATAGATCTCAACAAGCGCCTCAAGACGATTTGTTGTTGTATCCAGTGCCATCGCATTAGAAACATATGGCCCCCGATCAAGGTCATTGACATACAAGGTATTTATTTCTTTAACACCACCGTCGATTAATCGCTGTAAACCTTCTTCAGTAATTTCGTCATTGACGTTCGCTAAAAACTCACCGCTTCCTTTGTCTACAACATTATGACCAAGGATTTTACCGTGCAGATATTCCTGCGGAACTTCAATCACGTCCGCATTGGACTTTTCAAGCTTACGTATGTGTTTGGCAGTAATTCGACGACCTTCTTCAACAATAACATCATCGCCAATTTTGATATCAAATGCTGCCATTTCACCACGCAACCGCTCTGGAATCACATGGAATAAATATTTTCCACATTTAAATGAGAACTTATTCGTCTCAAAAAAGATTTTCACCATTTCTTCATTTTCGTAACCCAATGCACGCAACAAAATGGTTGCAGGGATTTTACGGCGCCTATCTATCCTGACGTACAAAGCATCTTTATGATCAAACTCAAAATCAAGCCAGGAACCACGATATGGAATGACCCGCGCATTGAATAATAATTTTCCTGAAGAATGTGTCTTTCCTTTATCATGATCAAAGAATACGCCTGGCGAACGATGTAATTGTGAAACAATTACCCTTTCAGTACCATTAATAACAAACGTTCCGTTATCAGTCATTAATGGCAACTCGCCCATATAAACTTCTTGCTCACGGATATCTTTTACAACTTTTGCCGTTGCCGGTGCATCTTTATCATATATCACCAACCGCACAAGAACCCTTAAAGGTGCCGCATATGTCGCCCCACGTTGCTGGCATTCACGGACATCAAAAGTCGGCTCTCCCAGCCTATATTTGACATATTCCAAAACCGCATACCCTGAGTGGCTGACTACTGGAAATACGCTTAAAAACGCAGCATGCAACCCGCAATCATCGCGCTCATCAGCAGCCACTCCGGACTGTAAAAACCGCGCATATGAATCAATTTGAGTAGCTAACAGATAAGGCACCTCAAGAACTTCAGCACCTTTGCCAAAATTATTACGGATACGTTTTTTTTCGGTAAAAGAATAGGCCATATTGCTTCCATACCCCTAACTAGTGAAGATAAATATTTTTTCTACTCTTACAAGCAGAAAAAGGCCGACGACACTCTTGCCGCCAGCCATTTTTTGACTACGTTGTTCAGAAATAAGCTTATTACTTGATTTCTACAGAAGCGCCCGCTTCTTCAAGCAATTTCTTAGCTTCTTCGGCATCGTCTTTACTTACACCTTCTTGCAATGCAGTAGGTGCGCCTTCAACGGCCTCTTTAGCCTCTTTCAGACCCAGACCAGTAATACCACGAACCGCTTTAATTACCGCCACCTTATTGGAACCAAAAGATGTCATTACAACGTCAAACTCAGTTTTTTCAGCAGCGGCAGCACCTTCGCCACCACCTGCTGCAGGCGCTGCGACAGCAACTGCCGCTGCTGCAGACACACCAAATTTTTCTTCCATTGCGGAGATCAACTCAACGACCTCCATCACACTCATATTCGAGATCGCTTCCAAGATTTCTTCTTGTGTTGCCATTTTAAATATCCTCTAAAATTTCAGGTTAATACTGGTAAAGTTATGCTGCTTCTTTTTGGTCTTTAACCGCAGCAACTGTGCGAACCAATTTCGCATGTGGTTCTGCCAAAGTACGAACAAACTTCTCAACAGGAGCCTTCATTACTGACATCAACATACTCAATGATTGCTCATAAGTAGGCAGCGATGCCAATCGTTTCAATTCAGATGCGTCATACAGCTGACCACCAATAGAAACGAGCTTTGTGACAAGTTTGTCATGTTCTTTAGTAAAATCACTCACAAGTCTTGCAGCAGAACCAGGATCCTCCATCGAAAATGCAAGCATCAGAGGACCAACAAGCCCTTCCTGCATACATTCAAAATCAGTTCCTTCCACTGCTTTTCTTGCCAGCGTATTTTTCACCACACGCAGATAAACGCCAGATTCTCTCGCAGACTTACGCAACTCAGTCAACTCAGTCACAGTTAAGCCACGATACTCCGCTGCAATAGCGGAATGAGCCTTGGCGGCAATGGCAGCAACTTCTTCGACGACTGCTTTTTTGTCATCTAGCCTTAATGCCACAACTTACCTCCGTTTAGCTTTTCGTTAACACGAAAACAAAAAATGTATCTTTTCAGATACGCTCTGTCACGGTCCCTATTACCAGAAACACCGGTAAAGCTCCCGTCTACGTAGGAAATTAAGCATATGCACCTACGGTCTTTGACGGTTGCCAGATAACCGGCAACCCAAAGTAAATCCTGCAAATAATTGCAGAAAATTTCTTAAACTTGAAAACTTGCCTGATCCAGACATAAACCCGGACCCATAGTAGAAGACAATGAAATCTTTTTAAAATACACACCTTTAGTAGCAGCAGGCTTTGCTTTCTTCAAATCTGCCACTAAATATTCAAGATTTTGCTTGATATCGTCTTCATTAAACGACACCTTGCCAATGGAACAATGTACGATACCTGCCTTGTCGGCACGATAACGCACCTGACCAGACTTGGCATTCTTAACTGCAGTTGCCACGTCAGGTGTAACCGTACCCACTTTAGGGTTAGGCATTAGACCTCTCGGCCCTAATATTTGACCCAACTGCCCAACGACACGCATCGCATCAGGGGAAGCAATAACCACATCAAAATCCATCTCGCCTTTTTTAACCTGATCCGCCAGATCATCCATACCAATCACATCTGCTCCAGCTTCTTTAGCTGCATCGGCATTTGGACCCTGCGCAAATACTGCCACTCGGACTGATTTACCCGTACCGTTTGGCAACACTGAAGCACCACGCACATTTTGGTCAGACTTTCTAGGATCAACACCTAAATTAAAGCTTACATCCACTGACTCATCAAATTTTGATGCAGAAAACTCTTTAAGCAGCGCAATCGCTTCAGCAATAGAGTATTGCTTAGTTTTATCGACTTTTTCCTGGATAAGCTTTGCTTTTTTACTCAATTTCGCCATCACTCACCCTCCACATTAAGACCCATACTACGTGCACTACCCGCAATAATCTTAACTGCAGCGTCCATATTTGCAGCATTAAGATCCTGCATCTTGGTCGTTGCGATTTCTTCCAATTGCGCACGGGTTACTGTACCAACTTTTTCTGTATTGGGCGTCCCACTACCCTTTGCAATCCCAGCCGCTTTTTTCAACAAAATTGACGCAGGAGGCGTCTTGGTAACAAATGTAAAACTTTTATCATTATAAACCGTAATAACCACAGGAATTGGCAAGCCTTTTTCAATGTCCTGCGTTTTTGCATTAAATGCCTTACAAAACTCCATGATATTCACACCATGCTGACCCAACGCAGGACCAACAGGTGGACTTGGATTTGCCTCACCAGCCTTTACTTGCAGCTTAATATAAGCATCAATTTTTTTAGCCATTTTCCTCTCCAATTGGGTTCAAACGCTTTCCAGCTCCCCACAAAACTCCGTAGCTAACGGAGACAATCAAACGCTAGAGCTTTTCAACCTGCCCAAACTCCAGCTCAACTGGCGTAGACCGCCCAAAAATCAAAACAGACACGCGCAGCCTGCTCTTTTCATAATTCACTTCTTCAATATTGCCATTAAAGTCTTTGAAAGGCCCATCTATAATCCGAACAACCCCACCAACTTCAAACAGAACTTTAGGCCTAGGCTTGTTAACTCCTTCCTCGACTCTATTCAATATTGCATTCGCTTCTTTTTCGGAAATTGGCGCCGGACGCTCTGATGTCCCCCCGATAAACCCCAACACACGAGGAACATCTCGCACTAAATGCCAGGTTTCATCTGTCAACTCCATTTGAACCAAGACGTATCCAGGAAAAAATTTTCGATCACTTTTCCTTTGCTGCCCCATCTTCATCTCAACAACTTCTTCGGTAGGCACCAGTATTTTTCCAAACTTGGACTGCAAGCCTTCACGCTCAACCCTTTCCTCAAGCGCTTCTTTTACTTTGTTCTCGTAATTGGAATATGCATGCACAACATACCATCGCAAAGACATCGCCTACCTCACAAACCTAGAAGATATTGCACACCAAAGGACAACACCCAATCAAAAAATGACAGCAACAGTCCGACCACTAAAACAGAAGCAAACACCAGCAAGGTCGTCGTGGTAGTCTCCTGCCGACTTGGCCAGACAACCTTTCTTACTTCCTGCCGTGACTCTTGGACAAAACTCCAAAAACCTCGCCCTGCCATAGTTGTCAGCACAATCACCGCCGCCACGACAAACATCAAAACCAATCCTAAGACCCTGTAAAGTAACTGGAACTCAGAAAAATAATAAAACGCCACAACACCAGATATAAGCATTAGTAGCGCAAAAACTTGCTTTACAACATCAAGAACGGGGGCCGTCTCTTCTGCTTGAACATTCATTTGATTAGTTTAAACTGAATAATCTGAACTTTTTCTAAATGGCAGGCCAGGAGGGACTCGAACCCCCAACCTGCGGTTTTGGAGACCGCTGCTCTACCAATTGAGCCACTGACCTAATTTAGAAAACTTAACCGAACTGCTTATTTTATACCAAGAAACAACATTACTCAATAATTGCAGCTACAACACCCGCACCTACGGTACGACCACCTTCTCTCACCGCAAAGCGCAGACCTTCATCCATCGCAATCGGTGCTATCAATTTTACTTCTACTGTGACATTGTCACCAGGCATCACCATTTCAACACCTTCTGGCAGCTCTACTGCACCGGTCACATCGGTTGTTCTAAAATAGAACTGTGGACGATATCCGTTGAAGAATGGCGTGTGACGCCCGCCTTCA
>SPJK01043728.1_pt1 | contig 10771 bp, 12 predicted proteins | sample 3741771 | NCBI WGS metagenome assembly SPJK01 (sample SAMN10925997, study PRJNA522277) | cold seep metagenome | isolation source: Elba SIP-enriched marine methane seep metagenome, extraction at timepoint T2 | place: Italy: coast of Elba, Mediterranean Sea
CGAATATCGGCCAACAAAAGGGTTAAATTATTTATAATAAATAAATAAATGTGACAGGCTTTCTTGGGTTTTTTTACAAATAAAAACCCCCAAAGTGCTTTGGTCGATGGATATCGACAGTTCCCGTACGGGAAGAGCACTCTGGGGGTTTCTGATTAAACTAATCTACTAGTTCGGTCAGAAGTGGCTAGTTTCCGCCACCGCCGAGGATCAATGGCAGGCCATCGGAGCTATCTCCACCCACTACAATTACTTTGGTGTTTTCGGACTCGGCCAGTTTTATGGTGGCTTCAATTCCTTTGTCTCGAAGAATATTAGCACTTAAGCTAGCGCTAAGAATTCGATTGGATTCTGCCTTGGCTTCAGCCTCGATGATCCGCCGCTCTGCCTCCTTGCGTTCCTGATCAAGGATATACTCATATTTCAATGCGGCTTGTTCCGCTTCGAGCTTCTCTTCAATGGCTGTACGCACCTTCTCTGGTAGTTCGATGTCTCTGATCAGCGTAGCACGCAACTCTACGAAGTTCCTGCTGAGCGTGGCTTCCAGGTCCTGTTGGATTAAACCCTGTACTTCATCTCTCTTGGAAGAATACAATTCCTCCGGTGTGAACTGCCCGAGCTGTTGTCGGACAGAAGAACGCACTTCTGGCCGAACCAGTCGTTCTATATATTCTTGCCTTTCCCCGAAAGTCTCCAGAATGTCGCCGATCTTATCAAATTTCGGACGTACCCGAATGGTAATATCCACATCGATATTCAAACCGTCGCTGGAGAGTACTTTCATGGTTTCTTCCAGCTTCTGGTCCTTGATGTCAAAAATATACACTCTATTCCATGGAGCAATTACATGAAAGCCAGGTGTGTAAATCTTTTCCTTATCGAGGCCTCCACCAAATCGACGAAACAAGATGCCACGTTCGTCAGCATCAATGGTTAGAAAGGTGGCATTGGAAAAAATGATCAGGATGAGTAGTACGAAGAATCCAAAAATGGCCGCACTGATCAGGCGACTTTGACTATTACGAGGTCTATTCTCACTCATGGTAATGGTTTAATTTTCTTTAGTAAAGGGTGGTGTTTAAGTGTACTGGTATTTCAGTGTTCTAGTGTTTCGGTATTTCAGTGTTCTAGTGTTCGGGTATGAAAGCATGTAACAATATAACAGTACGTGTCGAAAGTTAGGTTCTTTTTTTCGATCAGTGGGCGATTCTGTTCGAGCAAACTAAAACTGGACCAGGCAAACACTGCTTTCCCACCTAGTGCAGAGGGTTTTTGTTTACATTAGCAGCCAGACTTTTTTGGCTACTTTAAATTCCATATTAATGAAGAAATACATTGTCTTCGCCGTTTTGGCCCTCATTGTATGGGCATGCGGTGGTGGAGGTTCCGACAGTACAGCGTCCACTGCATCTACGCAACCTACTCCTCCAAATGGGGAAAAGATCTATAAGCAGAATTGTGTAACCTGCCATGGCTTATATGGTGATATGGGAGCTAGCGGTGCATTCAACCTGACCACAACTCAGCTAACCCTTGAAGAACGAGTCGAAGTAATTGCCAAAGGCCGTAACGCCATGACGCCTTTTGAGAACCTGCTCAGTCCAGAGAAAATTGAGGCGGTGGCTCAATATACCTTTGAACTGGCCGCAGAATAAGCGTTATGGTACAACATTCCGCCATTGGATTAATGTCGGGCTCTTCCCTGGATGGGGTGGATATTGCTTATTGTGATTTTACCTTAGATCTTTCAGAGGAAACAGCCGCTCCTGTTCGCAATTGGTCGATCAGCAAGGCTGCCACCATCCCTTATTCGGAGGCTTGGCAAGAGCGTTTGTTGCAAGCTCCTGGCTTATCTGGCCGCGACTTGTGGCAACTGCATGTTGACCTGGGGCACCTTTTTGCCAGCTACCTGGAGCAATTTCTCGAAGATTTGGAGGAGCGACCTTTGTTGGTAGCTAGCCATGGGCATACGGTGTTCCATTTTCCGGAATCGAAAATGACGACTCAAATTGGCGATGGGGCTGCCTTGGCCGGTCGTCTGGGGCTTCCGGTGATCGATCAGTTTCGATCGCAGGATATGGCCCTGGGGGGGCAGGGGGCTCCAATAGCTCCTTTGGCCGATGTTCATCTTTTTCCGGACTATCTGGCCTGCCTGAATCTAGGTGGCATTGCCAACCTCTGTGTCAAGACCGAACGAGGACCGGTGTCTTTGGATATTGGCGGCGCCAATCAGGTGTTTGATGCACTTTGTGCAGAACTCAACTTACCGTACGATGATGGGGGCCGAATTGCGCGAAGTGGGACATTGATACCGGAACTGTTGACGAAAGTTGCTGCGCTATCTTTTTATCAGGAGCCCTATCCCAAGTCGCTTGGCAATGATTGGGTGCAGGAAGCTTTGCTCCCACACTTCAAACGACACAGTGGCAAAGTGGAAGATCGCTTGCACACGGCTGTTATTCATTTGGCCCGGCAAATTGGCCGGCACTGGCAGCAGATTATCGAACGAGAGGGCTTACAACCTTCTTCCGATGACCAACTACTGGTGACAGGAGGAGGTGGCTGGAATGAATTCCTCTGTGAACAGATTAAGCATGCCGTGCAGCCCTTAGATGTTGTTATTCCTGCTGGAGACATCATCAATTTTAAAGAGGCCGCGTTGATTGCTTTAGCTGGATTGTTTCGCTGGTACGGGCGGCCAAACGTTTTCACCTCAGTCACTGGAGCTAGCCGGGCAAGTTCCGGCGGGGCGCTTCATATTCCTTGAAGGCTGTCGGCATGGAGTACGATTACATTGCACTGGAGTCAGTTAGTTTGCATCGTATGCAAAGCGGACAGGCCCACGAGCTATCGGCTTTGATGGCTCGAATCTATCCGCCTATCTACCGGCACTTGTGGGAGGATGAAGGCCAATGGTATTTGAGTACAGTCTACGGCCCGGAACAAGTCGAAAAGGATCTTAAAGATCAACGCATACCCTGGTGGCTTGTTAAACAAGGTGAAGAAACAATTGGGATGCTCCGTTTATTACCGGATAAAGTATGTGCAGATTGCCCGGAAAAGGAAGCCATGCTGTTGCAGCGAATTTACCTTGATCCAATAGTTATCGGACAGGGAATTGGCCGGCAAGTAATGAATTTCGCAGCCGATTTCGCTCAATCCTTAGATAAAGAGGTCCTATGGTTAGAGGTGATGGACACGCAGGATTCCGCCATCGGTTTTTATAAACGGATGGGGTTTGAAATAGGGGGAACGTTTCGCCTTACATTCGAGAAAATGCTGCCGCCTATGAGGGGGATGTATCGAATGCTGAAATATTTATGATTGCCAAAAGGGGTATAAACGCTTCACTATTGACATTATTAAGGTAAATACCAATACGAACATTGAATAAAGATACCTCCATACTAATCACCGGTGCTACAGGCTTTGCAGGCTCCTATGTACTTCGTCGTCTGCTGGATGAGGGGTATCAAAATATTCGAGCGACTCGACGTGCTTCTAGCCGGATGACCTTGGTGGCGCAGGCCGCTGATCAGGTAGAATGGATGGAGGCCGACTTGCGAGACGTATTCGATCTGGAAGCTGCGATGGCCGGTGTAGATATCATTATCCACTGTGCTGCCTTAGTGTCTTTCTATCCTCGCGATAAAGAACGCTTATTGCGTGTCAATCGGGATGGTACAGCTAATTTGGTGAACGCTGCATTGGCAAGTGGCGTGCGGCGGCTGATCTATATGAGCTCGGTGGCGGCTTTAGGGAAAGAAGATTCGGGCAAGCCAATTACTGAGCAAACGAAGTGGGAACCTAACCCATCCATTACCAATTATGCAGTCAGCAAGTTTCAGGCTGAGCGCGAAGTTTGGCGCGGCCAGGCAGAAGGCTTAAGTGTTGCCTGCGTATATCCCAGTATTATTGTGGGAGCTGGTTTTTGGTCGGAGGGCTCGGCAAAGTTGATGGCTCATGCCGATAATGCGGGCAAGTTTTACCCTAGCGGAGCTTCGGGCTTCGTTGATGTGCGGGATGTGGCAGAAGGCGTGGTCCGTACAATGGAAAAAGACCAGGCTGGTGATCGCTTCTTGCTAAATGGAGCCAATTTGTCCTATCAGGATTTACTCGGCCAAATGGCCACATCGCTCGGGCACCAAGCACCTAATCGTTACTTTCCAAGAGGCTTGGCGCGAAGCCTTGCCTGGTTGGATGCCATTCGGGCCTGGATTAGTGGATCTCGGCCACTGCTTACCGCCGAGACTATTCGCGCAACTTATCAGCGGCATGCTTTTGATGCCTCGCATTCCGAACGCGAGCTAAACTTGTCTTATCGATCTATCGAGGAAACGATCCGCGAGACTGCGGCGGTCTATCAAGCTACAAAAGAAAAGGGGAGTGGGGTGTTGTAAAGCCTATTTTCCGTATTTCTCCAGGTAGCGGTCTACCAACTTATTCATCAGGTCTTTCAGGTACACACCTTCATCTTTGGCTATGCGCTTGAGCTTATCCAATTGGTCTTTCTTAAGTGCTACGGTAAGTCGGCGGGTATTGGTGGCACGGACTGGCGCCGAAGCCTCATCTCCAGTACGACGAATGAGTAGGTCCAAACCAGTAGCGCGCCTGCTTGGGAGTTTGCGTCGAGGTTTTTTCTCCGATTGGGCAGGGGCGCTTGTTTCCGCTTCCTCCTGCGTTGATTCAAAAGCCTCTGCTAAAATGGCATCTAATTGAGCGGCAAAATCCTTACCACTCTTGCGATCTGCCTCACGCTTTGCGCCTGCTCGCTGCTTTTCTTCTTCAGGAAATAGCGACATGGAAGTTTCCTTCGTCTCCTGGGGAGTTTCGCCGAATAGGCTATCCATGTTGTCAGTAAAGCGCTTTTTAGCCAAGATTTTCTCCTTTTGTTCTTGAACGAAAATATGTCGTCGCTTAGTTCCTGCTTAACTCTCTACAGGCTGAGTAGTGCGTTCCAGTAACTCACGGGCGAGGCTCAGATAATCTGTTGCACCCGTACTATTGGCGTTATAGGAAAAGATATCCTTCTGCTGAGCGGGAGCTTCGGCCAAGGCTACATTATCTCGTATGTAGGTTTCGAATACCAAGGGGCCGAAGTATTTCTTGATGGTTTCTACGACGTCGCGGTTCAGGACTTTCCGGCCATCATACATCGTAGCAATAACGCCACCGATTTCCAATTGCTTGTTTAGGCGTAAGCGGACTTTCTGGATAACTTGCTTAATCTTAGCCAGTCCCTGCATGGCGAGGAACTCCGCTTGTAGTGGGATCAAGACAAAGTCACTACTAGTCAGGGCATTTAAGGTTAATAACCCCAGCGACGGCGGACAATCGATTAGGATGAAATCGTAATCATCTCGAACAGGATCGAATAGCTCCCGAAGGATAAATTCGCGACCAGCTTCGTTGATCAGCTCCATCTCGGCACCTGATAGGTCAAGCGTGGAAATAATGACGTCCAAGCCTGGTTTATAGGTGAAGGGCTGCAGGTCAGATTCTCCGCGAACGGCTTCGTATATAGAAGAGGGCTGTCGTGGAATACCCAGAGAAAGGGTTAGGTTGGCTTGTGGATCGAGGTCAACAAGCAGTACCTTTTTACCTAACTCCACTAAGCCGGCTCCGAGGTTAATAGTGCTGGTTGTTTTACCAACACCACCTTTATGATTTAGTAATGCAATGATTTTTCCCATGTTCCGCTGATCCTCTTGAAGAGAGTTTTTCCTACAATATTGTTAAGAGCCTGTTAGGAATTTAGTAACTGGCCTACAAACGGCCCATTTTCCTCAATTCTACGTTGCAAAAATCCTAATTACGCGCTGCGTAACTCCGATTTGGCTTTGCCGCTACTTCGTGGTTTGCGCCTTGACCTGAGAAAAATGACCTCCTTTTCGACGAATGACCAAATTTCCCAACAGGCTCTAAGCGCCAAAAAATTGCCTGCTATAAATAACATTGGTCTAGCAAAAGACGACTAAATGAATGAATACATGGAAGTTAAACAGGAGTTTTTTGCTGGACTCAGAGAAGCTATTTGGCTATTTTTTTAGGCGTACCACTTTGTAGGGCAAGATAACAGAAAAAAACGAAATGTTGGAGAAAGCCTCTGTTATCCTGTAACTTAACCTCCCGCAAAGACGTCAATATTAAAAGAGGATTGATGGCACTAGATCGCTTGTTTCCTCTCGATCGATCACCTAGCTACTTCATCCATGAAACGACTACTACTTCGTGTTCTCAAAGGACTCTTGGCCCTCGTTGCCCTTGTAATAGGTATCTTCTTCGCCTTTCTACTTATTCCGGTACCAGAGCCGCCAACTGTGGTAATCGATGACCGTCCGATATTGCTTAGCGGCGGGCTGATAGTCGATATTGAAAAAGATAGTTTGCTTCAGCAATCTGTACTGATCGAACAAGGGCGTATAGCTGGCCTTGGCCCAACAGATTCGCTGGATATCCCTGCTGACGCCCGGGTTATTGATGTAAGCGGGCAGTACCTCATCCCCGGATTGTGGGATATGCACGTACACCTTCTTCCTTATTTCTCGGAGCAGCTTACCCTACCGTTGTTTTTGGCTTTCGGTTCGACGAACGTGCGTGAGCTGGGTGGAGGGCCAGACTATACAACGAAGAAAGAACTCGATAGGCAGATTCGAGAAGGGCAGTTGTTTGGGCCTCGCTTTCAAGCACTCACGGGACGGATGGTCGGCTATCTAGAAAGTGAAGATGCGGCAGTTGAAGTGATTAACCGTTTCCCTGGACAAGCACCAGATCACGTCAAAGTATACAATGCCGTGCTTCCCGATCCATTCTTCCGCTTAATGCAGGAGGCCCAAAATAAAGGGGTCCCTGTTTTGGGGCACAAACCGCGCGCGGTGAGCGCATTTGAAGCGGTTCCGGCTGGAATTAAGAGCTTCGAGCACGCTCGTTTATTCCTCTTTGAATGTTACCCTGGCGCGGCTGAACTCAGGGAGGCTTATCGGGCTATCTATGCGGGAGAAGCAAGTGGTTCGTGGCTAGACAGCCCGGAAAGATTGCAGGAAATGATGGACACCCATAGCGACTCCATGTTTATCGAGCTGGCTGATTTGATGGTGGAGCACAACACCTGGTTTTGCCCGACGCATATAACGCGAAAGATGGATGCGTTCGCGGATCAGGAGGATTACCGAAATACTCCCTACCTCCGCTATATCCACTTCATTCAGGAAAGGTCATGGCATGAAGATGCAGGTCGAATGGTGGATAACGCACCGGAAGCTGCTGCTCGGCAAACCTATATGGATTTCTATGAGCACGGCTTGGAACTTACGGGGCAAGCCCATCGTAGGGGTGTAAAGGTGTTGGCTGGTACGGATGCCAATGACACCTATGCTTTTCCGGGCTATGGCTTGCATGAGGAATTGGAAGAATTGGTGAAAGCGGGCTTGTCTCCCGCTAATGCCTTAGCTAGTGCGACGATTCTGCCAGCAGAGTATTTTGACCAATTAGATTCACACGGTAGTATCGCGGTAGGGAAAGTGGCAGATATAGTTCTGCTGGAAGCTAATCCATTGGAGGATATAACGAATACACAAGGCATTCAAAGCATCATTTTTGACGGGAACCATTATGACCGGCAAAAACTAGATGAAGTCTTAGCTTTCGTAGAAGATCAGGCTGGAAGCTGGAGCTTAGCTGTTCATTTCTTTTGGAAATCGTTGACAGAATAGCCTTTTTCTCTTTTTACAATACACCAAGGCCGCCATCGATGCCAATGACTTGGCCGGTGATGAACCGGGCTTGTGGCTGCAATAGATAGGCCGCCATGTCAGCCATTTCCGCTGCACTGGCAATGCGCTTCAACGGATGGCGTTCTGCTGCAGCATTTCGCTTGTCTTCGGAAGAAAGTAAGCGCTCGGCAAGTGGTGTATCGGTTAAGCTGGGCGCAATCGCGTTTACTCTAACCTTTGGAGCCCATTCGGCAGCTAGTGAACGTGTTAGGCCTTCTATACCACCTTTCGCCGCTGCGATGCTGGCGTGAAACGCCATTCCTCTTGATACAGCGACTGTGCTAAATAAAACAACGGATGTGTGATCTGCTTTTTTGAAGCGGCGTTCGACTGCTTGCAAACAGCGCACGGCTCCGAGGAGATTGACCTCAAAATCACGCAAGAAATCGGCTGGCTTCAGGGAACGGAAGGGCTTTAGGTTGATACTTCCCGGGCAGTAAGCCAGCCCATTAAGTTGATCGGGTAATTCGTCGACAGGCAGCTCGTCTTTGACGACATCAATGGCGTGGTGTTGTATGCCGGGTGTGTTGATTAATTCTCGTGCTTCCCGTGACCAAACGATGACTCGATGCCCCTGAGCATGCAGTAACTGGGCTAAAGACAAGCCAATGCCGGAGCTGCCGCCAACAATAAGATAGGATTGCGAAGACATGGGTGTTTCCATTTGGTACGAGGGCGAAACACCGATTATAGAGAAGGGTTTAAAAGTGAAAGGGTGTAAATGTGGAAAGGTTTTACCAACCCTTACACATTTACACCCTTCAACCTTTGCGACAGAAGTTTTAGTTGCCTTCAGCGGCCTCTTCACCTTCCGTTGCATCTGCCCCTTCTTCACCTTCAGCAGGAGGGTCCATGGAGAGCTTGTTCAAGCGTTCGGCTACTACATCGGTGATATCGTTGGTATCATTTACCATCAATACGCTGCTACCAGCGCCGTAGTTTAGGATGTAGTCGTAGCCAAATTCAGCTTGGACCTCTTCCAGTACTTTCTTCACGTTATCCTGGAAGACTTGCATGATAGCCAATTGTTCCAACTGGAATTCCTGGCGTACCCGTTCGGCATCCTGCATTAGTTGTTGCTCGCGGATGGCAAGGCGTTCTTGCTCAGTTTGCAGCGTTTTTGGAGCCATTTGGCCGCTATTAGCTCGCTGTTGCAGGCGTTGCACGTCGCGTTGGAAAGCCGAGATGCGACCTTGCTGATCTTGTTCCAGTACGCTATATTTTCCTTCGAGGCCGTCCAGTTTTTCGCCTAAGGCATCGTAGCGTTCGATGATAGAGTCTTGGCGAACAAAAACAATTCCTCCGTTGGTGGCTGAACCGGATACCCCGTTCGTATTGTTATTATTTTCTCCGCTGCTGGCGGGCTGGCAGGCCGTGAAGCTAAGTGCTCCAAGCAAAAGTACACCGGCCAGCTTCGTAATAAGACGTAAGCTCATTGATTTCAGTATTTTGCCCGCAAAGGTAGAGAAAAATCGAATCACGAGCTTACCACTACACTAGATCACCACGCCCATGTCTCGAATTCCTGAATCCTGGTTAGTTATTGCTGCATTCGGTGCCATTTATTTCATCTGGGGGTCGACCTACCTGTTTAATTACTTGGCGATGCAGAGCATACCTCCCTTCTTTATGCTGGGAGGCCGGTTTTTGGTTGCGGGAGCTTTACTTTATGCATGGGGCGTATGGCGAAAGGAACCAGTGCCAAATTGGATTGAATGGCGCAATTCAACCATTATGGGTATTCTGTTTCTCACGGTAGGAACAGGTGCTGTCGTGTGGGCCATGCAGTGGATCGATACTGGGATGGCAGCTTTAATTGTGGCTTTTGACCCGCTGCTGATCATGCTTTTATTGTGGATGCTCTTCCGACAGAAAATCAGTTGGTTAAGTGTGATTGGTGGAGTTGTTAGTATTATCGGGATGGGTTTGTTGATTGAGCAACCACAATTTGTTGATAGCCGGGAAGCTCGCCTGGGGCTGCTCGCTATTACGGTTGCATTGGTTTCATGGGCATTTGCAACCATCTATACCTCTCGAGTGCGGCAGCCGGCTTCGAAGGCCAGGGCCTCAGCTATTCAAATGATCGGTGGAGGCGGGTGTCTTATGCTGATCAGCGTATTCAGTGGCGAGGCCGCTACGTTTGAATGGGCCAAGGTTACGTTGGAAGCCAGTCTTTCCTGGTGGTATCTCGTCTTATTTGGGTCCTTGATTGCATTTTCCAGTTTTAACTTTTTACTTGCTCGTGTATCGCCAGAGAAGGTAGCGACTTCTACCTATGTCAATCCAGTGGTCGCTTTAGTGCTAGGCTGGGCGATAAATGATGAAGTGATAACTAGCCAGTCGATGATGGCTGGCGCACTCTTGCTGACGGGGGTGTTTTTTATTAATCGGAAGGGGTAGCGTACACTTCTAAGTTGTTGGATATTGGATATTCGCTATTGGATATTCGGTATTCTGTTTAGTTCAAAACTTCATATGAAATGAAAACGAAGAAATTCGACCTTCAAGATCGCTTAATAGACTTTTCAGTAGCAATACTCGATTTGAGCGAGGCAATGCCGGATGGCGCTGGAGCACGCCACCTGCGTGGCCAGATATTGCGCTCTGGGACATCACCGGCACTAAACTATGGAGAGGCGCAAGCTTCGGAATCAAGAGCGGATTTTATCCATAAATTCAAAGTATGTCTGAAGGAATTACGAGAGACCTATATCAATTTACAAATCATAAGTCGCAAAGAGTATTTAGGAGATGAAATTGTAGAACCAATGATTCGGGAGTGTGATGAATTGATTGCCATCTTTGTTAGCAGTTTGAAAACTGTTCAAGAAAGAAAGGAATGAGGAAGAACCAATGATTCAGAATATCCAATACTCAATATCCAATACTCAATACTCAATACTCAACCAGACACCACTATCGCCCAGAAAAATTCGCTTCTCTTCGCTCCAAAAATGCCTGTAAGCCTTCGGCGGCATCTTCGGTAGCCATGAGCTGGC
>SPJK01018989.1_pt1 | contig 10770 bp, 8 predicted proteins | sample 3741771 | NCBI WGS metagenome assembly SPJK01 (sample SAMN10925997, study PRJNA522277) | cold seep metagenome | isolation source: Elba SIP-enriched marine methane seep metagenome, extraction at timepoint T2 | place: Italy: coast of Elba, Mediterranean Sea
GCCGATGCGTAACCTTCTCGCGACACTGGCTCTGGTGGCGGCGTCCCCTGCGCTGGCAGGCGGGTTGACCATCGAAGTTGCAGGTGAGGCCAACGGCACAATCACCATTGATTTGCTTGAAGACGTTGCGCCTGAACATGCGGCGCGGCTGACTGAGCTTGCCAAGGAAGGCGCATATGATGGCGTGGTGTTTCACCGTGTGATCGACGGCTTCATGGCGCAGACGGGCGATGTGGAATTCGGCAAAATGGACGGCGATGTGCGTCTTGCAGGTCGGGGCGGCTCGTCCAAACCGGATCTGAAGGCCGAATTCTCTGATGTGCCTTATGACCGCGGTATTGTTGGCATGGCGCGTAGCCAGAGCCCGCATTCGGCCAATAGCCAATTCTTCATCATGTTCTCTGAAGGGTATTTCCTGAATGGGCAATACACTGTCGTAGGCCGGGTGACGGAAGGCATGGACGTGGTAGACGCGATCAAGCGCGGTGCCGGACCAAATGGCAGCGTTATCGGCCAGCCTGACGTGATGAAAACGGTCACAGCGTTCGAGTAACGCGGCGATCAACAGCCTATGTCCTCGATGATTTTGGGGCTAGGCAAATTGCACCTAAGACAGCACCCTTTGCAGAGTATTGCAGGGGGTGTTTCTATGTCGAGGTGTGGTGTTTTGGAAATGGCCGTGAGCGTACGGTGCGGCTATGCCGCGCAGGTTTGAGCGCGCCTTGGGGCGCGCCGGTTCGGGGCTTTGCCCCTCTTGGCCTTTGGCCAATTCACCCCAGAGTTTGCTTGGGACAATGAAGAAGGTTTGCATGCGCAGTCATTTGGATGTTTTGCGTGAGATTGATCCTGAGGCGCGTGCGGCGATGCAAGCGCGGTCCGACGTCGCAGGATTGCGGCATTTTGGACTTTATGCCTTGGCGCTTGTCTTTTGTTCTTGTTGGGTTTTCTTTGGGTGGCCTGTGTGGTGGGCGGTGGTACCGTTGCAGGGCATCTTGTTCGTTTTTCTGTTTACGTTGCAGCATGAGTGCAGCCACGACACGCCATTTGCCACGAAATGGATTGGAGATGTTTGCGGTACTGTGATCGGTTGGCTTTTGGTCAATCCGCATATCTGGTTTCGCCACTTTCACATGGCGCATCACCGGTACACAAATGATCCAGCGCGCGATCCGGAATTACTGGCAGGAGCTAAGCCTAACGGGTGGCGGGCGTATTTGTGGTACGTGACGGGTTTTCCGGTTTGGAGCGCGTCGTTTCGCGGTGTCATGGCCACGGCTTTTTGTCGGCACTCTGCGCTTTATCTTCCAGCGCGGATTCACTCGCGGATTAGGCGTGAGGCACGCATTCACTTAGCGCTATATGCTCTTGCAATCGTAAGTTTATTTGTGAGTGATGTTGTCGTTTGGCTCTGGATCGTTCCGGCCCTGACAGGTCAGCCGTTCTTGCGGCTTTATCTGCTTGCGGAACATGGACGCTGTCCGCCTGTCGCCAATATGTTGGAGAATACGCGCACCACGTTTACCAATCGGTTGGTGCGTTTCATCGCTTGGAATATGCCCTATCACATTGAGCATCATTCGGCTCCGAATGTGCCGTTTCACCAATTGCCAGTTTTGCACGAACATATGGCTCAGGATCTGGTGATCAAGTCTCCGGGTTATCGTTCTTTTACAAAGTCCTACACGTCGGACTTTACATAGGACACTGTCCCGCCTCCTACCGCGGCCTGAACGCCCGTTGTCGTTGGCGCGCTGGTGGGTAAACCGCGTGCGACGCGGACTGCAAGGTAGGCGAAAGCTTGGGCTTCTAGCATGTCGCCATCCAATCCCAAGGCTTCAATCGGGTGGATTGGGCAGTCAAAACTGGCCTCCAACATTTGCATCATAACCGGGTTGTGACGTCCACCACCGGTGACATAGACGCTTTGAGGCGGGATGGGGCAATGGCTCATACCTTGCGCTGCAGCTGCGGCGGCCATGGCGGTCATCGTGGCGGCGGCATCTGCGTTATTCAGTTCGCGTACGAGATCTATCATCAGGTGAAAATTGTTTCGATCCAAAGACTTCGGTGGAACTCTCGAGAAATACGTTTCATTGAGAAACAGTTCCAACGCGCCGGTTTCCACCTGTCCTTGCCGGGCCAGCGCGCCGTCTTTGTCGTATGAGATGCCCAATCTTTCTTGGCACAGGTCATTCAAGGGCGCGTTGGCGGGACCCGTGTCAAAAGCCAAGAGCGCATTTGGATCTTCGGGGGCGTCTACATTTGGGTCGATCCATGTTAGATTTCCGACCCCGCCGAGATTTAAGAAGGCCACTGGCGCAGTGAGTCCCGCCCATTTCGCGCAGGCGTGATGGAAAAACGGGGCCAACGGCGCGCCTTCGCCGCCTAGTGTCACATCGGCAGTGCGGAAGTCCCAGACAACTGGAGTTCCGCAGGCCTTCGCGAGTGCTTCGCCGTCGCCAAGCTGGTGTGTGCCGCGCCCTTTAGGTTCGTGCGCGAGGGTTTGTCCGTGAAATCCGATGAGATCGGCGTGCACGGCAATGTCGCGCACCGCCTCACTGTGAGCGGTTTGCACCACATTCAAGGCATCGGTGAGTTCGGCATCTTGCCACTGCCCGAGCGCGCCGCGCAGGGTCTTTTGTTCATTCTCGGAATAGGGGCGGTAGTCGGTTTTTCCGAAGGCCTGAATGTTTCGGCCGTCCGTGGTAATCTCCGCCACGTCCACCCCGTCCAGCGACGTGCCTGACATCAGTCCCAGCGCTGTCATGTTGCCCTGTTTCAAATGCCGCCCTGACATGGCTTTTCCTTTTCCATTCTCGCGACTATAGCTAGCGCGGTGCCGACCTGAGGAACAAGAGATGACCTATCACCCGAAATCCGATTTCATTGCTGTGATTATGGAGCGTGGCTTTTTGGCCGATTGCACCGATTATCAAGGGCTAGACGAAGCCGCTCATAAAAGCGGGATGCCGGGATATATCGGGTTCGACGCAACGGCGAAGTCGCTGCATGTTGGATCGCTCATTCAGATCATGATGTTGCGCTGGCTCCAGAAAACTGGTGGGCGTCCCATTACGTTGATGGGCGGCGGCACGACCAAGGTTGGCGATCCGTCTTTTCGGGCTGACGAACGCCCTTTGCTGACGCCTGCACAGATTGACGACAATATTGCGAGCATCAAGAAGGTGTTCAGTGCCTATGTGGACTACAATGATGGTCCCAATGGTGCGATGATGCTGAATAACGCCGAATGGCTGGATGGTCTGAACTACCTGGAATTCCTGCGCGACATTGGTCGCCATTTCAGCGTGAATCGGATGCTCGCATTCGAGAGTGTGAAATCTCGTCTCGACCGGGAACAGTCGCTGTCTTTTCTTGAATTCAACTACATGATCTTGCAGGCCTATGACTTCCTGGAATTGAACCGGCGCTATGGCTGTGTGCTCCAGATGGGCGGTTCGGATCAGTGGGGTAATATTGTTAACGGGATCGACCTGACGCGGCGTGTGCTGGATCATGAGATTTACGGGCTGACCTCTCCGCTGCTGACGACGTCGGACGGCAAGAAAATGGGCAAATCGCAAAATGGTGCGGTTTGGCTCAATGCCGAAATGCTCTCGCCCTATGAGTTTTGGCAGTTCTGGCGCAACACGACAGATGCCGATGTGGGCCGCTTTCTGAAGCTCTATACCGAAATGCCTGTCGAGGAGTGCGAGAGGCTCGGAGCCTTGGCTGGCTCAGAGATCAATGATGCGAAGATCATTCTTGCCAATGAAGTGACGGGTTTGCTGCATGGGGCGGAGGCGGCGACTGCGGCGGAAGCCACAGCGCGCGAAGTCTTCGAAAAAGGCGGTGTGGGCGATGATCTTCCAACGCTTGAGCTTACGCGTGATGAGCTTGGCGAAGGGCTGTCCATTGTTCAGGCGCTTGTGCGCTCTGGATTGGCGAAATCTGGCAAGGATGCCAAACGCCTTATCTCCGAGAATGGTGCTAAGATTGACGATGCGCCTTTGACGGATGCGGGCCTGATGTTGGATGCTGGTGCCTTGGCGAGCCCTATTAAGCTAAGCGCAGGCAAGAAACGCCATGCGTTGGTGAATTTGAAGGGGGCGTAAGATGCGATGTCTGGCAATATTGCTGCTGACGGCTGCGCCTGTTTCGGCTGAGCAGATCTACGGTTCGGCGGAGCTGCAATTTGGACAGAGCCAGATGGCCGGCGCGCCTGTCGCGTTGCAAGGCGCGGATGGGTCACTGATGGAGACGCATGGTGCGGTGCGGCTCGGGACACAGTTTGGCAATGGGTTTTACGCGCAAGGGGACCTTTCCTTTGGCCTGACAGACAACGCCAATGCGGCGCCCAATACCTATAACAGCTCAAATTCCGTCGTCTTTCATGTTGGACGCTCAGGCGCAGATGGGTCTGTTGGAGGCTTCGCCGGCGTGGTGTCCTCTGATCACGACAATGATGTGACCGATGATGCCTTGCGGAGTATTCTAGGCGCCGAGGGCGCACGGCGCTTGGGCGCGGGGCTGAGCCTTCAAGGGCATCTGGGCTATTTGACCGGCAGCTCTGGCACAGACACAGTGGCCACGGTCAGCAATGGTGTTTTCGCAGGTGTGGGCTTGGGATATGCGCTGAGCGACCGGTTCGATGTGACGGCCTCACTGGGGTATATCAACGGTCAGATGGACGCACCGTCTACAGTGGTGGAAGCGTGGCGGTTCCAAGTGCGTGCAGATCGAGACATTGCCGCTGTGGATGGGCTGAGTGCCTTCGCGGCCATTCAATACGGCGAATATCACCAGAAAGAAATCGTGGGCGCTGACGATATTACGGATATCACATCTGTGGTTGTTGGCATGACCTATCGCTTTGGCGGTCAGGCGAGCACTGCGCCGAAAACCGCGCGGCTCGACTATCTGGAAGCGTTCCTTGCCAATACAGGCGGCGTTCTGGAATAGACGAAGCCGCCTCGGCACTCTGAAAGTCTCGGACAGACGTGCGCAGTTAGGAGTGCCCCGCCAAACAAGCAGCGCCCAATTTTCGCCGAAAATTGGAGCGCCGTTTGTCCGCTAGGGCAATCATACGCGTGGCAGGACATTTGCCGGGAGAGGCTGCTCTACGCAGAGCAGCTCGCCCCGCCGAGCACGCAGAATTTGGCGCAATGCGGATGATTGAGCTGCACATCCTGCTCAGCCTCAGCCAAGGTGGAGCCCAGTTCAAACTCAGGAGAATACGCGAGTAGCGTGCAGGCCAGGACAGCAGGCGTATCTGCGCCCTTGCGCTTCACCACCATTCGGGACGACGAACACATCACTTCTTTGGGCGACGTATCCAAGATGCCCCAGCACGCCGTGGTTATTTCTGGCACATCTACGGAGTCATCCATCTCAGGAAACAGAACCGTTTGACCGGAATTTTTAGCATCAATATCAAAGCCATGCGTCTCATAGAGCGCGGCATATCCGTTGCGCGAGTCTGTATCGCTCTCGCCCCAGACCGTGCGCCCGGCGACGGCCATTGCAAAATCATTGTCTCGCAACCAAGCCATGCCTTTGAGTGTGCGCTCAAAGGTGCCTTTGCCGCGTTCTTTGTCATGCAGCTCTGCGGACCAATGATCAACCGAGATACGCAGGGTCAATTTATCGGGGAAGTCGTTTTGCAACTCGAGCAAACCCTGTTGCACGCGTTTGCGCTGCATAGGCTGCATGGCATTCGTCAAAACCAATACGTCGTAACCCCGCTCAAGAGACGCCCGCAAAATGCCTAGGAATTCGGGGTTCATGAAGGGCTCACCGCCAGTGAAACCGATCTCCCGAACCTGCCATTTCCGGTCTTCGAGCTGATCTAGGTAGCTCTCGACCTCTGCTTGCGTGATGTAAACCAACGCATCATTTGTCGGGGAGGACAGGATATAACAATTCTCGCATTCAATGTTGCACAGGGTTCCTGTGTTGAACCAAAGCGTCTGCGGATCACTCAATGCAACGGATGCTCGGGTCTCACCTTTAGCTGTCACAAAAGGGTCGGAGAATTTCTCAACTGGTACAATATCTTTCATTTTGGCCTCAAAGCTCAATCTTTCGAAGATCTAACCATGCCCTGTTCATTCGAAAAGGGTGTTTTCAGACAGTGACACCTTTGTGAACTTGGGTCATCAAAGGATGCGTAAATCCCGTGCGACCCGGCTCAAGCGCTTTCCAAGCGTGCCACGCTATGGAATGACACTCCCACGGAAAGTGCAATTGTTGGGTGACACAAGCGTCGGTTAGCGCTAACAGATGCCCGAAATAGTCTGCGCGCCTGCGCGAAACTGCTGTGGAGATACTGATGGCCTCACGTGTTATTCCAGTCGATGCTTTCGACCTCGTCATTTTCGGTGGAACCGGCGATCTTGCACGGCGCAAGATTCTACCGGGCTTGTTCCGGCGTTTCTGCGCAGGTCAAATGCCTGAGGACGCTCAGATCATCGGCGCAGCGCGGAGTGATCTGGACACGGCAGGCTACCGGACGATGATCAAAGACGCCATTGAGGAGTTCGGGGGCGCGGACTTGGCGCAAAATCCCAGCATGCCGGGTTTTCTGGAGCGTCTGAGCTACGTCGCCGTCGATGCGCGCGGCGATTCAGGGTGGCCTGAGCTGGCCAGCCTCATTCGAATGGAGAAGGTCAACGCGTTCTATTTCTCTGTAGGTCCGGGTCTTTTCGGCGATCTCGCAGAGCGTCTCAAACGTTACAAAATGGCCGATGACAGCAGCCGGATCGTTGTCGAAAAACCCTTTGGTCGCGATCTGGCGACCGCGAAAGCCCTGAACAACACGTTGGCCCAGCATTTCGACGAAACGCAGATCTACCGGATTGACCACTATCTGGGCAAAGAAACGGTGCAGAACTTGATGGCGGTGCGCTTCGGGAACATGCTTTTTGAGCCGCTGTGGAACAACCAATACATTGATCACATCCAAATCACCGTCGCCGAGACCGTCGGCGTCGGTGGACGCGGCGGTTATTACGACAAGTCCGGGGCGATGCGGGATATGGTGCAAAACCACCTAATGCAGCTGTTGTGCCTCATTGCTATGGAGCCGCCTGCCAAGTTCGACCCTGATGCTGTGCGCGACGAAAAGCTCAAAGTGATCCGCGCGCTTGACCCGGTGGAGCCGCATCATGTTGTGCGCGGCCAATATGGGGACACCCCGGATCAGCCGGATTATCGCACCCACGCGGAAAACCCCTCCAGCAAAACGGAAAGCTTCGTCGCGATGAAGGTTGGCATCTCCAACTGGCGTTGGGCCGGAACACCGGTTTACCTGCGTACCGGAAAAAGGTTGCGCGCGCGCAGCTCAGAAATCACAGTGGTTTTCAAGGATGCGCCCCATTCAATCTTCGGCGCGGAAAAGGGCACGCATCGCAATGAGCTGCACATTCGCTTGCAACCCAATGAAGGTATGACGCTCGATGTCACGATCAAAGAGCCGGGTCCCGGCGGTATGCGTCTTGTCAATGTGCCGCTCGATATGACCTTTGCAGAGGCGATTGGGCCGGACGTCGAAGATGTGCCAGATGCCTATGAGCGCCTCATCATGGATGTGATCCGGGGCAATCAGACGCTCTTCATGCGCGGCGACGAGGTGGAAGCGGCTTGGGCTTGGACCGATCCGATCATTGAGGGTTGGGAAGCACGGGGCGATGTACCAAAGCCATATGACAGCGGCAGTGATGGCCCAACAGATGCCATTGCGATGCTTGCGAGAGACGGACGGTCTTGGCGGGAGATAAGCGCATGAACCTGATCGAATACCCAGACTCAGATATGATGATGATTGATCTGGCCAGTCACCTGGCCGGAGACCTCAACGCAGCTTTGCACCACGAAGACCGGGCCTGCCTCGTTGTCCCGGGCGGCACGACGCCGGGACCGATCTTCGACGATCTGTGCGCCGCAGACCTGCCGTGGGACCGCGTTGATGTGATGCTCAGCGATGAGCGCTGGGTGCCCGAGACGTCAGACCGCTCAAACACCCGTCTCATTCGCCAAAGATTGCTCACCGACAAAGCGGCGGCGGCGCAGTATGTCCCGCTCTATGCGCGGTATTCCGAACCGGAACAGGGCATCGCGGAGCTGGAAGCGCATATCGCGCCGAAACTGCCGATCTCGGTTTTACTGTTGGGAATGGGCGCGGATATGCACACCGCCTCGATCTTCCCTGGGGCAGACAAGTTGATGGAAGCACTGGACGCGCATGCGCCGATCCTCATGCCCATGCGCGCGCCCGGAGCGCCTGAGCCGCGTGTGACACTCACTGCGCCTGTGCTCAACGGTGCATTGAAAAAGCATATTGTGATAACGGGGCAAGCCAAACGCGAAGCGCTCGAAGCTGCGCAACACCTGTCGCCAAGTGAGGCCCCAATTCGCGCCGTCCTCAGCGGCGCAGATGTTCACTGGGCTCCTTAAATCAAGACGTTACAGGATACCGATATGTGGTCTAACCTCAAATCTCTACGTACTGACACGCCTCTCATGGACCTCTTCTCCGAAGATGACACGCGGGCGAAGACATTTTCTGTCGATGCTCTCGGTATGCGCTTCGACTATTCCAAGACCGCTCTGACCTCTGAAGTCCGGGACAGGTTGATCGAACTTGCTGAGAAAGCTGGCGTGGCCGACAAACGCGCGGCGATGTTTGGCGGTGCCAAGATCAACGACACCGAAGGACGGGCCGTATTGCACACGGCACTGCGCAATCTCGATGGGGATGCGGTCGTAGTCGACGGGGCAGACGTTATGCCCGGTGTGCTGGATACACTCGCCCGCATGAGCGCCTTCGCTGAAGATGTCCGCAGCGGAGCTTTTGCAGGGCAAGGCGGCAAGATCACCGATGTCGTCAATATCGGCATTGGTGGCTCTGACCTTGGTCCCGTGATGGCCACGCTTGCCCTAAGCCCATATCATGATGGCCCGAATGTGCATTATGTGTCCAACGTGGATGGCGCGCATATCGCCGATACGTTGCGCGGGCTGGACCCAACAACCACACTCGTGATTGTCGCTTCCAAAACCTTCACCACGATTGAAACCATGACCAACGCGCGCACCGCGCAGGCGTGGATGAGCGATCATGTGAGCGATGTGGGCGCGCAGTTTGCGGCGCTGTCCAGCGCGGAAGACAAAACGGCGGCCTTCGGAATTGCACCGGAGCGCGTGTTTGGCTTCGAGGATTGGGTTGGCGGTCGCTATTCGCTTTGGGGGCCAATTGGCCTTGGGATTATGATCGCCATCGGCGCGGATGCGTTCAAAGCGTTCTTGCGCGGCGGTCAGGCGATGGATCGCCATTTCTTGCAGGCGGAGCCGCTGGACAATATTCCGATTATGCTTGCTTTGGTGGGTATTTGGCACAATCAGATCTGCGGTCATGCGACCCGCGCTGTTCTGCCGTATGATCAACGGCTGGCGCGGCTTCCTGCCTATCTCCAACAACTCGAAATGGAGAGTAACGGGAAAAGTGTTGCGATGGATGGTACTGATTTGCCAACCCATTCCGGTCCTGTTGTCTGGGGAGAGCCGGGCACCAATGGGCAACACGCGTTTTACCAGCTGATCCACCAAGGCACGCGGGTGATCCCTTGTGAGTTCCTGCTGGCGGCGGAAGGGCACGAGCCCGATCTCGCACATCAACATAATCTACTGGTCGCAAACTGCCTCGCGCAATCCGAAGCGCTCATGCGCGGACGCTCCTTGGACGAAGCGCGCGCGTTGATGCAGGCCAAGGGCTTTGAAGGCGCGGAATTGGAGCGGCAAGCGCGCCATCGCGTGTTCCCGGGCAATCGCCCGTCCACGACATTGGTTTACCCACAATTGACGCCCGAAATCCTCGGCCAGATCATCGCGCTCTATGAGCATCGCGTGTTTGTCGAAGGGGTAATCCTGGGAATCAATTCCTACGATCAATGGGGCGTGGAGCTTGGTAAAGAGCTTGCTACGGCGTTGCAGCCGGTTGTCGATGGCACGCAAACTGCTGAAGACAAAGACGGATCTACGCAGGCGCTTGTGGCGTTCGTTCACGCGAACCGTTCATAATTGGGACTCACGGAAACGTAGTCGAAGCTGGGGGTTTTGCACCCCCAGACCCCCGCAGGATATTTTTGAACCAAAGAAGGCTTGGTAGTCTAACTTTGGACGTGGGTTGCCAGAAACTCTTGGATTTGTGGGGCGACCCAGTGCCAAAGTCCGGGCGCGCCGCGCGTAACGGATTTTCCCACGCGGGCTTCGACTGTTGTGTAGCTGACCTTGTACTCGCGCCAACTTACGCCGCCAGACATGAGATTTTGATTGGGCGGCTGGAAGCGGTCTAGGGCTTTTCCGAAGACAGCTTCGGGAGACTGCGCCGCTTCAAACTCGTGCCATAATGCATTGAAAATGCTGGATTGATCGCTTGGAAGCAGTCCGAAGATACGCGCAGCGGCGGCGGTTTCGTCCGCCTCAATGGCAGCGGTATCGTGCGTGCCGAAGATAGGGGCATCACCAGCGTCGATCTCGACGATATCGTGAAGCAGCAACATTCGGATAACCCGGTCGGTTTCGGGCGGTGTTAGGGCATGCTCTTCGAGAAGCAGCGCGTAAAGCGCGACGTGCCAGCTATGCTCGCCGGAGGTTTCGTAGCGGCTGGCGTCGCAGAGTGTCGTGGCACGAGAAACCCGTTTGAGCTTGTCGATTTCCGCGAGAAAGGCGATTTGCGCCGCAAGGCGGGGCGGCTCGATAGAGTGATCATCC
>SPJK01001754.1_pt1 | contig 10769 bp, 6 predicted proteins | sample 3741771 | NCBI WGS metagenome assembly SPJK01 (sample SAMN10925997, study PRJNA522277) | cold seep metagenome | isolation source: Elba SIP-enriched marine methane seep metagenome, extraction at timepoint T2 | place: Italy: coast of Elba, Mediterranean Sea
GAACGTATGATCGAATCAAACGGCACTGAGAAGACCGAAATCATATCAAACAATCAATCGGCCGAGCGAGGTCTTGAAAGCATTCAGAGTTTCAAAAGAGACTATCCCGCTACGCTTTCCCATTGGGAAGATTTGGTCGATCTCTATCAAAGAATCAGCGATTTAGATAAACGTGCGAATGACAATCAGAATTCACACTCGAAATGGCTGACGGTTAGGAAAGTGCTTTACCAGTATGCGAGTGAATTTCTTAATGCTCTGGACACCCAAGGCGTGGATCCAAAAGTTCTTGAAATGAATGTTCGTCTTTCAGAATGGTTTAGCAATGGGCTGCAACAAGCCGAAGCGGAAATCCGATTTGATCATCTTCTCGCCTCAGGCGAACCTCCTATCAATGAACGGCAGTCGATTCAGCAATCGCGAGTCCATTTGGACAAACTCTCCGAACTCTTGCACCGGAGATTGGTAGAGACTCAGCAATACCTTCAGACCCATTACGATCTGAATGAGGGGGAATAACCGAACCCCTCTATTTGGTGGTTTTTGGCCTCCGGTTCGTTGCGGAGGGTTCAAGTCGCAGCTAGGATAAAGTGCTGCCATTTTATTGCTAAGCTTTCTTAAGCATACGTTTGCAATTGATTGGCATAGGAATACAGAAGATTCACACCACGTTTTCATTACGAGTTATTTAGACAATGTACAGAAACGCACAACGTTTGTTGGCATGCCTGCTATCATTTTTACTAGTGATCGATACAGCCTCAGCAGGTTGGTTCATCGGCAATTGTTTTCAGGCCGTGGATTGTTGCAATCCATGTGTAGTTGAATGCTGCCCACCGGTCTCATGCTGCGAGGTATCTTGTGATCCTTGCTGTGGTGAAACCATGGTTATGGATGAGACCCCATGTGGCTGTTCGGGTGAAACGATACATACAAGCATCGATAACGCAGAGACGACTCCTACTCTTGCTGTCGAAGAGCCGCACGAACCAACACCAGCACCCGTGATGGAGGTGGCACCGGTTCCTGCATTGGAATCAGAAGGTTTCTCGAGTGCTCCGATAGTTGAATTAGAGGAACCCGTAGAAATTGAAGCTCCGCCAGAGCCTGTGGTCTCAGAATTTGTTGAGCCTGCTCCGATAGTTGAATTAGAGGAACCCGTAGAACTTGAAGCTCCGCCTGAACCTGTGGTCTCAGAATTTGTTGAGCCTGCTCCCGTTGAAATGATCCCCGAGGAGCCCATCGAGATTGCTCAGCCAGAAGAGATTATTGAGCCTGAGGTAATTGCTGAAGAGCCTATGCAGCCTGAAGAGGATCTGTTTGGTGGTTTCGACGAAGAACCGGCTCAAGTTGCTGAAGAAATGCCAGCTGAAGAAGTAATGGAAGAGCCAGCTGATGATCTATTCGGTGGATTCGGAGAAGAGACAGCGGCTACCGAGCCCGAGGTAATGCCTGCCGAGGAGACTACTGAGGAAGACGATCTCTTTGGTGGTTTTGCTGAGGAAGCCCCCATGGAAGAGGAACCTGCTGAAGACGACCTCTTCGGAGGATTTGGTGAAGAGCCTGCTGCTGAAGAGCCTGCCGAGCCTATGGCGCCTGCCGATGACGCGGCTGATGATTTGTTTGGAGGATTTGCCGAGGAAGCTGCTCCCGTAGAAGAAGCAACCGATGATGCTGCCGACGATTTGTTCGGAGGCTTTGGTGAGGAAGCGATGCCAGCTGAAGCTGAAGAAGCAGCAGATGACTTTTTGGATGCCCCTGCTGAAGAGACTCCAGAAAGTGAAGACGACGAAGCCTTCGATGATTTGTTCGGTGGATTCAGCTCGGTCCTTCGCGAACCGGGTGGATACCAAAGTGACGAAAATCGCAACTGGGTAGATAACACCGGAAGCTTCTCCTGTGTTGCACGCCTCGTATCTGTCGATGGTAACAATGTGTTGCTTGCTAAGAAAACTGGCAAGATGTCAACCGTTCCACTATCACGGCTAAGCCAAGCGGATCTTGAGTTTGTTAATCGACAAGCTCTTGCTCAACAACAAGTTGAAATGGTTCATATGGCACAGCGCTGAACCATAAAATAGTTCTCAACATTGAAACGCCTCGATGGTCAACCGTCGAGGCGTTTTTTATTTGAGTGCCTTTGCAACTTGTTTAGCAGCATTTCTTCCATCAGCTACACATTGAGGAATTCCCACGCCACGGTAGGCGGCGCCGGCAAGTTGCAGGCTGTTCCATTGATTCTGCCTATCAACAATTTGGGAAACTAATCCTAGATGACCAACTTGATACTGCGGCATCCTGCGTGGCCAACGGGCAATTGATTCAAGTTCAGGCTCGCCTTCCAGACCAATAAGCTCGGATAACTCACTTTTCACGAGTTCGATCAGGCGGTTGTCATCTAGATCAGCTAGCTCAGGATTTAATGCTCCCCCCACAAATGTTCTTATTAGAGTTCGTCTTTCAGGAGATCGGCCAGAGAACTTGTAACTGGCGAAACTCGTTGCGATGATCGATCGATTCTCTTTTGAAGGAACAACAAAACCAAAACCATCAACAGGACTTCGAATCTGTTCATCCCGTACGCCTAGACAAACGACGGAGGCACTTGCATAAGGGATTTTGTTTAGCAGATTTGCGAGTTCGGAATCAAAAGACTTTATAACCGTTGCAGCATGATAAGCAGGGAGAGTGCAGATGATACCGTCAAACGCACCTAGCAATTCTCCGTTCGAATCTTTTAGCAACCAAGTTCCGCTCTCAGATCGAGTGCAGCTACCAACGGCTTTGTTAGTCCAAATCTTCTCGCTCGGTAAAGTGGATAGCAGAGCGTTAATTAACTGCTGCATTCCATTCTTTGGCGCCATAAACATCCCATATCGCGCACCACTTTCAAGCGATTCAGTTTCTTCCCTAGCTTTTTGGCTCGCTCGCCATAAGGAGCCATGTTCTGCTTCTTGACGCAGGAACTGTGGAAGCGTGGCAGCAAGGCTGAGCTTTTCTGGGTCGGCCGTGTAGATCCCTGCTACTAAGGGCTGAACCAATTTATCGAGTGCTTCCTGTCCCAAGCGGCGTCTGGCAAATGAGGCGACGCTTTCATCTTCGCTATTTCTACTAGCTCGAATAAACGGCTCACAGATCAGGCGGAGCTTTCCCCGCAGGCTTAAGACAGGAGAAGCCAAGATGGATCTTAGCTTCTTAGGGGCCATCAGAACGAAGCCCTCTGGGACCCGCAGGACTTTCCCTTGGCTGACAACCATTGCTCGACGTCGATCTTCGGCAGTAGGAAGAAGCGTATCTTCCATGCCAAGCTCTCGGCAAAGATCCACGACGACTGGATCCTTGGTTAAAAAATTGTCAGCACTTTGCTCGACTAACCAGCCATTCTTTTCGACGGTCTCAAGAACTCCGCCCAGACGAGGGCTGGCTTCAAAAAGTTGCCAATCGAGCTCAGGGTGTTTCGTCGTAAGTTCCCAAGCTGAGGCTAATGCAGTTATACCCCCGCCGAGAATAGCAATCTTAGGTCTCTGCGAACTTGGCATGGCGGGGGTGGGATCTTTGTGTCTTGGATGCGTATCTAACTAGCCTACCAAGCACCACCCTTGCTCGCCCAGGCCCAATAACTTGATGGTCGACCACCAAATCGCCATTCGAAACCACCGGTAATTGTTAGATTGTTCAGCGTCGAAGTTTCGTTTTGTGCGATGGCAAGATTGTCCATGATTTCCAGTCTCAAAGCCGCCCAGCGACGAGTCTGATACTTTAGGCCAACGCCGAAAGGGATCGTAAACATCGTCTGGTCGACTCGGTTGCCCGAATCGTTGGAATACTCAAGTTGGGTCAGACCAAACCCAAATCGGTAATAGGGGCGAAGCTTTGAATCTCCCCAAGGATAATAGAGAGCACTGATATCCGTGATTAGCAGGTTGTCAGACGAGGAGCCTTCGTTGAGAGTCGTGTTTACTAATTCGGGGGTTGTCCACCCAACACGGACTTGTGTGCCCCAGTAGTGGTCGAAATCCCATCCAAGCTGTAAAGCTGCAAAGTAATCGTTTGCGGCTCGGACGTTGTCGTCCAAGCTGCTTGTCATCACAAAGGCGCCCGATTCAAACGTTATCTCGTAAGGGCGATTAAGCCAACTTGTCCCACGCAGTGGTCCACCAGGCCCCATTGCCCGACCATGGGTTTTAGAAGATCGTAATTCAAGTTGTTGTAGGAACCAATTCTTCTCTTCGTAGATCACTTCGGGCCCGAAAGGTTGTTGTCCGTAACAGTCTCCATCAAGGCAAGGTTGCAGGCTATCCGACCAAAGCATTTCATGGTCTTGATTCGTTGGCACTTGAGCCGTGGTAGTACCCATCGAATCGCTGGTAATCAAGCGGGGTTGTTCTGCTGACATAGCATGTTCGCCAGCAGTTGGAGCAACAAGTATGTTGAAGTTGCCTTCTCGATTCGCAGATGCTTCTTGAAACGGAGATACTTGCGCACACAAGTTAGTTCCTGCTAACAGAAACGTAACCAGACAGGTGGTAATCACAGACTTATAAAGTCGATCTAGCAAGAGTTTCGCACTCAACTTCAAACAAAGTAGTCAGAACAGGCGCGAACCGTAGCGTCGTGGCTAAGGTTATGCAAGATCAGTGCAAGCGTCGACTGCTAGCGAATGCGTTCTTAACGTAGATTGCTAGCAGTTTTCGTCGAGGAGCTATCAGGCGTAGCACTCGAATCATCAAGTGGTGAAGGCTTTACTGTCGCATAAGCTAAACAGCTGACTGTGTAGCTATCACCGAGACTGGTGCTGATTTTCAGGGGCTTCTCAAATTTTCCTGGTTCACGATTCGCCGAGTAAGTAAGCGTGATCATTTGCCGGGTGGCTGGCTGATCCGAGGTCTCGTAAGAAAAACAGTCATCTCCTGAGCAATCGACATTGGTTACAACAAACGGTTGCTTGCTTCTGACGATCAGCCGCTTGGTAATGATTTCACCCTGGGTGAGTTCACCCAGTGCCAAATTCTGAGGTGCAACCGTCAGCTCGGCGTTTACCTTACCAACCACATCAATCGGAATTCGGGGATTTTGGCGGTCGTTCGTGACTAGAACAATCTGTTCTTTTATAAAGCCAGGTGGCGCATTATCACGCAAGCGGACTAACAAATCGTAATTGACTCGACCGCTTGTACGACGTTTCTCGACTAGTTCTGCCTCGAGAAATTCACTCACGCTTCGAACATCTTCAATCTTCCAGTTTGAATGACCGGCGTAGGTGATACCAAGCGTACGCTCCGAGTTAGTACCTTGCGAAACCGAGTCAAAATCAACCGACCCCGGCTCAAAGACAACATCGCCTCGAATATTACCGTGAACGCGAAGTTGCACCTGAGCTGGATAGGGTTTGGTTATTCGGACCGTAAGCGTTGCGCTATGCGGTCCTGTGAATGTCCGTGTGTTGAACTTGGCAACGATGTAAGCCTTTTCGTAGGTTTTGATTCGACGATTCTCGATCGAAGGGCTTGTGCAACCACAGCTGGATCGTACCGAGGCTATTTCAATATCTTCTTTATAGATGTTTTTGATTTCAAACCGGTAGACGGTATCCGACCCACGTGCAACGACGCCGAAGTCATGGCTCAGCGAGTCAAACATCTTAGATGCCCATTGCTGAGCAGAGGCCGTATTAGTACCAATAAAGCAGCATGCGATTACAAAAAACAAAGTAACAGCGCGGCCTAAAGCAATTTTCTTGTTGGATCGGTTGGTAAATTTCATGGATCTTAGGGCTTTCAATGAGCGTTTTAACTCACAAAGCGTTGCAACTCATCTGGTCGCGAAGCTTGTTGTAATTGGCTGAAACTACGTGAATCGGTTTCGTCAATTGTTTCCACAGGGCCTTGTCCGTGGCACAACAGTCTCAATCGTTCCTGTTTCTACCCTATGACTTACCTTGCGAGGGGTAAAAAAGGGTTAATTTTTGTTAGCTTCTAATGGTTTAGCTCATCTCATGAGGTTTGGGAATATCAGTACGACTGGGCTAAATGGGATGATTGCGTTCTTGTTGCAGTTCAAATTAAGCGATCATACATTTGTGGCTTCCCATCCTTCCTGGCTTTACTCATTAATACCCCCCTGCGTACTCCTGCAAGATTGCTAAACTGGGCGTTTAATGAGCAGATCAGCATGCAATGCTGTCCTCCGACAATTACCCCCACAAAAAACTAACCCTTTAGATATGGCTGAGCCTCGTTATCAGCGAGTTGCAATCGTGGGCGTCGGCCTAATTGGGGGGTCATTAGGCTTGGCACTAAAGCAGCGCAAGCTTGCCAAAACCATTCTGGGAGTTTCTAGGTCTTCTCGTGGCGCTGCTAATCTCTGCCGCCTTGGCATTGTTGATGAAGCAACGCAAGATTTGGCCAAAGGAGTTGCTGACGCTGATCTTGTGGTGGTCGCAACGCCCGTGGGTACCATTGCTCCAACAATCATCGAATTGGCTAGCAGACTTGGCCCAAACACCTTGGTCACGGATGCAGGCAGCACAAAATTAGGAATCGTTGAAAAAGTGAGCCAAGGTTTGGCAGTTATGGCCGGCCCGCCACAGTTTATTGGTTCGCACCCTTTAGCGGGTGATCACAAAAGTGGACCGGAATCGGCAAGACCCGATTTGTTTGAAGATGCTGTTACAGTCGTTACGCCGACTACTACAACATCCTCCGAGGCGGTTATCCGAGTCACCGAGCTCTGGGAGTCGGTTGGATGCAAGGTTCATTCGGCAACGCCCCAAAAGCATGATGACATGCTGGCGATCACAAGTCATTTGCCACACGTAGCTGCCGCAGCCCTTGCTTCGGTTACCCCCGAAGAAGCACTCCCGCTGACAGCGACAGGCTGGGCTGATACGACACGCGTGGCAGCTGGTTCATCCGAGTTGTGGCGTGATATTTTGCTTGCCAATAGTAAGGCGGTTGCTGCTGGGATTGAATCGCTAGAAAACGAACTGCAGGCATACCGAAAAGCGCTGGTTGAATTGGACGCAACAGAACTTCAGAATTTGCTAGAGCAAGGAAGGCAGCGAAGAGATGCTTTGGGAAGTTGATGTAAGACCGGCATTAGGCCGACCGGATCGTAATGCAGAACGTCTGATTGAGTCGGCTGCCCTGGCAGGTGTGGACAACCTGAGCCTTGCTACTTCAAAGGGGTTCTTGGTTGAAGGGGAGCAGCTTGACGAGCAAGCAATCGAAATAATTGCTAAGCAGCTCCTTGCAGATATGGTTGTTGAGGAAGCACGTTGGGGAAAGCCATCGGATTCTGCTTTGACCGACTCACCCGATTCCCTCAATGGTTCCAAAAGCACACTGCTGCAAGTCTTGCCAAAAATTGGCGTCATGGATCCGACAGCCCAGAGTGCTGAAGAAGCGATTTCGGATCTTGGTTATCCCGGCGCCAAAGTGCGTACTCTTAACAAATATTGGGTTGTGGGTATGGAGGAGCAAAATGCCCGCAAATTTGGTGAGCGTTTTTTGGCTAACGACGCCATCGAGCAACTCGTCATCGGCCCTCACGAAGTGAAAAGCTTAGAAGGGGGAAGCCCTTACAAATTTGAATTGTTACATACCCCCCTGAAAGGTCTTGATGACACCGCCTTGATGCAGCTAAGTCGAGAAGGACAGCTTTATCTCCAGCTAGCCGAGATGCAAACTCTGCAGCAATATTTCGATGATCTAGGGCGCGATCCCACTGATATCGAGTTGGAAACAATCGCACAGACTTGGAGCGAACATTGTAGTCACAAGACCCTTGCCGGTCGGATTGCCTATCAAGACGAGAGCGGCGAACGGCATTTTGAAAATATGCTTAAAGAGACGATCTTCCAGGCAACCAACTCACTTCGTAAAAAATGGGGTGACGAAGATTGGTGCGTTAGCGTTTTTAAAGATAACGCCGGTATCGTTAAGTTCGATAGTGAAGACAATATTTGCTTCAAGGTCGAAACCCATAATCACCCCTCCGCTCTTGAGCCATACGGTGGAGCTAACACCGGGCTTGGCGGTGTGATTCGCGATACTTTGGGAACAGGTCTTGGGGCTAAGCCGATTTGCAGCACGGACGTTTTCTGTTTTGCTCCGCCGGAAACTGCTGATGCTGACTTGCCCGAAGGTGTGCTTCCGCCTCGCCGTGTTATGCAAGGCGTTGTCGAGGGCGTTCGAGACTATGGTAACCGAATGGGAATTCCAACGGTTAACGGGGCAGTCTGTTTCGATGAAAGGTATTTAGGTAATCCTCTTGTTTACTGTGGCAATGTTGGATTAATTCCACATGACAAATCATTTGGTGATCCAAAGACGAACGACTTAATTGTTGCCATTGGAGGCCGTACCGGACGCGACGGTATTCACGGCGCAACTTTTTCGAGTGCTGAACTGACTAGCGAAAGTGAAAGCCTTTCAGGCGGAGCGGTTCAAATTGGCAACGCCATCGAAGAGAAGAAAGTCGCTGACGTTTTGCTGCAAGCTCGAGACCGGGGCCTCTTCAATGCCGTAACCGATTGTGGAGCAGGTGGGTTTAGCAGTGCCGTCGGAGAAATGGGCGAAGAGATCGGTGCTCAGGTATGGCTTGAAAAAGCACCGCTCAAGTACGAGGGACTTTCTTACACCGAAATATGGATTTCGGAAGCTCAAGAGCGGATGGTTTGTTCCGTATCGGATGATCAATGGGATGAGCTAAATAAGCTTTGTGAATCGGAAGGAGTGGAAGCGACTGTCATCGGTCGATTTGTGCCAGGCGGAATGCTTCATCTGACTTACAAAGGTGAGTTGGTTGGGGAGCTTTCCATGGAGTTTCTTCACGGTGGTCGGCCCCCAGTAATCCGGGAAGCAACCTACAAGCCGGCGGAAGAAAAAGCGTTTGAATTGCCAAAAGATCACAATGCCACTGACGACCTGCATAAGATTCTTAGCTCACTCAACGTAGCCAGCAAAGAATGGATCATTCGTCAATATGATCATGAAGTGCAAGCTGGCAGCGTTGTGAAACCGCTCGTAGGAGTTGCCAACGATGGCCCCAGTGACGCTGCCGTAGTTCGCCCTAAGCTAGACAGTGACAAAGGCATTGTCATTGGTTGTGGGATAAATCCTAGATACGGTGATCTTGATACCTATCACATGGCGGCCTCTGCCATTGATGAAGCAATCCGTAATTCGGTCGCTGTGGGAGCAGATCCAAAGCGGATCGCATTGCTTGACAACTTTTGTTGGGGAGATTGCGAGCGAAGTGAAACACTTGGCTCGATTGTTCGCGCAGCGATTGCTTGTCATGATCATTCGATCGCTTTTGAAGCTCCCTTCGTCAGTGGAAAAGACAGCCTGAACAATGAGTTTAGCTATCTAGACGCTGACGGAATGAAACAGACAATCGCGATTCCCGCCACGTTGCTGATCAGCGCGATGGGGCAAATCGAGGATGTTTCAAAAGCGGTTACCATGGACCTCAAGAGTGCAGGTAATCGCATTTATATTGTCGGAGCAACTCACCTTGAAATGGGCGGATCCCACTTCGGGATGATTCACGGTCTTGCCGGTGGATCCGTTCCCAAGGTAAACACCGATATGGCCATGAAAACCTATTCTGGAATCCATCAAGCAATTCAATCAGGAACCGTTTCGGCTTGTCATGATCTGAGTGAAGGAGGATTGGCGGTGGCGCTTGCTGAAATGGCTTTTGCTGGCGGATTGGGGGTGGATGTGGATATCGCCCACGCACCAATGGAAGGTGACTACGCTTCAGCGAATGAACGGATCATGGCTGCGTTGTTTAGTGAATCCAATAGCCGGTTCCTGTGCGAGGTAGCCCCCGAAAAAGTTGATGATTTCAAGGCTTGTCTCTCAGGCGTGCCCCATGCAGCAATTGGTGATGTCATTGAAACGGAAGATTTTCAAATCCATGCTTTTAAGCATGGGGTTATCAAATCAGACATAAACGAGCTTAAAGAGTCGTGGCAAGCACCATTGCGCTGGTAGCTATGCCAAACGGTAAAGAGTCATAAGCTAGAAGCAAATGAACCAGGATTAGGTTTTTTAAGATGCCCCAACCAAGTGTACTAGTACTGCGAGCTCCAGGTACGAATTGTGATGAAGAGACGGCAAAGGCGTTTGAGCTTGCTGGTGCGACGGCAGAGCGGGTGCATATCAATCAACTGATCGAAGACCCAAAACTATTGGAGCGATTTCAGATTCTTTGCTTCCCTGGGGGATTTAGCTACGGCGATGACGTCTCTGCCGGGCGAGTACTCGGTAACCGAATTCGTCTCAACTTGGCTGAAGAGCTCAAGCAGTTTCGGGATGCAGAAAAACTTATCCTAGGGATCTGTAACGGATTTCAAGTTTTAATGAAAACTGGCCTGTTGGACATTGATGATGAACAAGGCGCGACAGCAACACTTGAATGGAATGACCATGGCCGATACGAAGCTCGTTGGGTAAAGCTGGGCGTGGATAGCAAGAAGTCAGTCTTTCTCAAAGGATGTGAGAATCTTGAACTCCCCATCGCTCATGCTGAGGGAAAAATCAGTGTCCGCGATCAAGCGACCTATGATTCTTTGCAATCCAAGGGCCAGGTTGTGCTTCGCTACTCGAACAATGGCCAAAGCGCTGAAAAGCAGCTCCCTTTTCCGGAAAATCCAAACGGGGCTTATGGAAATACGGCTGGTTTGTCGGATACTTCGGGGCGTGTGCTTGGACTGATGCCTCATCCCGAAAGATTTATTGATCGCTGCCAACATCCTC
>SPJK01005809.1_pt1 | contig 10767 bp, 9 predicted proteins | sample 3741771 | NCBI WGS metagenome assembly SPJK01 (sample SAMN10925997, study PRJNA522277) | cold seep metagenome | isolation source: Elba SIP-enriched marine methane seep metagenome, extraction at timepoint T2 | place: Italy: coast of Elba, Mediterranean Sea
CGACATTGAACGAATTGAAGTAACACGTGGTCCTAATGCGGCTAGTTATGGAGCCAACTCATTCTTTGGTGTTATTAATATCATTACGCGTTCAGCAGCACTTGCAAGAGGCAATAGCGTGATAGCAACCCATGGTAATGGGCGAAACGAAGTGTTTTACCAGCATGGTGGAAAAAAAGACAATTTGAATTACCGTTTTACAGCGGGGATTTTGCAAGATGATGGCTTAGATACACGCAATGACTTTAAGCGCACGCGGTTTATCAATGCGCGTGCCGATTATCAATTGGATAACAATAATAATATTGAGTTTATATTCGGGATGACGGATGGTTCACGTGGAGAAGGGGACTATGATCAGGTCATACACACGCCAAGCACAAGGGAAATACGCAATCACCATCAATTGGTACGGTGGACGCACCAATTAAATCAGACTAGTGATTTTGTTTTACAGGCTTATCATTCATTTGACCGTTCGGATGACCGGGTTACAACCATTAATTTACGGCCCTTACTAGAAGGGCCTCTAGGCGTAACTTTATTAAACGATACTGTCAGCTTTCGTAACGATGTAGAAACAGAGCGTTATGATATTGAAGCACAGCATAACTTTTCAATTGGTCGCTCGTTACGATTTGTTTGGGGAGGTAGTGTCCGTCGCGATACTATGTATGCCCCCTTTTATTTAGGTACTAAGAAAAAAGATTATTTTGATTTGCAACGTTTGTTTGGGCATGCTGAGTGGCGAGCGAATGAAAAACTATTGTTTAATGCGGGGGCAATGATTGAGCATAATGATTTTACCGGGGCTGATGTCTCCCCTCGGGCGAGTGTTAATTTTAATATTCACCCAAATCACACTCTTCGGTTTGGTTTTTCTTCTGCGTTACGTACACCAAACTATACGGAAGAAAAGTTTAAACGCCAGATATTTGTTCCAACAACCGACCCAAATGTAACGCTGCTAGATCAGCCTGACGTAGACTTGGGTGGCCTTGACCCAGAAAAAATCATCTCCAGAGAAATTGGGTATTTAGGTAAAGTTGGTTCGCTCAATATTGATGCAAGGCTGTTCCACGATAATATTGATAATCATATTAGAGGTAAAAATACACCGCTAACTAATGTACCGCCTAATTTGACGCTGGTTACTGAGCCAAGTAGGCAGGAGAAGGCCATTAATATTGGTAGTGCTGAAGTTAATGGGTTTGAAACGCAGCTGAAATGGGATGTTACCAATAATACCAACCTACTATTGAATTATGCGCATGTCAGAATTCGCGGGAATGAAGATGATCTTGAGAATGATTTTTTGGAATCAATGCCTAGTAATACAGTTTCTGCTTTACTCACACACCAATTTAACCAAGTCTGGGATGCGAGCTTAGCATATTACCAAACGAGTGAAGCTACCCTTATGGGGGATGGTCAAACAGTTGATTTAATCAGAAGATGTGATGTGCGGGTTGCGAGGAAGTTTAATACTAAGCGAGTGAACGGTGAGTTTTCATTAGTGGTAGAAAATTTATTTAATAATCACTACTTAGAATTTGCGGAAAATAATGAACACAAAAGGCGGTTACGGCTGAATGCGACTTTTAATTTTTAGTCGATGTGATAAAGGCGTTGAGTAGTTAATGATTGTGATGAGTCTAAAAAAACACTTTATTCTGTTTGCCTGTTTTATGCTACTGGCAGGTATGCTGTCGTCCCAAGCGCATGCATATACCGGAATCACAATCGTGATGAGTACAGCATCAACAGCTAATCTAACGTTTATTAAAAGCTTTAAAAAAGTATTAACAAGTGGTAAAACTCAAGCCTTAAAAGTGACGGTGATTAATTTGAGTGAGGTCGATAAGCTAACCGTTGCAGAAAATAGTGAGTTGGTTATTGCACTTGGTGTTAAGGCACTAACAGAATCAAGCAAGCTGAAACACACCACACCAGTGTTAGGTGTGTTTACGCCATTGCCAACATTTAACCGCTTGCTTTATAAGAGTGGCCGACGTCTTGGTAATTTTAGTGCGATTGTTTTAGATCAGCCATATAGGCGTCAAATTGGGTTGGCACGGATTGCGCTGCCAAAAGCGAAAAGCCTGGGCATATTGCTAGGAACAACATCAAATCGTTATGAAGAATTCTTGCAAGATAGTGCAGAGGAAAGCGGGTTCTCGGTGCACCTTGAAAAGGTTCAATCCGAAACGGCATTAATACCAAAGCTTGAAAAAATATTCGATAGAAATGATGCCTTGCTCGCGATTCCTGACCCGCTTGTGTATAACAGAGAAACAGCGCAACCTATTTTATTAACTAGTTACCGTCATGGTGTGCCAGTATTCGGATATTCCCGGTCATATGTGAAAGCAGGCGCTTTGGCGTCTGTGTTTAGTAATGCCATGCATTTGGCCCAACAGGCTGCAGAAATAGCTGTCGACACACAAAAAAAATCAAACCTATTGCCGCCACCGCAGGCGCCAAAATATTTTTCTGTGATTATTAATAGACAAGTGCAACGCTCATTAGGCCTCAACATTGATGATGAGCACATGATTTATCAGCAGTTGTTAAAACTAGAGTCGAAGCAGACAACTAAGGTGACAAATTAATGCAAAATATGGGTATTAAATCTAGGGTTGTGCTATTGGGAACGTTGCCAGCTATCTTGTTCGCTATCATTTTGGCTGGATATGCGATTTCAAAAGTATTCGACAACCTCAATTACTCTTTGTATGACCGCGGTAGGATTATTGCAACACAGCTAGCACCTGCAGCTGAATATGGTGTGATCTCAGGGAACTTGAATCGCTTGCAGAAACTGGTTTATCAGGTGCTTGCAAACGAACAAAATGAACAGGAATTAAGGTCCATTGTGATTACTGATAAACGCGGAAGGGTGTTGGCGTTTAGTGGGCGGCCGATAGAGAAAAATGTGCTCAGACAGATGATTGCGAATAAGAGTCAGGAGCTTGCTTGGAAAAATGGCGTCATCTTTTTGTCGCCAATTAAACGTAGCCTTGAAAAAGTTGAGGATTTTCCCATTGATGAATTGGAGGCAGATGCCATTAATCAGCAAGAGCAAAGCCTTGTGATTGGACATGTTTATGTCGAACTAAGTAACTTGGCGCTGCAGAAACTCAAGCAAGACTTGATTATCAAGATGGTATTAATTGGTTTGTTTGGTTTGCTTTGTAGTGCATTGATTGCATGGTTTATTGGTCGGAATATTACCAAACCGATTCAAGAAATTGCGTTTGCAGTGGATAAGTTGGGTGAGGGTGTCTTTTCGCATAATATTAAGGAAGACTCCAGTGGTGAGTTAAAGGTGTTGCAAAAAGGCTTTAACTCCATGTCAGAAAGCTTGAAAAATGCTTATGACAATATGCAAGAAAAAATCCATGATGCCACGACTTTATTGCGACATCAGGCACAACATGATGACTTGACTGGGCTGATTAACCGACGTGAGTTTGAAGAGCGGCTGGAAGAAAGTTTGATTAGTGTGCGCGAAGATGGTGCGAGACATATATTTTGCTACTTGGATTTGGACCAGTTTAAGTTGGTGAATGATACCTGTGGGCATACAGCGGGTGATGAGTTGTTACGACAAATCAGTGCGTTGTTTGCGAGTAAAGTTGATGGAAATGACACATTAGCGCGTTTGGGTGGTGATGAGTTTGGTTTGCTATTGCTAAACTCGAGCATTGCCAATGCCAACGTCGTGATTGACCGGTTATTAAAGTTGGTCAGAGACTATCGATATGTGCACGAAGATAAAGTGTTTAATATTGGTGTGAGTGTTGGTATTGTCGTTGTCGATACAAGTTTTAGCAGCATTAGCGATATTATGCATGCGGCAGATGCTGCCTGTTACTCAGCAAAAAGTGCAGGCCGCAACCAAAGTTTTCTGTATAACCATGGTGATATGGAAAACTTGCAACGTCATAAAGCTGTGGATGCGATATCGGATATTACCGATGAGATTGATGATGATAGCTTTGTGCTGTATTGCCAGCCGATTGTGCCGTTATCGTTGGATGTTGAAGCGCACCACCATTATGAAGTGCTCATCCGAAAAGTTGATGAAGAGGGTGGTATTACGTTACCAACAGCCTTTATTCCTTCGGCTGAGCGTTACCATCTGATGCCTAATATTGACCGTTGGGTAATTAAAAATACTTTTGCTGCTTATCGTAAACTGTTAGATGTCAGTCTAGAGAAATGTGATTACGTTTTCTCTATTAATTTATCGGGAACGTCTTTGGGCGATAAGAGCTTCTTGGGGTATATTCGCGAGCAGTTTGCCATCTATGCCATTCCGCCTGAAGCCATTTGTTTTGAGATTACAGAGACAGCGGCGATTGTGAACTTGAAACATACGATTAACTTGCTGACCGCACTGCGGAAAATTGGATGTAAGTTTGCGCTAGACGATTTTGGTAGCGGGATGTCTTCCTTTATGTACCTGAAGAACTTTGAGGTGGACTACTTGAAGATTGAAGGCTCTTTTGTGAAAGATATGCATGTCAATAAGATCGATCATGCCATGGTGCGATCAATCCATTCAGTTGCTGAGGCGCTGAATATTCAAACCGTCGCAGAGTTTGTTGAGAATGAAGAAATTCTAAAAGAGTTGAAACAAATTGGTGTGCATTATGGGCAAGGGCTTGGTTTGGGTAAGCCGATTGTCCTGAAAAATTTGATTGAAAACTTTTCTCAGGTAAAATTGTAAGCCTACATTCACTTGTCGTTAGATGGGTATAATCCAAATAATGTTTGATTATGATTGAAACCGAACGCCTTATTGCGTCGGAAACTGAAAGCACGCAAGAAGAAGTCATTGAGCGGGCTTTGCGTCCAAAAATACTAGATGAGTATATTGGGCAAGAAAAAGCAAGAGGTCAGCTTGAGATTTTCATCAATGCGGCGCGTGGGCGGCAAGAAGCACTCGACCACGTTTTGTTATTCGGTCCACCTGGCTTGGGTAAAACAACACTCGCCAATATTATTGCTCGTGAGATGGGTGTTAGCTTGCGACAAACTTCTGGGCCTGTGCTGGAGCGTGCAGGCGATCTTGCCGCGCTACTGACAAACCTAGAACCAAACGATGTGTTATTTATCGACGAGATTCATCGTTTATCACCAGTTGTAGAGGAAATTCTTTATCCTGCCATGGAAGATTACCATTTGGATATTATGATTGGTGAAGGCCCTGCTGCCCGTTCTGTGAAACTAGACTTGGCGCCTTTTACGTTGGTAGGAGCAACTACCCGTGCTGGCATGTTAACGAACCCTTTACGTGATCGCTTTGGTATTGTTTCGCGGTTGGAGTTTTATACGACAGAAGAGTTGAGCCGCATCGTGACCCGCAGTGCTAGCTTGCTTGAGCTAACGATGACTGATAGCGGTGCGATGGAAATTGCAAAACGTTCCAGAGGAACGCCACGGATAGCGAACCGGCTATTACGTCGGGTTAGAGATTACGCACAAGTGAAGTCGGATGGTAATGTTAGTGAAGAAATTGCTGATGCTGCATTGCAGATGCTTGATGTTGACAAGTTGGGCTTCGATGTCATGGACCGGAAGTTATTGCAGGCTGTTTTAGAGAAGTTTGGTGGTGGGCCTGTTGGTTTAGACAATTTGGCCGCTGCAATTGGTGAAGAGCGGGATACGATTGAAGATGTGTTAGAGCCCTACTTGATTCAGCAGGGCTATTTGATGCGAACGCCGCGTGGGCGGGTGGCAACTAGCTTGGCATATGAGCATTTTGGTTTAAAAGTGCCTAAGTCGCTGGAGTCGGGAGATTTGTGGCAACAGTAACGTCAAGCCATCAGATATTCGATTGGCCAGTGCGCGTCTATTATGAAGACACAGATGCTGGTGGCGTGGTTTATCACAGTCAGTATTTAAACTATATGGAGCGCGCGCGAACAGAATGGTTGCGACACCTAGGGTTTGAGCAAACTGTGCTCAGAGATGACTTGCAAATTCTGTTTGTCGTGCATAGTATGTCTATCGCTTTTAAGAAGCCAGCTAAGTTTAATGATTTATTGCATGTGAGTAGTGAATTAGAAAAACTAGGCCGTAGCAGCTTTAACTTTTTGCAAAAAATTACAACGAATAGTCAACTTTTAGTGCAAGCGCAGGTCAGAGTTGCTTGTGTGGACGCACTTTCCTTTAAACCGAGTGTTATTCCTCAGCAAGTAAGATTGAAAATGGAGACAGTATGAATGTAGCAGATGATATGTCATTGGTAAGCCTGGTGCTTGGCGCCAGTATCCCAGTGCAGGTTGTGATGGTGATCTTGATAATCACATCCATATTTTCTTGGTGGTACATCTTTATCAAGGTGTTTATGCTTAAAAAAGCGGAAGATAATGCTGAGAAATTTGAAACGGCTTTTTGGTCCGGTGGCGATTTAAATAAACTATATGACGGCCTTTCATCAGGCAAGCGTCGTAAATCGCAAGGCATGGCTAGCATCTTTGAAGCAGGCTTTAAAGAGTTTGTCCGCCATAAACAACATAGCAACAATGGCGGTTCAAAAATGGACGTAAGTGATGCGATGGAAGGTTCCAGACGTGCGATGCAGGCATCTTTTAATCGTGAGATGGATGAGTTGGACTCACACTTACCTTTTCTTGCTTCAGTTGGTTCTGTTAGCCCTTATATTGGTTTGTTTGGGACTGTCTGGGGGATTATGAATTCATTCCGTGGTTTATCTAATGTCGCACAAGCAACCTTAAGCCAAGTGGCGCCAGGTATTGCAGAAGCCTTAGTTGCAACAGCGATTGGCTTATTTGCGGCGATTCCAGCAGTGCTTGCCTATAACCGCTTTGCTTCTAGAGTGGACCGGCTCTCTGTTCGCTATGAAAGCTTTATGGAAGAGTTTACCAACATTCTGCAGCGTCGCGTGTAGTTAAACTAGACTTCGTTATTCCAAAGGAGATTTAGATGGCAAGAACACGTAAACGTCGCATGATGAACCAAATCAATGTGGTGCCTTATATCGATGTGACACTGGTGTTGCTGGTAATTTTTATGGTCACCGCACCGATGACTAACCCAGGCGTGGTAGACCTACCTTCGGTGGGCCAAAGCTTGAAGCAAACCGCAGCACCGTTAGTGATTACCGTCAGAAAAAGTGGTGATGCTGAAATTCAAGGTCAAGTATTACCGCGCGATCAACTTCTGTTTGAAGTGAAAACGCAGCTTGAAAGTGCGCCGCGTGCAGTCGTGGTGGCGGCAGATGAAAAAACGGAATATGGGAAAGTGGTTGAAGTGATGGACTTGCTCAAACAAGCAAAAGTGGAAAAAGTTGGCTTGTTGTTTCAACCAGCACCTTAAGCAGTATGTTTAGAAAGCACGAAAGAGCAATTGCATGGAAGTCAGGGCTACTGGCACTATTGGTGCATATTGCGTTATTGGCTGCGATGCTGTTTTCATTTAACTGGAAAGCAGCACATACAGTTGTGAGTGTCAGCGATGTCGATTTGTGGAGTGAGTTGCCGAATAATACGACACCACCTCCGATGCCAGAACCCGAGCCAGAGCCACAGCCTGAACCAGAGCCGGAGCCTTTGCCAGAAATCGAGCCAGAGCCTGTGGTGGAGCCGGAGCCGCTCCCTGAACCGGAGCCTGAGGTGGATATCGAGCTTGAGAATAAAAAGAAATTAGAGGAAGAGAAAAAGAAGAAGCTTGAAGAGGAGCGAAAGAAAAAAGAACTGGCAAAAAAAGAGGCGTTGAAAAAGAAAAAATTAGCAGAAAAGAAACGTAAAGAAAAAGAGCGTCTAAAGAAACTGAAGCAATTGCAAGCAGCGGCATTTGATGATGAGGTTGAGACGGAAAATGAGAAGCGCCTGAAAGACTTGCAAGCAGAGGTGGGGCAAGGTGCACCAAGCAAGCCTAGTGGCGCAAGTCAAGGTGAAATGAATAAGTATGTTGCTAAAATCACGGCCAAAATCAGAGGGAATGTGAATAAGTCGCTTTGCTCTGAGGGTAACCCAGTGGCGATTGTAAAACTCAACCTGTTGCCAACAGGAGAGTTTGGTAGCGCGCCGACCTTAAGCAAATCAAGCGGCAATGCAGCTTGTGATGATGCCATCGAGCGTGCAGTAATCGCATCAGAGCCATTGCCGGTGCCGACCGATGCTAATGCGTTTACAAGTTTCCGGAACCTAAATCTTAAATTCAAGCCCAATGAGTAAGCTCACTTCACGATCAGATGTAACAAAGTGTAATTACGATAGCGTTAGTAATTAGTTACAGTAAAATTAATTTGAACTTTTTTTGAAATAAGACACTAAAACAAACATGCATACCATTAGACTCGTCGTTCTTACGTTCTTTAGTTTATTTACGTTCACTTCACATGCCGCACTTGATATTGAAATTACTGGCGGTAGTGCACAACAAATCCCGATTGCTGTTGTGCCATTTGGCAACAGTACTAGCCTTAAACAAGATATGGCTGACATCATTAATGCCGATCTAAGGCGTAGTGGACTGTTTAGGCTGCTAGATACACGCGGCATGCCCAACAAACCAACCAATGCAACACAGGTTAGACACGCTGAGTGGGCTGCCCTGCAGGCGCAAGCCGTTGTTGTTGGCAATGTGACGTCTATTGCAGGCGGCAAACTGAAGGCCTCGTTCCAATTGGTTGATGTTTTGAAGCAAAGGACATTGGCTGATGTGGATTTTCAGCTGAAACCAAAGCATGCAAGAATGACAGCACACAGAATCGCTGATGTCATTTATGAAAAGTTAACAGGTAAGCCAGGTGCTTTTGCGAGTCGGATAGCGTATGTGACGAAGAAAGGCTCACGCCACTACCTATATGTGGCAGATGCGGATGGCTATAACCCACAAGCATTGGTGAACTCTATTGAACCGGTGATTTCTCCATCATGGTCCCCAGATGGGACGAAGATGGCTTATGTGTCGTTCGAAAAGAAAAAGCCGATTGTCTTTGTGCATACACTTACAACAGGTAAGCGTAAAATTGTTGCGAATTACAAGGGTAATAATAGTGCGCCATCATGGTCGCCAGATGGTAGAAAGCTGGCCATTGTTTTGACCTATGGTGCTAACTCGCAAATTTACACAATTAATGCCAACGGCGGCGGTTTGAAGCGCATTACGAAAAGTCGAGGAATTGATACTGAGCCAGTTTTCTCACCTGATGGGAAATGGATATACTTTAGTTCTGACCGTGGTGGAAGCCCGCAAATTTATAAAACTTCGGTGAATGGTGGCGGTGCGAGTCGCGTGACATTCCAGGGTAACTATAACGTGAGTCCACACTTTTCAAAAGATGGCAAACTACTATCGTACATTCGCAATGATGGTGGCAGCTTTAAAGTAGCAGTAAAAGATATGACGACAGGGCAAGTGCAGTTGCTGAGTCAGGGACGTCAGGATGAATCACCAAGTTTTGCGCCAAATGGCAGCATGATTCTGTATGCGACGAAAAAAGGCGCTAGAGGGTCTTTGGCAGCAGTGTCATTTGATGGTAAAGTACGACAAAGTCTAAAGGAGGCCCGTGGTGATGTGCGCGAGCCGGCTTGGGGGCCTATGCTTAAGTAGGTCTTAGTTGTACAATGAGCTTTTAGAAAAGAATATCCCTAACCGAACAGAAAAGGAGCAATGCATGACAAACCCAACAAATATTCGATCAAAACTACTGATTGCCGCAGCGATTTCAGTATTTTTAGTAGGTTGTAAAAGTACACCTATTAAAGATGGTGCGGAAGTAGAAGATAAAAGCGCTTCAGCTTCTTCAGCTGATAGCTCTGATGTAAAAGGCGCTGTTATTGATGGGTCTGCTGCAAACAGCAATGTTAATGAGTTGAATGATCCAAACAGCATCTTATCTAAGCGTAACATTTACTTTGATTACAACAGCGACACGATTCGTGCTGAGTTTCGTCCAAATGTGGAAGCACATGCAAAATACTTAAATGCACATACTGCTACTAAAATGACATTACAAGGTAATGCTGATGAGCGCGGTGCACGTGAGTACAACTTATCACTAGCACAACGTCGTGCAGTTGCTGTGAAAAAAGCGTTGAACATCTTAGGTGTTTCAGATAGCCAAATCGAAACAGTGAGTTATGGTGAAGAGAATGCAAATCCTAACTGCGCTAGCGAAGATTGCTACCAGCAAGACCGTCGTGTGGAAATCGTTTATCCAAACGAGTAATTTATGACTACATTGCAAAAAAGCCTATTCGTAGGCTTAAGTTTGTTTGTATTGACTGCCCAAGCCGCGCTTTTTGATGATAAAGAAGCGCGGAAAAAAATCTTAGATGTTGAAGCGAAAAGTCAAGAAGTCAATGATGCCCAGACAGCTGAGATTGAAGATTTAAAAAGGCGCTTAACAATACAAACGCAAGGTTTGCTAGATATGCAGAATGAGATTGAGCTACTTAAACAAGAAGTAGCTCAATTAAGAGGTGGTTTAGAAGTTGCTAACCATGCATTAGAAACTGCTGAAAACCGTCAAAAGGACCTTTACGCCGATACTGATGCAAGGTTGCGCAAGCTAGAAGAGATGGCAACAGGTGAGGCGAGTCCTTCTGTGGGATTTGAAGAAGGTGAGCCAACACTAGAGCAGTCTGAGGATGTGCAAGCCTATAAGCAAGCATATAAGCTCAGCCAGAATGCAAAACATAAAGAAGCATTTACTGCTTATGATGCATTTATCAAAACTTACCCAGATAGTCAGTTAATGCCAGATGCTTTGTATGGGCTTGGTTA
>SPJK01090270.1_pt1 | contig 10757 bp, 7 predicted proteins | sample 3741771 | NCBI WGS metagenome assembly SPJK01 (sample SAMN10925997, study PRJNA522277) | cold seep metagenome | isolation source: Elba SIP-enriched marine methane seep metagenome, extraction at timepoint T2 | place: Italy: coast of Elba, Mediterranean Sea
AATTCTCATCTATCTTCGAATCGACGCAGGCTTTGATTTTGCGTGCCATCTCTTCGACAGAGACTAATTGCTTGTTGTCGAGATGACCGCAACGTTTTGGAAATAATTGATCTTCTAAATGGCAACCACTTACACCAGCCGCTTCGAATTTTTTAATGGAACGTGCCGCGTTGGCGGGTTCACCAAATCCGGTATCGATGTCAACAATGGTTGGTAAATTAGTGACGCGAGAAATCGCTTCGGATCGTTCGGCAACTTCGGTGAGAGTGGTAAGACCAATATCGGGCAGACCAAGGTCAGCCGAAAGTGCCGCTCCTGAGATATAGACGCCCTCAAACCCAATTTCCTCAACGAGCATGGAGACGAGGGGAGAGAATGCTCCAGGGAAGCGAAGCAATTTGCCACTACGTAAGCTCTCACGCAAAGCTGCTCTTTTTTGGCTAACTGACTTATTAACGTTTAGCATCAGAAAATCCCTTCTGAATTACGTTCATTACCAAGAACTTTTGATTTGTCGAGTTGTACATTCAGGCTTAAGATATCCGTAGCGGAAAGCTCAGGAATGCGTCCGCAAAGATTGATAAACCGATCGCGCTCTTCTTCTGTGATTAATCCTTCGGTAAGTGTATCGAACTTGCCGACATAATCAGGTCGAGCAAATGGTCGCTCACCGTCACTGTGAGCGTGAGCAATTGCTAGTTGATCTTCGATTTGAGTTCCATCTTGGAATTCAATAACGACGCGTCCACCAAATGCTTTTTCTTTGGGATCCGCTGCGTGGTAACGCTTGGTCCATTCAGGTTCTTCTACTGTGACGACCTTGTGCCAAAGGGCTACCGTATCTTCACGCCCAGCACGCTCTGGTAAATAACTATCGACGTGGTGCCAACGGCCATCCTGCAAGGCAACCGCAAAGATATACATAATGCTGTGATCAAGTGTCTCGCGACTTGCTTTTGGATCAAGCTTCTGAGGATCACCCGCACCGGTTCCAATGACAAAATGCGTGTGGTGACTCGTGTAGATAGTAATTTGCTTGATTGCTTTCCAATCACTAATTCCTTCACGCATCCGGAATGCAAGATCGATCAAAGCTTGCGACTGATACTCGGCAGAGTATTGCTTGGTATAGGTATCAAGAATTCCTCGCTTGGCTTCACCTAGTTCCGGCAAGGGAACCGAATACTTAGCATCGGCTCCGTCAAGCATATAAGCTAAGACGCTGTCTTCTCCTTCGTAGATTGGAGACGGGCTTCCCTCTCCACGCATCGCTCGGTCGACTGCTTCAACAGCAAGCTTTCCTGCATGGGCTGGGGCATAGGCCTTCCAGCTTGAAATCTCTCCCTTGCGTGACTGCCGCGTGGAAAAGGAAACATGAACGGCTTGTTGGATTGCTTGATAAATCACGTCGGTCGAAAGTCCGAGCATGGTCCCAATGCCCGCGGCTTGCGCAGGACAAAGGTGAGCTATGTGATCCTTCTTATGCTTGTGAAGACAAATGCCTTTTACCAAAGCGACATGGATTTCGTAGGCGACAAGAATACCCCGAATTAAATCATTGCCAGCAATACCACACTGCTGCGCAACGGCTAAAAGCGGTGGAATGTTATCACCAGGATGTGAATAGTCGGCTGCCAGGAACGTGTCATGCATATCGAGTTCACGTACCGCTGTTCCATTTGCCCAAGCAGCCCACTCCGCATCAAAGCGTTGTCCATTTTCGATTCCAAACAAACAAGCTCCATTCTCGCGAGGATGGGCAAGTGCTTGTGCTCTTGCAGCTTTCACAGGCGTCCGATTAATGGCAGCAATTGCGACCGACGCGTTATCGATAACACGATTAATAACCATCTCAACCGCCGCTGAATCAAGCGGTGCAGAATCAGTAGCTAATGAAGCTAATTTCCAAGCAAGTTGTTCCTCTTTAGGAAGCGGCTCAGTAGAAGGAAAGACACGAACTTGATGCAACGGCATAGAATCAGCTTATTGAGAGTAAGAGGGCAGCATGCATGGGCAAAAAGTTACCCTTCAATGCTCGAATCACGCATTGTACCCAATCTTGCCACCTTTTAACCAGTCGCATTGTGATCGTCGTTTAAATTACTTCTTGAACTGGTTTTATTGATAGACCATGCTCATTCAATGGTTAGGTCAGTTTTGACTGGTGTTTTTTGATTACTTTCTTTTTCTATTGTCCCTTCAAATCAGTTCCACTTTTGTACTCAAACGATCTCAAGGACTCCATTTTTTGATCAACGAGTCTTTTTTTTCAATTTTCAGGCTAGCTGTTGGTAGCGGAAGGTGAATCTCGTTTTGAGTATCAATATTATGGACTAATAGTTGGTTGCTTAAACTGGATTCATGGATGGCATGAGTTCATAGATTTAGCACTCATCGCGACTCGGGGTGGATCCCTAGTTCTACCTTTTCTTTTCGGATTCAGCGGAGCGGCATGTGACTTATTCTTATTGCCATAGAGTTCAAAAGGTATTCGTCGCTCTATTGACGATCCTGAGCATTACCTTCATGACATGCTATGTCATCGCAGAGAGCCCGAGCTTTGCCCATCAGATACGTCCAATTTTGTCGGACAGGTGTTTTGAATGTCATGGCCCAGGTGCTCAAGAGTCGGACCTACGTCTCGATACTTATGAAGGCGCTACGGAATGGGTAATCACTCCTGGCGATGCTGAGAATAGTGAACTGCTAGCGAGAGTTCTTTCTACCGACGAAGAGATGGCGATGCCTCCCTCTCACAGTCATAAGCCTCGTCTTACTGAGGAAGAGATAGATATGCTCCGGCAATGGATCAATGCGGGAGCAGAATACGAAAAGCATTGGGCATTCACTTCATTAAGTCCTTCCGAGCAGAGTGAGTCCTCGCAATCGATTGACATCTTTATTCAAGATCGTCTTGATAGCAAAGGACTAAAAATGCAGTCGAAGGCAGACCGGCGAACCCTAGCAAGGAGACTATCACTTGATCTCACAGGCCTACCAATGTCTCCCGAGGAAGTCAGGCAATTTGTTTCCAGCGATAATGAAGATGCTTACGAACTCCTCGTCGATCAGTTACTAGAATCGCCCCATTATGGTGAGCATATGGCTCGGTTCTGGCTGGATGCTGTTCGCTATGCCGACACCCATGGGTTACACCTTGATAACTACCGAGAGATTTGGCTTTATCGAGATTGGGTTGTCAACGCATTCAATCAGAATCAACCCTACGACCAATTCTTAGTAGAACAGATAGCTGGAGACTTGCTTGAGGACCCAACGGACGAGCAACTCATAGCAACCGGCTTTAACCGATGCCACGTCACAACCAACGAAGGTGGGTCGATCAAGGAAGAAGTTCACACCAGAAACGTTTTTGAACGTGTTGATGCCTATGGAACCGTCTGTCTTGGAATGACAATTGGTTGTGCGAAATGTCATGACCACAAGTATGATCCTATCTCGCAAGAAGATTACTACTCTTTGTTTGCATTCTTCAATTCCATTGACGGGCCCGAAATGGACGGGAACCGTGAGGATCATGCTCCAATCCTTCGTTATTCTTCCGAGACACTGGCTGCAAAGACAGCAAAGGCTCACAAGAAGCTCAAGCAGCTTGATGAATCCTTCATGGCGCCAAATGACGCCCTCGATAAAGCTCAAGCTGACTGGCAAGACATGCTACTCCGACACGGTGCTTCTGCGATCACCTCAAAGGAATCAGCAAATGAATCATCCTTAATTGTTAGTGAGTGGTATCACGTTGGTCCTTTTGAGGACGTCGCTCGGTACATCAAAGGAAACGATCATGGTCCTGAAGGAAAACCGATAAATCTTGATCAGGAATTCAGATTAAACGACGGCTCAAAGATTCGTTGGAAAATTCGACCTGAGTGGGTAGATGGGAAAAATCATGATGGCTTGCCCGGCTCGACTGCTGCAAACTTCCTGTACCGTGAGATTATGACTTTTGAAGAGACAAAGATAAAAGTTATTTTTAAAACAGACGATGGAGTGCGTGTTCGCCTCAACGGGGAGCCGATCTTCAAGAAAGACCTGAAGGCCAAAGGTAAAAACTTTAAAGAGGATTTTGAACTCACCCTCAAACCAGGTCGCAACGAACTGCTCATCAAGGTCGTAAATTTCAAAGGGAATGCTAACTTTAACTTTGAGATCGATCAAAGAACTACCGTATCACGTGAAGCGCTTAACATTTTAGGTAAACCTGCAGAAGACTGGTCCGAGAAAGATCAATTACTCTTGCGACGTGTTTTCCGATCACAACACACAGGCGATGATAATCTTAAAAAACTGCGTACAGAGTTTGCACAAGCTGAGCTCGAACTTGCACGAATAGAGCGGGAGATTCCCACGACATTGATTTATCGTGAGAAAGAGAAACCGCAATCTGCGTATGTCCTTCTTCGCGGTCAGTACGACCAACATGGAAAGCAAGTTGAGCGTCGGACACCTCCATTCTTACCTCCACTGGCAGAAGATGCTCCGAGAGACAGAATGGGCCTGGCAAAATGGACCGTCTCCGATGAGAACCCGTTAACTGCGCGTGTTGCGGTGAATCGTTTTTGGCAACAGTTTTTTGGTAATGGATTAGTTTCAACTTCGGAAGACTTTGGATCACAGGGAGCACCTCCAACGCATCCAGAACTGCTTGATTGGCTAGCATCGGACTTTGTTGAGAATGGTTGGGATATCAAACGATTGGTTAAACAGATTGTTATGAGTTCCACCTACCGTCAGCAATCGGCTGCTCCGGCTGAGCTTTGGAAAGTTGATCCTAAGAATAACCTGCTAGCTCGTGGGCCACGTCATCGTCTTGATGGAGAAACATTACGTGACCAAGCTCTTACGGTAAGCGGTCTTCTTGTTCCGCAATTGGGCGGTCCCCCTGTTAAGCCTCCACAACCGAGTGGACTTTGGAAAACGGTTGCTTATTCCGAATCCAATACGAGAGAGTTTACTGCGGATGATGAGCCGGAAGAGATTCATCGTCGCAGCCTCTATACTTTTCATAAGAGGACGGCACCACCGCCACAAATGCAGGACTTCGATGGGCCGACAAGAGAGTCTTGCTCCGTCAGGCGTGAAAGAACCAACACACCTTTACAAGCCTTGCTGCTGATGAATGATCCACAGTACCTAGAAGCGGCGAGAGTTCTTGCTGAGAGAGTACTTCAAACGGCATCTACAAGCGATGAAAAACGTATTGAAAGACTCTTTGAACTTTGCGTCTCTCGATTGCCGACCGAGAAAGAAATCGCCATCATTTCCTCAGCAATAGCAAATGAAAAAGAGTTCTATGCTAATCGCACTGAGGCCGCTTCGGCTTTGATCTCCGTTGGATTAAATCCTCCTATGGAAAAGATTGATCCTGCTGAATTAGCGGCATGGACACTTGCGGCAAGCACGATACTTAATCTCGATGAAGTTGTGACGAAAAACTAGCGTTTCTTCAACTAATAGCTAAAGCAACGAGACTCAGAACAATGGATAACCTACCATTTGATTCGCTGAAGAAAACAATGTCGCGAAGGCATTTCTTCGCTAGAGGGGCGATGGGGCTTGGCACAGCAGCTCTTGCATCGCTTTCTCCCTACAGTGCGATAGCTTCCTCCGATCCAATCCAAAGGTTCGGTGGCCTGGCTGGGCTTCCCCACTTCGCGCCCAAAGCAAAGCGAGCGATCTATCTTTTCATGGCGGGAGCTCCTAGTCAGATCGATTTGTTTGATTACAAACCAAACTTGGCGAATCAATTCGACCAAGACTTACCGGAATCCATTCGACAAGGACAGAGAATTACAACGATGACTTCAGGGCAGGAAAGACTGCCAATAGCACCATCGATGTATAAATTCAATCAACATGGGGAAAATGGCACGTGGGTCAGCGAGTTGCTTCCGTATACATCTAAGATGGTCGATGATATTGCAATCATTAAATCGGTCCATACCGAGGCAATCAATCACGATCCGGCGATCACCTTCATCTGCACCGGTGATCAACAGCCAGGCCGTGCTAGTCTCGGCTCCTGGCTTTCATATGGCCTGGGCACCATGAACCAAGATCTTCCCTCGTTCGTTGTGATGACTCCGCGTTGGTCTTCCAAGAGAGAAGCACAAGCTCTCTACGGGCGACTATGGGGCAGTGGTTTCTTCCCTGGAAAACATCAGGGGGTCTCTCTGAGATCAGAAGGAGATCCGGTCCTCTTCCTTTCCAATCCTGACGGTGTTGATCGAGCCACGCGCCGGCGAATGTTAGATCACCTCGAAGCTCTTAACCGGATTACTCTTGAAAACGTCGGAGATCCCGAGACCCAAACTCGCATCAACCAGTACGAGATGGCATTTCGCATGCAAGCCTCGGTGCCTGAGCTCACCGACTTGTCGAATGAACCTCAAAGTGTGCTTGATTTATACGGACCTGAAGCAACCGAACCTGGTTCGTTTACGGCAAGCTGTCTTCTCGCGCGTCGCCTAGCAGAGCGTGATGTGCGATTCACCCAAATCTTCCATCGAGGTTGGGATCAGCATGGTGACATCGCTCGGGACCTTCCGCTTCAATGTAAAGATATGGACCGAGCCTGTTATGCGTTGGTTCAAGACCTCAAGCAACGTGGTTTGCTAGATGAAACACTTGTCGTATGGGGTGGTGAGTTTGGTCGCACAACCTACTGTCAGGGCAAGCTCACTAAAGAGAACTACGGTCGAGATCATCATCCCCGTTGCTTCACGATGTGGATGGCAGGAGGTGGCGTCAAACCGGGCATGGTATATGGTGAGACCGATGATTTTAGCTACAACATTATTGATAAGCCGTTGCATGTGAACGAACTCAATGCAACAATCTTGCACTCGCTAGGTATCGATAACAGTCGACTAAGTTACCGTTTCCAAGGACTCGACATGCGACTGACAGGAGTTGAGAAGGTTAGCCCACGTTTGGAGTTGTTTGCATGAGACTTTCGATTATCTTTTTCACCTTTTCAATAATCTCAGCTATCTCTTATGCCCACGAAGGAGATCATAGCCATAACTCCAAGATAGAGAATACTAAAGAATCACTTCCTTATACTCATGATGTATTTACGGGCGAAGCAAATCATCGGTATCGTTTTGATCTTGAATGGCAACAAAATGTCGAGAAGAGTTTTGAGGGTCCAACTCATGGTGGGGTTGCCGTAGATTCAGTCGGAAACATTTATATATGTACGGATTCTGAGAAAGGTATCTTCGTTTACTCAGAAAGCGGGGAGCTGATCAAAACATTAGGCCCAGCTACTAGATACCTACATGCCATAACGATTGAAAAAGATGGAAACCAAGAAATTATCCTTGGTGCTAATCCCAATCAGCATGTCGTTCAAAAGATCTCTTTGAATGGAGAGGTGCTTCTTTCAATTCCGAACGATAACACCGGGGAAATTGAGGGAACGCTTCAAAAAGTGACTGGTTGTTGTTTGCTGCCGGATGGTCGAATTGTTGCCTCATGTGGATATGGATCGGACAAAGTTCATATGTTCGATGCTGAAGGAAGATTACTCTTCACTATTGGCGGGCATGGAGAATCGGAAGGCAAGTTCATCTGTGCCCATGGTGTGGCTTACGACGATCGTTACGAAACTCCCCGATTATTGTTTGCCAATCGAGAGCGAGGTCGGCTCGAGCATTATTCTCTTGAAGGAGAGTATCTGGGTCTTTACACAAGCGATGTCTCACGTCCGTGTGTTCCAACATTTAACGGAGATACTTGCTACGTTGCCGAACTGAACGGACGTGTTTCCGTTTTTGATCAGGAAGGAAAGCTTCTAACACGCTTGGGAGAAAACCAACGCAAGGATCAACAAGCAAACTTCAAACTTGAAAAGGCCGACTGGAGCCCAGGGATTTTTTCCGCTCCCCATGGTCTCGGCTTTGCTGCTAACGGAAGCCTATATGTCCAAGACTGGAACAAGTGGGGAAGAGTTTCGCGGCTTGTTCCTGTAAGTGAATGAGATGCACTCTTCACGAGTGGTCACTAGCTTATAATTTCTGTTTAGAGATTAACCATCATCTTGCAAGAATCTATAAGATGTTGGGATGAATACTATGAACGATATGCGCGATAAATTCACGTCAATCAATAAATATTACTGTGACGCTATATCCGCCTTAGCTATCTAACAAATTGGTACTAATCACTTCATAAAATTGATATTACAGCGCTCGGTTATGTAGTTACGCCCCTCTTCGTAGGAAGAAGGTGTCTCGTTATCGCTCATCTTTGTGACAATCCGTGGTCTTCGTTGCTAGTTATCAGATTGGATATATCTTGCCAGGAAGAGGCCATCTCCTGCGCTTGGATACATTTCCGTTTTCCATTATTCCAATTCAGTAGAGTCGATTCACGATATTCAATACCTAATCGTTTTACGATCGCTGTCTCGTAGTCCTTGATCCAATTAATGAGATCCAATGTTAATGAAGTCCAAGCTTCTATTTGTTGCTCGGTTGGATGCCTTAATTTTGGCAAATCTTCATCTGCCCAGGGAGGACATTCTAGGACGGCTTCGGTAGTGAATTTGGGGCGAAAGACGTAGCGAGGCATGAAGATACCACCAAGACCATCGTCTCCAAAAAAGACGCCGAATCCGCGCAAGATAACGCCCTGGCCATGAGGCAACTCGAGGGTGTAAACACTGGCGCAGCTCTCACGATCGGCTGGAGATTCAAGGCGGTTAAAGCCTATTTCAAGAAGCCAATTACCTTCAGGTCGTTCTATATCGCGACCCCAACACCATATCTGCTGGCTTAAAAGCTCAACGGCCTTCTTAAGGTCTTTTCCTTTGAGGCCATGTTGGTTATTTGAGTGAGTCGATGAAGACATCTCAGTCAGCCTGAGTGGTGGCTACTGCCGCGATGTTAGCTATAAACCAAGCCGATGCGGCCCCCAGCTGAAGCCAATCACCCGTTGAGCTGATGCCATAGCAAAAAACACTTACTATCCAACAGAGGCTGGCCACCGTTTGTCCTAGCCATTCAATACGCAAGAACCGTTCAAGCTTGCTTTGCTGGATGGAAGAATTCACACTATCGTTAGTAATTTTCTCTTCAGTATCCAATGAATTCTCGTGATGCGCAGGGCGCTCTAAGGTTGCGGTAGTTTCGTTGTTCTCGATTAACATACACACTCTTCTCCACAGCATGAGAGATCGTCCAGGTACATCCCCCATTGGCGATAAGCTTCTAATTCTTCGGCTGGCAGACCAAGGGAAGTAGCGATCGTTTTTGCCACCACCGCAAAACGTTGCCGATACTTGTAGATGAAGCAGAATACATGATTCTCATGACGAACAGCAGGTCCGCATAAAAACATGCCGGGCACGATGGTCGATTCGTCTTGCTCGTTCAACAAGGGATAACCATCTTCGCGCTGTTCGAACAAGTCGGCAACAAGCATGTGGCTGCCAATAAAGCCTCCAGCCAATAGCGGAGGTACTGACGTCTGATAGGTTTCTCCACTCTGCGTTGTTACCTCGTATCCTTCGTCAGTTTTAGTAACCGTATTTATTTGGGTATTGGGACTTAATTCGACAAAGTTACCAAACCAATCTTCTCGCATCCGTTCGAGTGAGTAGGTAGACAAGGCAACACTTGGATCGGAACTTTCGTCCTTCCAAGGGCAACCTCTGTCAAACAATCGAACTCGCTTGTCATTGAAGGCCAAATGAAAAGCTGCATCGATACCGCTCTCATAACCACCAATGATAATGAAGTCATCGCCTTCAAGTTTTTCGTAGCTGGCAACGGTCGCCGTATGCCGACATAGATCGCTTCCAACAAAACCATTTGTGGAGGGGTATTGAAATTCTCCTGCTGCCCAAATGACGTGTTTAGCACGCAAGATCCCCTCAGCCGTGTCGACGCAACAATCTTCGCCGTCTTTAGTAACGCGTAGGACTTCTACTTTCTCAAGTACTGGGAGATCAAAAAAGTCAACAATGTCTTTGAGATGCGCCGCATATTCCCTTCCCGTTGGATGCTCAACCTCCAAGCTGTAGGCAGGAGAAACACCAATAGCAATTGAATTCAGATCGAGCATGCCGATCGAATTCGTTGGAAAAGAAGGGGTGATAAATCGTGTTTCAGCAGGCCAAGAGGCGAAGGATGCACCGACTCTACCTAGTTCGAGTACCGCGAAATTTTCAATGCCTGCGTGCTTGAGAGTTACTGCAACCCCCACGCCAGCGGCTCCACCCCCAATGACGAGGACATCATAACTTTTGGTGTTTGTTGTCATCTTATAATTCCATGCCGCTAACAGACAGTTTCCACTTCATCATTCCGATCAAAGAAAGTTTGAACGAAATCTTCCTAATCTCTTGCCAAGTCTTTCAGATGAAGTAATATGATATGCATATGCAATTAGATTGCAATTAGTGTTGTCGCGATTTTTATTAATTGTATGGCACCTTGTTCGTTTAACCCTTAACAAATTTTTCTAATTTGTGGGGCATAATCAGTGGTGAATTTGAATCGGAGCATTGGCGTTCTAAGTTCTCTCGGAATTTTCCCATGAATCAAGACACAGCCACTCGCGAATGGGCACGTGAAACCGTCCGAGCTACCGGTCTGCGGGCCACTCCTGCTCGTGTGGCTACTTTATTGGTTTTACGGGAAGCCTCTTCGCCTCTAACCCATGCTGAGGTTACGGATTGTTTGTCCGAGCATGGCTTTGACAAAGCGACGGTTTTTCGCAACCTGAAC
>SPJK01019463.1_pt1 | contig 10755 bp, 11 predicted proteins | sample 3741771 | NCBI WGS metagenome assembly SPJK01 (sample SAMN10925997, study PRJNA522277) | cold seep metagenome | isolation source: Elba SIP-enriched marine methane seep metagenome, extraction at timepoint T2 | place: Italy: coast of Elba, Mediterranean Sea
GAATTTTTGTTGAACTTGCATAATAATTTGTAATCATTATCTTACATTAATAACAACAACTATATGTCTTTATGATCAAGTGTCTGTCTATTTATTTGCTTATGACAGCAAACATTGAGGATACGGAGTAATAATTATGGCAAAAAACAAACATATCACTGAACCTGATGCATTTGGTTATCAAGTTCGCATAGTACGACGCGGAAAAGAAAGCAGTCGCTATTTTTCTCATAAATTATGGGGCAATAAGAATAAGTCACTGCAAGCAGCGATAACCTGGCGTGATCAGATGCTGGTTGTGTTAAAAGGAAGCAGAACACGTTTTCTGAAGCCCCCTAAAAATAAAACAACCACAGGTGTGACAGGTGTTTCCAGGACTATCAAGTATGACCATAGAAAAGATAAAAGTTATCTTTGCTATACCGTTTTTTGGGTAAAAGACCGTAAGTCCCGCAATAAAACATTTCAAGTTGGCAATGTGGAGACAGTGACCGCAGATGATGAGTTGCATGCCTTTAGAACTGCCCGGTTATTCAGAAGTTGTTATGAGCATTCAATTGATCATGACTTGCAGTTTAATGAAAACAAATTCATAGGCTGGAAAAAAATTCGGTTATACGAAAATTCAGATTTAAATGCTGTAGCCGCATAGTAATTTTTTTAAAAGGGCATGCCTTGTATAAGTTGTGTCCTTTTTTGCTCAATATTAGCAATGTAATTCAAAGAACTGAGTTACGCGACTCATCAGTCTTAGCGTAAATGCAGTAGATCTTCATCTTATGCTTTCCTCTCTATACTGAAGATTCTCTACTATAAGCTTGAGACTAAGCATCGTGTAAATGTGGCCATCTCTGTCCTCACGCTATACTATAGAAAAATCGACTGGTATATTTATCGCTAGTACAGGCAAATGCCTGGATAAGCTTTAGATAGCATAGCAGGTAGCTCTGTTTCTGCTGTCAGCGGATATTAAAGGATAGAGTTGAGCCGGCATGTCAGTCTGACTATTTTGATTTTGCTGTTATCCAATATAATCCAGCCACCGTAATGCCGTTTTTTTATGTTTGCCGTATTTAGAGGCTTTCAAAAAAGCATTTTTGGCCAGTTTATTGTTTTTTTGTTCAAAATAACTCATACCGAGCAACAGATAAGTGGAGCCTGTGTCTTTTAAGCCACCCTTGCTAATTGCTTTTTTTAAAGACTTTATTGCCTGGTTCCATTTTTCCTGTTCTATATAGATTTGTCCTAATTGTAAATATAAGGCACCTTTGTCATTTAGCTTGGAAGCCTGTTCCAGTGCATTGATTGCCTTGTTTTTTTCCTTTGCCATGCTCCAGGCATGCGCTAATGTTTCCCAGTTTTTAGAGGTTCTTCTGATTTTATTTTGATCGAAACCCTGTTTGATTAGGTTTGCTGCTCTGTAGGGAGAGCGTATATATAAAAACAGGTTTGCCAGGTCCAGTATTTCTTTTTCAGACTCAATTAGTCCTTTTTTGTAAGCCAGGTGTTTAACTGAAACGGCTTTTTTGTATTGCTTTAATTGCTGGTAAACTGAAGATAATTGTTGCCAGTAGGTTTTTTTGTCCGGGTAGAGTCGGATCAGCTTTTTTAATACTCTGGCCGCAGAAGCATAATCTTTCAGTTCAAAATACAGAGCCAGGTTGAGCTGATACCAGGATTCTTTAGGTTTTTTTGTTTTTGCAATTGCTTTTTTTATATAAGGTAAGGCTTTACGGTAACGCTTTAATTGCGCGTATGCATTGGCTACCAGCACATTGATCTGAACTTCGGTGTTAGGGTGGGCAGCCAGCCAGGGTTCCAGTGTTCGAATGGCTTTTGCATAGTTTTCTGTCGCCATATACAGTTGTCCCAGGTTTAAAATGGCTTGTTGTTCCTGCTCCTTAGGTAATACGTTCAACGCTATAGAACGCGACAATGCATTGGCTGCTTTTTTGTATTGTCCTTTTAACGCGTATACCGAAGACAGACTTCTTAATACGGTGGCGTGACCATAGCTTTTTTTCTTAACACTGGCCAGCATGCTGTTTAAATTTTGTTCAGCTTTGCTGTATGATTTTTTTGCGATCAGCTCTTCTGTTTTTTTCAGCTTTTTATATAAGCCGGGCGGAATAGATGTCGGTTTGTCGTTTTTTGCCGCGTAAGCAGGCTGTAACGCAAAAAAAGCTGTAATGATGATCAGTAAACGTATCATTTTGATAATTTAAATTGTAAAACCTGAACAGCACGTTGAATGTAAGCCTCTCCATCAATAATTTTTGCTTTAAACTTCCATCGTTTTATAGCCTGCAATGCTGCTCTGTTAAAAATTTTGGCTGGTTGGGCATCTATTACGACGGCATCTTTGACAGTGCCCTGCTCCGTAATAGTAAATTCAATTTTAACCCAGCCTTCTATGTTTCTTCTGGCGGCACGCATTGGATAACGCGGAGGTATGCGTACCAGCGGTATGACATTTGTACTTATACCGGTTGTTCCTACGCTTTTCCCCATCTGCACGCCATTGATCAGAGAACCGCTGAATGACTCGGTTTGTAATGGAATATCCAGGTTAGGCATATCTAATTGAGGCACATTGTTCTGGGTCATGTGAACTTGTTGCTGCTGCATCTTTGGTGGTGGCGGCCTTTTTTCAGGGGGAGGCTCATCAGGTATTTTTCTTTCTTTTGTTTTTAACTTGGTTTCCCTTTTCAAGCGCACAAATTCTGTCATTTGCAGATTATCTGTTTTAGCAAAGCCTTGCTGGTTATTGCTAATCATGTACTGCATCAGCCAGAATAAGGCTAAGGAAAGAAGGATTCCGGAAAATATAGAAAAGAAAACGGTTTTCACTTGGACTCTGTTTCTGTGGCAATGGAAGCATTCATGATGCCAGCTAAGCGAATTTGATCCATGACCTGGGTTAAAACTTTGACTTTTGTGTCTTTGTCGGCCGCGATAACAACAGAACCCAAGGGTTGCTCTGCATGCAGGCGAGATACATTGGCCCGTACCGCGCGTATATCGACCAGCCTTTTATCGATCCAGACATCACCATTCGGTTTTATCGCCACTATGATATTACCCTGTTCCTTGCGGGTGGCTGTTTGTGCGGTAGGTCGATTGACGTCTATGCCCGATTCTTTGACAAATGAGGTCGTGACGATAAAAAAAATCAGCATGATAAAGACAATGTCCAGCATCGGTGTCATATCTATGTCTGCTGTTTGCTCGGTGCTATTTGAACGGTTGGATCTGCGACTCATAGTGTTGGTCTAATGATAGTGTAGTAAATCAGTTAAGTGATGCGTTTCTTCGCTCACACGCTGATCTATTAATTTGCTGAAATAAAGCCCTGCGATCGCAATCACCATGCCTGCCATGGTTGGAATGGTTGCCTGTGAAACCCCGGAGGCCATTGCTCTGGCGTTTCCTGTGCCTGTGACAGCCATGACGTCAAAGACATGGATCATGCCGGTAACCGTTCCCAGTAAACCTAATAGAGGGCAGAGTGCGATCAGCATTTTAATAACAGGTACTGTTTTCCCCATGTCGATTTTGGCTTCAGAGATGATGCTTTCGCGGATAAATAGGGCACGTTGCGATTGCTTATCGGTTCTGGACTCCCACTGGGATAGCCATAAATCACGGTGTTTTGGATAATTCAGCTTGAAATACAATAGTCTTTCAGTGATTAAACTCCACAGGCAGATGGATGTCCAAAGAATGATCCACAGGACCTCGCCTCCGGTATTTAAAAATTCTAACAGTGAGTCTATTAACGTCATAAGGTTCGTTTACTTTTCCAGGCGTCTACTAATCATGCCTGCAGTTTGTTCATCAAGAATTTGAACCAGAATACGGCTGCGGGAAGCAACCAGGCTATGCAAAAACAGTAGCGGTATGGCTACACATAGTCCTAACATGGTAGTGACCAGGGCTTGTGAAATACCACTGGCCATTAATTTTGGGTCGCCAGTACCAAATAAACTGATGGACTGAAAGGTGGCAATCATACCTGTAACTGTTCCCAGCAGTCCTAATAAAGGCGCAACAGCTGCTAATAACTTAATCATAGGAAGTCCTTTTTCTAAAATGGGGACTTCACGGGTGATCGCTTCATCTAGAATTAATTCCAGATTTTCTGCGTCTTCTGATTTATCTTTTTCAGCGGCTTCAATTACCCTCCCCAGCGGGTTATCGCTAGATGCGACCGATGAGTCCATCTGACTATGCATCTTATTGCCAGTGATAGACAGGTTAACCAGCCGGATTAGAGCATAAACAAAGCCGACGGCTCCCATTATCAAAATGATGTAGCCAATGACGCCACCTTGTTGTATACGTTCTAGCGTATCAGGTGCCTGAATTAACATGCTCAGAATAACGCCGCGGGTAGGGTCTATACCAACTGCTACAGGCCCCGTCGATGCTGTGGACATGTCTTCGGCCAGTGACAGATATTTACTGTCTGGTTGTCTGGCTAGCACGGTTAGACGGCCTGTATCAGAAGAATATTGTAGGTACTCCCCATTTGCCAGCGCATTAAAAGCACCTATTCGGATTATTTTGGCGTCTATGGGGTTGCCGGAGGCCTGTTCAATTTGGCCGTTAAAATGGACGATCTTTCCTGATTCAGTCATTTCATGCTGCAGCGTGTACCAAAGCATTTCCAGTTGCTCTATGGTGGGTAGTGCCTTGCTGCCACTGATCGTATTTAATTTTTCAGAACGGCCCGGGAATTGGGAAGAGACTAAAGAATGAGCTAAATCAGCTTTTAAATCACCAGCAGCCTGTCTGGCAACGCCAAATAACTCTCCCAGATCTCCACTGCGATTTTTCAGCTCAGTTTCAAGTTGTCCCAGTGTTTCTTCATTTGCATCTAAATGGGTTTTCAGCTGGTTGCTTAATCGTTCCTGTTTTGCAAGTTCAGCGGAAGCAGACTGCAGTAGTTGTTGCTGTTTGTTCTTTTCTGATAGAAATTTGGATTCTCTGGATTTGTTGATTTTAGCTTCCAGTCCTTGTGTCTTTTTGACTTCTCTTAAAAGCTGATCCAGGTCCAGATGTTTGGCAACAACAGATTGCGTAGCCAATAATATGAATAATACAGGAATTATTTTTTTCATTGGCCTGCCTCCGCAGCCTGAACGGGTAATATGAGTAAGTCTGGGGCTGTTTCTTTACGTGCGATACGTAATCCATTTCGAATTGCATTATGGTAATCAGATGGCAGAGTTTGCCATTGCTTTGTTTCTTTGTCCCAGTAGCCTGCTTCACTCCCGTCAAAGCGTTGATAATATAGGGCTACACGTCCGAGGCGTAGAAAATCGACCGAACTGGAAACACCATTCAGTTCCAGGTCGGCTCGATAGGCTTCTATCGTATTACCGTAATCATTTTCAATCTGATAAGCTTCAAGTATACGTCTAAACTTTTCTGCATTGCTGACATCGGCTCTGGTTATCATCTCTTTTAATTTATCAATCCGTTGTGTTCGTTCTTCCGGTAAAAAAGGTAAATCGAGTTTAACAAACTTGTCCAGGCTGTCTAACATCCGTAATATCAAAGGTACAATTTCACGTTGTGTTGTTTCTATGTCTTTTAGTTGCTGTTCAAGAGATGTTTTCTCTTTTTCTTGAGACTCCAGTAAGTCTTTTAAATGCTGATTGTATGTGGTTAGTGTTTTAGACTGATGGGTTGCAGAACGATATTGTTCCAGCATTTTTTGTGTTTGATCATTGAGTCGGTTGATTTTTTTTTGTGATTGTATCGAAGCATTGTTTGTGGCCGTTTCGGTGCTGATCGCGTCCTGTAAATGTTCAGTATGACCCGAAAAGGAAATCAAGCTCAGGATGGCAAAAACTAAAGAGAGATGTGTTGGTTTGGGGTTGGTCATAATTATTTACAAAGGGTGATGTCACTTATTGGTCAATTTGTTGTTCGGCTAGCCAGGAGATAAGTTCGTTTTGTTGGATAACGCGCATATGTTTACGTTTTTTATTGTGTCGGTCAAAAAAATAGGTGAGCGGTAATTCACCCCGCCATCCGGGCTCTATGTCATAGTATAAACGCTCAACATAATCGTCAGCAAATACCCATTTCTCTATTTTTTGCAGGTTTTTTGAAGACAAGATCTGTTCGACGGTTTGCGCATTCAGAAATGGGTCCGTTGTGATGGAGACCAGTTCTACATCTGGATAGTTTTGTAGCAGTTTTCCAAACATGGCGAGCTCTTTCATGCAATAGGCACAACTTTCTGACCAGAAGGAAATGATATATGCCTTGTTATTATGTTTTTGTTGAATCTGTTTAAAAGAACCTTTAACAAAAGGCTTTATGTCAGTTTCACTGGCTGCTACCGGGTTAATAAACAGCAAATTCATAATCAGCAGTGTCATGATCTGCTTAATTATTGAGTGAACAAAATCGATTTTTTTCATTTCTACAAACACACCTAAATTAAAAGCAATTCCAAGTAAGGCAAAAAGGGACTAATGCAATATTTGATCCAACGCTGTTTATACTAAAATGCAATATATTATCATGCTTAAAGACATGTGACAGGTTGAACCGATTTTTCCTTTATGATTGCTCTGCTGTATTTATCTGTACTAGCGAGCGCATGGTTTTCCTGTTGCGCACGGTGCTAGTTTAAAATATGTGTCGTAGTCATTCAATTCGTGGGAGGTCGCTATTGGGTAACACTAAATACTGTGGTTTGTGTAACGGGTTGCTTTAGACTGCTTGTGTAGCGGTGAATAAATTAAATCTATCAGGTAAATGCCTTGTTTTGGTGTAGTTAAATAACATAGTTTAATTGCGGATTGCGGGGTATTGATACTTTTTGGTTAGCAGATAGCTGGATTTAAGGTTAAATCAAGAGAAGGTTTGCTTACAAAAGATTTTAAATAACACGTATTGTATGAAAACGGTTAAAATAACCGGTTTTATGAATAGTCAACAAGAATTTGTCAGTAAAAAACCATGCTAAGTAAATATAACACCGATGACTTAAGAATTTGCGAAACTAAAGAAGTTGTCGCGCCTGTTCAGGTTCATGATGACATCCCTATGACAGAAAGTGCCGCTAATACGATTTTACAGGCGCGGACTGATATACATAATGTTTTGCAGGGTGATGACGACAGGCTAATCGTTATAGTTGGACCGTGTTCTATACATGATACTAAGGCAGCTCATGAATATGCCGGATTATTAAAGAAGGTCAAGCAAGAACTGCAAAATGATTTAATCATGGTGATGCGTGTTTATTTTGAAAAACCGAGGACTACTGTAGGCTGGAAGGGGCTTATTAATGACCCGGATTTGAACTATTCGTTTAACATCAATAAAGGTTTGAGGATTGCCAGGGAGTTACTGCTGGATTTAAATGATCAAGGCGTTCCTGCGGCAACAGAATACCTTGATTTGATTACACCTCAATATGTCTCAGACTTGATTTCGTGGGGAGCAATTGGTGCAAGGACGACGGAGAGTCAGGTGCATAGAGAACTGGCTTCTGGTTTATCCTGTCCGGTAGGGTTTAAAAATGCAACAGACGGCGGTATAAAAATAGCTATAGATGCTATTAATTCCGCGATGAGTCCTCATCACTTTTTATCAGTAACCAAAGAGGGGCGCTCGGCGATTTTTTCTACCAGGGGTAATGAAGATGCACATATTATCTTACGTGGAGGAAATGAAGAGCCAAACTATGATGCGGTAAATGTAGAAAAGGTTGCGGAAGGTCTGGAAAAATCAAATTTGCGTGCCAACATCATGATCGATTTTAGTCATGCAAACAGCCTGAAGCAGTGTCAGCGTCAACTCGTGGTTGCAGAAGATGTCGCTGAACAAATTGCACGAGGCGATCAGCGTATTATCGGTGCAATGGTGGAAAGCCACTTGAAGTCTGGTCGACAGGATATTGTTGAAGGGCAGGAGCTGGTCTATGGGCAAAGTATTACAGACGCTTGTCTGGACTGGGAGGATACTGTTCAGCTATTGAACAGTCTGGCGGAGGCTGTGCAACAACGTAGAAAAGTAAAGACTAAATCGGAAACAAAATCATGAAAATATATGTAAATGGCGATATCCGTGAATATGGCGAAGGTTGTGCTGTAGTGGATATAGTTGCTGATCTGGATTTGACAGGAAAGCGTATTGCGGTTGAGTTCAATAAAGAAATTTTGCCGTTTGATCAATATGCATCTCAAAAATTACAAGCTGATGATCGAGTTGAAATCGTACAGGCAATAGGCGGAGGGCAATCTGATTCTTTTACCGTTGCAGGGCAAAACTTTAATTCTCGGTTATTGGTAGGGACAGGCAAATATAAAGACATGGAGGGGACCCGGCTTGCTATAGAGGCAAGTGGTGCAGAAATAGTAACGGTAGCGATACGCAGGACTAATATAGGGCAAAATTCAGACGAGCCGAATTTACTGGATGTGATTTCGCCAGATAAATACACTATTTTACCTAACACGGCTGGATGTTTTACAACTGAAGATGCAGTGAGAACCTGTAGGCTGGCAAGAGAGTTGTTGGGTGGCCATAAGCTGGTGAAACTAGAAGTGCTGGCTGACCAGAAGACCCTGTTTCCAGATGTGGAAGAAACCTTAAAGGCTGCTGATTTACTAGTTAAGGATGGCTTTGATGTGATGGTTTATACCAATGATGACCCCATTGCGGCCAAAAGGCTGGAAGAGATCGGGTGCGTTGCTGTAATGCCATTGGCTGCACCAATTGGTTCCGGGCTGGGTATCCGTAATCCATATAATATTTTAACCATCGTAGAGAATGCGAGTGTGCCTATACTGGTTGATGCTGGAGTGGGTACGGCCTCTGATGCGGCCTTGGCTATGGAGTTGGGTTGTGATGGTGTGTTAATGAATACAGCAATAGCAGCTGCTCAAAACCCGGTGTTAATGGCCTCTGCAATGAAAAAAGGCATACAGGCCGGGCGAGAAGCCTTTCTGGCTGGACGTATGCCTAAAAGACGGTTTGCCTCAGCTTCATCGCCTCTGGATGGCATGTTTTTCTAAAACGCTATAGAGTTAATATTAGAAAGACCTGGTCGATTTATTGAATGACGGTTTTTAAGTCTAGTGATCAGCGACCAGGGTCTTGGTTCATATGTCATCAGCTATGAGTATTGCTTCAAAAGATACATCCCCCAGAATTCGCAGCTATATCCGGCGACAGGGGCGAGCAACTGCCGGTCAAAAAAATGCGATCGATAATGCCTGGAATAAATATTGTCTGGATGCCGACAAAACATATGACTATGATGAGGTTTTTGGTCGTGTCGCCCCGTTGATTGTCGAGATAGGGTTTGGTAACGGCAGTAGTTTGGCGGAAATGGCACAGGCTAATCCTGATTTAAATTATCTGGGTATAGAGGTTCATCGGCCGGGTGTTGGTAGTTTGATTATGCAGTTGGAGCAAAAAGGCTTAACTAATGTCAGAATTTATCACCACGACGCGATAGAAATACTGGAAGAAAAAATACAGGATCATGTGGTTGCTGGTGTGCATTTGTTTTTTCCAGACCCCTGGCAAAAAAGACGGCATCATAAGCGCCGGATTGTTCGTCCCAGTTTTATTGAATTACTGCATAAAAAACTTGTGTCCGGAGGGTATTTTCATGCCGCTACTGACTGGGAGCATTATGCCAACGATATGTTGAAAATACTGTCTTCATCCGGTCAATTGATCAATACCAGTGCCGATAATGGCTATAGTCCAAGACCGGAATATAGGCCGTTAACTAAATTTGAAAATCGTGGCTTGCGCCTGGGCCATGGCGTGTGGGATTTGATCTTTAAAAAAGCCTAAAGGCCGCGTTGCTAATGCGGGGGTTACAAGCTTCCAGTGGATCTGGGATAGTGTTTTGACGGTGGTATTTTTCTCCAAGTGTCCCGGCAGGCTAGCAGTCTGGCAACGTTGGTTTGGTGAATAAAACAATTCAGCAATGTTCGCCAATCCCGACGTCTGTTATCGGGAATTCATTCTTTAAATATCTGGATTCCTGCTTGGAGCATGCAGGAATGACGAGCAAGAAAACCACCCTGTAAAGCCTTTTTATCTATCAAAACAAAATTGTTATACCGCTACTGGTTTCACTTACAGGGTGATAAGGCTGTCGATGGGCCAGCGGGGTTTGGCGTAAATTTCTAAATTTTCCTGCTGTCCGGCAAGTAGTCTCTGGCAACCTGCGTAAGCAATCATGGCGCCATTATCTGTACAGAATTCCAGTCTTGGGAAATAAAGTTTTGCACCTTCCTTGTGCGTCATTTCATTTAATTCAGCGCGAATTTGTTTGTTTGCACTGACGCCGCCTGCTATGACCAGCGTTTTGAGCCCGGTTTGTTGTAAGGCTCTTTTGCATTTGATCGTTAAAGTTTCTGCAGTGGCTTTCTGGAAAGCATAGGCTATATCCGCTTTGGATTGCTCAGACTTATCCGTGGAATTGAGCGTGTTCATCGTGAATGTTTTTAGTCCGCTAAAACTGAAATCCAGTCCGGGTCTGTCTGTCATCGGTCTGGGAAATTTGAAACGACTGGTTCCTTTTTCAGCAAGTTTAGATACTTTGGGGCCGCCAGGATAGCCCAGATCCAGCATTTTGGCTGTTTTATCGAACGCTTCACCTGCGGCGTCATCCAGGGATTCTCCGAGATGAGTATATTGGCCTATGCCATCAACCCTGATAAGTAATGTGTGGCCGCCCGAAACTAACAGTGCAACAAAGGGAAA
>SPJK01047832.1_pt1 | contig 10749 bp, 10 predicted proteins | sample 3741771 | NCBI WGS metagenome assembly SPJK01 (sample SAMN10925997, study PRJNA522277) | cold seep metagenome | isolation source: Elba SIP-enriched marine methane seep metagenome, extraction at timepoint T2 | place: Italy: coast of Elba, Mediterranean Sea
CAAATAATGGCAATGGCGAAACGTCATGAAGTAATCGTAACGCTGGAAGAAAATGCCCGTTTAGGCGGGGTAGGCAGTGCTGTTATGCAATACTTGCAGGATCAAAGTATATTAATGCCGGTATTGAATCTGGGCTTGCCTGATAGTTTTATTGAGCAAGGGACGCGTGAAGAATTGTTAAAGGAATGCGGTTTGGATGAAGCGGGTGTGCTCAAAAGTATCGAGCTGTTTTGTGCTTGATTTATATGAATGCCTGGCAATTCATTCATAATTTGAACTTATAGGTATCCAGTATGTTGGAAATTGTTCAGATACAGGTTTTAACGGATAATTATATTTATTTGCTCCATGAGCCAGAACAGAATTTCACGGCAGTTGTTGACCCTGCTTTGACAGAGCCGGTTTTGGATGCATTGCATCAGAATGGCTGGATATTAGACTGTATTCTAAACACACATCATCATTGGGATCATGTCGGGGCGAATCTGGAATTAAAGGCAGAGACCCAGTGCCAAATTTGGGGCGCAGAGCTTGACCAGCAAAGGATTCCGGGTCTGGATAGAATGTTGAAAGATCAGGAAGAGGTATGTTTTGGCGCGGAACGGATCAAGATTTTTCATACCCCTGGCCATACTTTAGGGCATATAGTCTATTTTTTTCAGAGCAGTCATGTCTTGTTTTCCGGCGATACATTGTTTTCTATGGGCTGTGGTCGATTATTTGAAGGCACACCAGAACAAATGTGGACTTCGTTGCAATTAATTAAAGGCCTGCCAAAAGATAGCCGGGTTTATTGTGCACATGAATATACACAAGCTAATGCATCGTTTGCTAAAACCATAGAACCAGAAAACCCTTGGTTAAAGCAACGTATCGCAGAGGTTGAACAATTGCGTGCTGCCGGATTATCCACAATTCCGACATGCTTAGAGACGGAACTGAATACCAATCCTTTTTTGAGGGCAGATTGTCAAGAAATCAAGAAAACCCTGGGTATGCTGGGGAGTAAAGATGTGGCGACGTTTGCCCGAATCAGAGAGCTTAAAGATCAGTTTTAGAATGAATCTCGTTCAGGCATTTACAATACCTGAACGATACATGGCAATATGAGTTAACAATATTCCTGGCCAAAACAAATATGGGTTTCATTACTATTGTGTTCAGGGATGAATTCAAATTGACTGCGTCCTGTGCAGGCATTGATGCTGGCGTCAAGAAACAATGTACCGGTTGCACTACCGGGTTCACCATTTCCAAAACGGTTGCTTCCTTTTACGACATTGATCTGTTCTATAGCCCAAACTGTACACTGATCCAAAGGAATAATCGTTAGAGGATCCAAACCGTCATTTTCAGTTGATAGAGTGCTGTTGATACCGGTGTTGGTGAAAACATGATCAATCAAAGGCAAAAAGGTATTTGGAACAGGTTCAATAAAATCAGTAACTTTTCCTCGAATAACACCTTTTCTGATTCTCAGGCGTTTACAGGTAACAGACTGCTCTTCTTCACTGAGTAGTTCCCAATTTTCCCGGATTAATAACAGATTGATTCTACCTATTTGCTCTTCGGGAGGCTGCAGGCCAATTTCAAGTGTAGTTACTTTGCCGGCATTGGCAAATTCAGGAAATACATAATTTCCTTGATAAAGGCAGGGTTCGTTTGCGAGTGTTTGAACAGGAATGAATTGGAATGAAAAAAGAAATAGTGACAGAACTAGTTTTGATCCGATGTTAGGCATTGTTTATCCTTAATAATGAAAATCCAGTTGTCTTTCATAATGAAATAAAGAACAGGTACAGTGAAAAAGCCAGTGGCTTTGTGCGCACTCTACAAATTTATGCAAAAGTATAGTTGAAATTTTAAGAATGGCTATAGTTACAGATCAATTTTATTTTTAGTAGATAATTTGTGTGTATCTAAGTAAATATCACTTATATACAAAATGCATTAATCTTCAGCTAATTTCCAACTTATCAGATTGCCTGCCATTAATGGAGAAAGTTTTTCACTATCTATTGAATAAAACTCGGGAACCTTCCAGTTTTCTTTGTTTAGAGTAATTTTCTTTTTATTGCGTTTTAATCCATAAAAGTCAGGGCCGAAAAAACTGGCAAAGGCTTCCAGCTTATCCAGTGCCTTTTCATTTTCAAAAACCTGTGCATAGAGTTCGATTGCTGCATGTGCGCTATAACAACCTGCACATCCACAGCTGTTTTCTTTGTTGCTTTGAAGGTGAGGGGCACTGTCTGTTCCCAGAAAAAATTTTGAATTGCCGCTGGTTGCCGCTTTGAGTAATGCCTGGCGGTGTTTTTCTCGTTTCAGAATAGGCAGGCAGTAATGGTGAGGTTTGATTCCACCTGACAAGAGTGCATTACGATTGTACATCAAGTGCTGAGGGGTTATGGTAGCGGCAACCTTGTTAGACGTAGATCTAACGAAGTCTACTGCTTCGGCAGTGGAAACATGTTCGACAACGATTTTTAGTTCAGGAAATGTTTGATGTATTGAGGATAAATGTTGTTCTATGAATATTTTTTCACGGTCAAAAATATCAATATCCGGGTCACTGACTTCGGCATGAACCAATAACGGTATATTATATGTCTGCATGACTTCCAATAATGGATAGATAGCTTTCAATTCACTGACCCCAGCGGCTGAATTGGTTGTTACACCGGCCGGATAGAGTTTGATACCATAAACGGTGTCAGATTCAGCCGCTAATCTGATTTCCTGTTCTGCAGTTTCAGCGGTTAAATATAAAGTCATTAAAGGTTGGAAATCAGAATTGTCTGGTAAGGCAGACATGATTTCAGATTTGTAGACGCTTGCTCGTTCCAGGGTTGTGACAGGTGGAACAAGGTTAGGCATTATGATGGCTCTGGAAAATTGTCTGGCTGTGTGAGCAATAACCGCTTTTAGCATAGCTCCGTTTCGAACATGTAAATGCCAGTCATCAGGTTGGGTCAGTGTTAAATTCTTCATAAGTTGCCGTTTTTCGATTAAAATACAGAGCTTATTCTATACAAGGCTCTTGAAAAAATGAATCAAAGGCCTTATGTATTAAGATATTTTAATTATTTTTGGAGTAACTCGTGCCGATTTACGAATATCAATGTCAGGCTTGTGGGAACGAGCATGAAGCGATACAAAAAATGAGTGATGCCCCTTTGCTGAATTGTCCTGTTTGTCAGGAACCGGAGCTGAAAAAAAAAATCTCAGCAGCTGGCTTCAGGCTGAAAGGAAATGGCTGGTATGAAACTGACTTTAAAGGAGGGTCGAAATCCTCTTCTGATTCAGGGTCATCATCCAAAAGTGATGGGGGCTGTGGCAGCGGCAGTTGCGGCCATAAACATTAAACGCCCACCATCAAATTAATTGGAATCATTTTTGATTGATTCAAAGTGTTATCGGAAACAAATTCCTGTCAGAATTCACACCTGAAAACAATTTTCATACCCTAATATATGGTCTGTCTTTCAAGAGTCAGACCTGGCAACTTCATTAACCTTAATCATAGAGAAAAAGTATGCGTACGCATAAGTGCGGAGAAATTAATAAACAACATCTGGGATCATCAGTAACACTTTGTGGCTGGGTTCATCGTCGTCGAGATCATGGTGGCGTCATATTTATTGACTTAAGGGATCGTGAAGGTCTGGTTCAATGTGTTTTTAATCCGGATACTGTAGAAACCTTCAACCTGGCCGAAGGTGTGCGTAGCGAATATGTTCTTAAAATTGACGGTGTAGTCAGAGATCGTCTGGAAGGAACGGTTAATCCTAATATGCCAACTGGCGAGATAGAGATTCTGGCGAGTCAGCTTGAAATTTTGAATGAGTCTGAAACACCGCCTTTTCCGATTGAAAGTGAAATTGAAGTCAATGAAGAAACCCGGTTGCGTTATCGGTATATTGATTTAAGACGGAACGAAATGCAGAAAAATATGCGCGTTAGGCGTGATGTTTCAAGACATTTGCGTAATTTTCTGGATGATGAAGGTTTTTTTGAAATTGAAACACCGATATTAACTAAAGCAACACCTGAAGGCGCACGTGATTATATAGTGCCCAGTCGTACGCATGAAAATGCTTTTTTTGCCTTGCCTCAATCACCGCAGCTGTATAAACAGTTACTGATGGTTTCAGGTATGGATCGGTATTATCAAATTGTACGTTGTTTCAGGGATGAAGATTTAAGGGCTGATAGACAACCTGAATTTACCCAGCTGGATATTGAAACATCATTTATGGATGAAAATGAAATCATGCAAGTCATGGAGACCATGATTCGTAATTTGTTTGCAGAGATTATTGATGTCGATTTAGGCGAGTCTTTTCCAGTGATGAGCTATGCTGAAGCGATGAAGCGTTACGGTTCGGATCGTCCTGATTTGAGGGTGCCTTTAGAATTAGTTGATATTGCTGACGAAATGAAGAACGTTGATTTCAAGGTGTTTTCAGGGCCAGCTAATGCAGATGACGGGCGTGTTGTAGCCTTAAAATTACCGGGTGGTGCAGAACTTAGTCGTAAAGAAATTGATGCATTGACTAAGTTTGTGGGTATTTATGGTGCAAAAGGTCTGGCATATATTAAAGTAAATGACCGAGATGCCGGGGTTTCAGGGTTACAGTCACCTATTATCAAATTTGCGCCCGATGAAGTCTGGGAAAGCGTACTGGAAAAAACTGATGCCAAGTCAGGCGACTTGTTATTTTTTGGCGCTGATAAGCAACACATCGTTAATGAAGCAATGGGAGCACTCAGAGTCAAGTTGGGTGTAGATCAGGGCTTGTTGGAAGGAGAGTGGAAGCCCGTATGGATTGTTGATTTTCCAATGTTTGACTGGGATGAAAGAGGTAAGCGCTGGAATGCAATCCATCATCCATTTACTGCACCGAGTTGCTCAGTCGAAGCGTTGGAAAAAAATCCTGGCGCTGCATTATCCAGAGCCTATGATTTGGTGTTGAATGGCACAGAAGTAGGCGGTGGTTCAATCAGGATTAATCGCCCCGAATTGCAGTCTAAAGTTTTTGATATTTTGGGTATAGGCGAAGAAGAAGCCAGAGAAAAATTCGGTTTTTTGTTGGATGCACTAAAGTATGGTTGTCCTCCACATGGCGGTGTTGCATTTGGTTTGGATAGATTGGTCATGTTAATGACACATTCCAGTTCTATTCGTGATGTGATTGCTTTTCCTAAAACTCAAACAGCCGCCTGTCCATTAGTTGATGCACCTGCTGTGGTCAGTGATGAGCAATTACGCGAATTAGGTATTAAATTAAGACAAAAGCCAGAGAAACCAGTAGCTGAAGCTGAATCATAGCGATTTTTCGGATATGTGTTTAGACGGTAGTGAATAAACGAGAGACGGGCTGAAACCAATCAGCCCGAAATTTCAAATGCTTTAAACAAATCAGACTATTCGTTATAGAGCAGCCATCGATTTTTTTGTTCCAACTCAATGACAGCAATATGTCAGTAAATTTCTGAAACAGACCATGACAGTTACACCGATACCTATCCAACAATATGCATTAATGGATGATGCAGAATGTGAAAACAGAATTATTGCAGCAAAACAGCAACTGGATGAACGTTGTATAGTTTTAGGGCATCACTACCAGCGAAATGAAGTTTTTAAGCATGCTGATATTACTGGCGATTCTCTGAAATTATCCCGGGAAGCCGCAGAGTCAAATGCAGAATATATTGTTTTCTGCGGTGTGCATTTTATGGCTGAGGTGGCCGATATTTTATCGCGTCCTGAGCAAATTTCAATTTTGCCTGATTTAGCGGCGGGTTGTTCTATGGCTGATATGGCCAATGCAGTCAATGTACAGAAATGTTGGGATGAATTGGCGCAGGTCATCGATGTCGAAAAAGATGTGACACCGGTAACCTATATTAATTCAGCGGCTGATTTGAAAGCTTTTTGCGGTCAGCATGAAGGTATTGTATGTACCTCGTCGAATGCTGAGAAAATTTTACAATGGAGTTTTTCCAGAAAAGAGAAAGTGTTGTTTTTTCCTGATCAACATTTAGGAAGAACGACGGGCCATCTTATGGGAATACCCTTGGAAGAAATGGTTGTCTGGGATATCAACAAGCCTATGGGGGGCTTGACAGTCGAGCAGATTAAAAAAGCCAAAATTATTTTATGGTATGGGTTTTGTTCGGTGCATCAGGTTTTCCAGCCTCAGCATATTGATGAGTTTAAGGAAAAATATTCTGAAACCAAGGTTATTGCTCACCCCGAAGCCTGTTTTGAAGTCTGCCAGAAAGCGGACTATATCGGTTCAACCGAAAATATTCTGAAGACGGTTCGTGAATCTGAACCAGGCAGCCGTTGGCTGGTGGCAACAGAATTGAATCTGGTGAATCGATTGCATGAAGAATGCAAGCATCAAGGAAAAAACGTACATTTTATGTCATCTACACTGAGTATGTGCTCAACCATGTTCAGAACGGATCCTCAACATTTGGCCTGGGTGCTGGATAATTTGCTGTCGGGCCATGTCGTCAATCGGATCAAAGTAGATCAGGAAACGGCAGAGCTTGCCAAAACCGCACTGGATAACATGTTATCGGTTCATTGATAGGTTTGATTACAATCCGTTTGAAAAAAGATAGCATGTCTCTGTTGTGAATTCGGTCGATTTAAGTGGCAAATATAAAGGTCGAAAAACAGGTTAGACATATTTTTTAATGACCGAATTCATGTTTCATCTTTTTCAACTAAGGAATGCCGGGTTAATTTCATGCACGTTCCTAATCAAATTCAGGAAAAACTATGCGATGTCCATTTTGTTCTGCACAAGAAACACGGGTTATCGATTCAAGACTGTCCAGTGACTTCGACCAGGTCAGACGAAGAAGAGAGTGTACTGATTGCAAAGAACGGTTTACTACCTATGAAATAGCCGAACTGACCTTACCTAAAATTATTAAACGCGATGGTGCCAGAGAAAACTTTGATGAAGCCAAGTTACGATCAGGCATATTAAGAGCATTGGAAAAAAGGCCGGTGAGTAGTGAAGACATTGAAGTTGCCATTAGTCGTATAAAAAAAGATTTAACCGCTAAAGGCGAAAGAGAAGTTCAATCAGAAGAACTGGGTGAAAGTGTGATGAAACATTTAAGTGCATTGGATCATGTTGCCTATGTACGCTTTGCTTCAGTCTATCGCAGTTTTCAGGATGTGAATGAGTTCACCGAAATCATTCAAAATTTACAGAACAAATAATGCAAGAGAATGATGCCAATTATATGGCAATAGCTCTGAAGCAAGCGGAAAAAGGACGCTATACAACGGATCCAAACCCGCAAGTCGGGTGTGTACTTGTTAAAGATTCAGAAATCATTGCTCAAGGTTGGCATGAAAGAGCAGGTCAGCCTCATGCCGAAATCGAAGCATTATCCAAAGTTGATAATGCTGAAGGCTGTACAGCCTATGTTACATTGGAACCCTGTTGTCATCATGGCAAAACAGGCCCGTGTTCTCAGGCTTTGATAATAGCGGGAGTAAAGCGGGTTGTGATAGCCATGAAAGACCCCAATCCATTAGTGGCTGGAAAAGGCATTGAGCAGTTGAGATTTGCCGGTATAGACGTTTGCGTTGGAGTGTTGGAAAATCAGGCCAGATTGCTAAACCAGGGATTCAATAAACGTATGGAACATGGAATGCCTTATGTCTACAGCAAACTTGCCATGAGTCTGGATGGGCGAACAGCGATGGCAAATGGTGAAAGTCAGTGGATTACCTCGAGTCAGTCACGTGCTGATGTGCATAAATTACGTGCCTCTGTGTCTGCTGTTGTGACAGGCATCAATACCGTACTGGCTGATGATCCTGGCTTGAACGCTCGAGTTGATTTTGATTTGGTTCAGCCGGTTAGGGTGATCATGGACACGCAGTTAAAATTTCCACTGGATGCCAAAATGCTGGATTTGGTTGGAGAAACCTGGATTTTCACCTGTTCAGATAATGAAAAAAAAATTCAGCAGCTAGAAGATAAATCAGTCAGAGTTTTTAAAATGTTAGTTAAAAGTCATACGCTTGAGCCGAAAAAAGTGCTTGCCAAGTTAGCTGAGCAGCAAATTAATACGGTATTAATTGAAGCAGGGGCAAAGTTAAATGGCAGTTTCCTGACAGCTAATTTGATTGATGAATACTGGGTATATATGGCAGCCAGTGTTTTAGGGCATCAGGGGAGAGGATTATTTTATTTACCTGAACTGGAATCCATTCAGGATAAAAAACAATTTAAATTCAAATCGGTCAGGCAAATCGGTTCAGATATTCGTTTAAAACTGATACCAGAGCAACCATTAATAACCACAAAGTAACCTCACACAGGCATAACATGACACATATGTCAGAATTGTGAGAAATGAACATTGAATAACCAAATTAAACAAGGGTATAAATCCTGCATGAATACAATTGAAGAAATTATCGCAGACATTCGTTGCGGTAAAATGGTCATAATCATGGATGATGAAGACAGAGAAAATGAAGGGGATTTAATCCAGGCAGCTTCTTTTACAGAATCTAAAGACATCAATTTTATGGCCAAATATGGGCGTGGCCTGATTTGTTTAACCTTAACGCCTGAACGTTGCCAGCAGTTAAGACTGCCTTTGATGGTGAATGAAAATAAAACAGCTCATTCCACTAACTTTACTGTATCGATTGAAGCAGCCAAAGGCGTAACAACTGGTATATCTGCTGCAGACAGAGCCTTAACCATACAAGCGGCAGTAGCGAAAAATGCCACGTCTGAAGATCTGGTACAACCGGGACATATTTTTCCACTGATGGCGCAAAAAGGCGGTGTATTAAACCGTGCCGGACACACTGAAGCGGGTTGTGACCTGGCAAGATTAGCTGGAATAGAGCCAGCCTCTGTCATTGTGGAAATTTTAAATGAAGATGGTTCAATGGCAAGAAAGCCCGATCTGGAAGCGTTTGCCAGGTTGCATGATTTAAAAATCGGCACGATTGCGGATTTAATCCAGTATCGAATTAAACATGAAAATACCTTAGAGCGTATCAGTCAATGTAATTATCCAACCGAATATGGCCAATTTAAACTCTATGCTTATCAGGATAATCACCAGGATGAGGTGCATCTGGCTTTAGTCATGGGGGATGTGGCGGGCGATGAACCGATATTGGTTCGAGTGCATGCCCGAAACCTGGTCGATGATTTGTTTTCTTCTACTCGTTCGGACAGCTCGATATCAATCCGAACAGCCATGCAGAAAATTGCTGAAGAAGGCCGGGGTGTGCTGGTCGTGATCCGGCAAAGCGAAGATAATAAAAGCCTGGGGGAGCTCATCCACAGTTATCATTTACAGGATCAAGGTGTGATCGATTCAGTGTCGGCACACCGTGGAGCCGATTGGCGAACAACAGGAACCGGTGCCCGGGTTTTAGCTGATCTGGGTGTGCATCGATTGAAAGTGATGGGTGTAGAAAAGAAATATTTTGGATTATCCGGTTATAATCTTGAAATTGTCGAACATACCGAAGTCTGAACCCGGTTTTCTGGAATCGTATGAACACAACGGGTCGATTTCGCAAACCCGTTGACACAAATTATATTAAAAAATACAGTGGAAAATTAATGAGTCTGGCAAAAACCAATGCACGAAAATGTGCAGTACAAGCACTTTATCAATGGCAAATGTCAGGTGAAAGTTTAACTAAAATAGAACAGAATTTTCTTGAGGAAGGACGCTTGAAAGGTGCACAAAAATCGTTTTTTGCCGAGTTAATTCATCAAGTCTCAAAAAATCTGGAAACAATTGATCCGGCGTTGGCAGAATTCGTAGATAGACCCGTTGATAATTTAGATCCGGTCGAAAAAGCCGTTTTAAGACTGGGAGTCTATGAATTATTGATGCGTCTGGACACCCCTTATAAAGTGATCATCAATGAAAGTGTTAACCTGGCTAAATGCTTTGGTGCGGATGGAAGCCATAAATACGTAAATAGCGTATTGGATAAAATTGGCCAAAAAAATCGTCAGGTTGAAATCAAGGCTAAAGCAAAAAAATAGCTCGGATGAGTCATCTGTTGGTACGGTATTTTTTCTAGGATTAATGGATCATTCAGGAAAGTAAAGTGGCACTCTCAGAATTTGATCTAATACAACGTTATTTTCAAAAATCAACACTTCAAAACTCAGAAAACTGTCTGGGTATAGGAGATGACTGTGCATTGTTGCAGCTTCAGCCGAATCAGCAGATGGCAGTCACTGTGGATACTATGGTATCAGGTGTGCATTTCTTTCCAGATGTTGAACCTGAATTTCTGGCAAAAAAATTACTGGCTGTCAATTTGAGTGACCTGGCTGCCATGGGGGCAGAACCTTTTGCAGTGACATTGGCATTAACCCTGCCTGAAATCAATGAAAACTGGCTGAAACAGTTCTCCCAGGCCTTTTTTGAAATGGCAGACATCTATCAGGTGGATTTAATTGGGGGAGATACCACCTCTGGTCCATTAACTTTAACTTTGCAGGCAATGGGACGGCTGGAAAATAATTCGGCCTTAAAACGTACAGGCTGTCAGCCGGGTGATTCAATTGTGGTGACGGGTAGTATCGGAGCCGCTGGATTAGGCCTGAAAATAGAACAAGGCCAATACCAATCCATAACGGGTGAAAGTTTAAAATGCTTTCATCAGCCACAACCCAGAGTTGCAGAAGGTATCTGTTTAAGAACACGTGCCAATGC
>SPJK01016947.1_pt1 | contig 10747 bp, 6 predicted proteins | sample 3741771 | NCBI WGS metagenome assembly SPJK01 (sample SAMN10925997, study PRJNA522277) | cold seep metagenome | isolation source: Elba SIP-enriched marine methane seep metagenome, extraction at timepoint T2 | place: Italy: coast of Elba, Mediterranean Sea
ACCTTTGATGCCAACCTGGACCTAACGGGTGAACTTGCCACTGATTGGGAAGTGGCTGACGACAATAAAACCATTACCTTTCATCTCAAGCCTGGTTTGCAATGGGCGGATGGTCGGCCACTGACCAGCAAAGATGTTTTATTCACCTGGCAGCTGGTCACCGCTGAGAGCACGCAAAGCCCATATGCCGTTGATTATCAACTGGTCAAATCAGCAGTGGCGCCCGATGCATTAACCTTTGTAGTTGAATACTCAGAACCCTATGCGCCCGCGCTGAATAGCTGGGCAGGACTGGAAATCCTGCCAGCACACATTCTGCAAGGCAAAGACATCCACACGGCTGCCTTTGGTCGGCAGCCAGTCGGCAGCAATTATTATCAACTGGATCATTGGCAACATGGTGAATACCTGCGCTTAACCCGCAATCCAAAATCAGTACTGGGCCCAGCACGCATCGACACACGTGTCGCCAGAATCATCCCAGATCGTTCAGCACAATTTTTAGAGTTAATGGCCGATAATATTGACTTAATGGAGCTGGACCCAATCAAGTTCTCACGCGTGATTCCAGCAAGGCCAGCCCTCAAAGCACAGTTAAACTTGTATAAAGCCTTAGGCAATACGTATACCTATTTAGGGTTTAACCTAAAACGTAAGCCTTTTGACGACATACGCGTGCGCCAAGCCATTAACTATGCCATCGATAAACAAGAAATCATTGATGGTGTCTATCTAGGACTGGGCATTAATATCGCTTCACCCTACAAGCCAGGCACGCGTTGGAATAACCCTGATTTAAAGCCCTACCCCTATGATCCAGAGAAGGCCAAAGCCTTGTTGGCCGAGGCTGGCTATAATTACACCAACGCGGATGGCTGGGTTGAGCGTGATGGCCAACCCTTTGAGATTGAAATCATTACCAATCAAAATAAAGAACGTGAGAAATCAGCCCTGCTGATTCAGCGTAGGCTCAAAGCGATAGGCATTAAAGTCACATTCAGAGCCTTAGAATGGGCCAGTTTTATCAGTAATTACATCAAGAAAAAAGACTTTGATGTGGTGATCTTAGGCTGGCAGCTCGGCCTGGATCCAGACCAATACAATATCTGGCATTCTAGCCAACAGGCACCTGGCCAGTTTAACTTTGTTGGCTATGAGAACGCATTGGTAGACAAGCTACTGGAACAAGGCCGCACGGAGCTGGATCCTGATAAGCGACAACAGATTTATCATCAATTTGCCAAACAATTATTGGCCGACAACCCGATCATCTATTTATCTGCAGGCTATGGGCTCAGTGCCATTCACCAACGTGTCAAGGGTATTCAAGACCCAGTGCCACCTGCAGGTGTCGGCTATGATGATCAACAATGGTATATTCCCAAGGTATACCGCCGTAATCAAATAAGCAGCCAATAATGACGTATCTAATCAAACGGCTATTGTGGATGATCCCTATGATGATTGGCATCAGCCTGATCTCATTTTTTATCATGCATTTAGCGCCTGGTGACATCACTGATAATGAAGCCGCGTTTAATCCGCAGACCTCAGCAGCAGCCAGACAAAAGTTACGTGAGCTCTATCACTTGGATCAACCGATTCATGTGCAATATGGCTTGTGGCTTAAACGCATGCTCAAACTTGATTTTGGTCAATCCTTCAAACCACACCAAAGACCCGTGCTACTAGGTAAGACAAATGCGGAGGGCCATAGAACACCCGGCATGATCGAAACGGCACTGCCAATCACGGTCAAAATTAACCTCTTAAGCCTAGCCATTACGCTGTTACTCGCTATTCCCTTAGGTGTGTTGGCAGCGCGCTATTATCAAGGATGGCAAGATCGTAGTATCACCTTGTTCAACTTTCTTGGCTTTTCAATTCCTGGCTTCTGGCTGGCTTTATTATTGATGTACTGGTTGGGGGTTAAACATAACTGGTTACCGATTTCTGGTTTACATAGCCTTAATTATGAACAACTCTCTACTTGGGGGAAAATCAAAGACGAAGCCTGGCATTTAGTCATGCCAGTGTTAATACCGGCATTAACAGGGCTGGCTGGCATTACCTTGTTTATCAAAAACGGGATGTTAGATGTACTGGGGCAAGACTACATCACCACGGCCAGAGCCAAAGGTTTGTCCGAAAATACAGTATTTTATAAGCATGCCCTGCGCAACGCCTTATTACCGCTGATTACCATTGTAGGCTTGTCTATCCCCGGATTAATTGGCGGCTCAGTGATATCAGAAACCATCTTTGCTATCGACGGCATGGGAAAATTGTTTTATGACTCAGTCATCAGCCGTGATTTTCCTGTCGTAATGGGTATATTAACCATCGGTTCAGCACTGACATTGTTAGGTAACTTTATGGCCGATATTGCCTATGGTTTTGCAGATCCGCGCGTTCGCCGTGGTGTGGTTCAGGAATAAAGGGCGACAACATGCAAAATCAATCAACGCTAAACCAAGTGCTTGCCAACCCATTGGCACGTGCAGGTTTTGTGATCATTCTATTGATTTTTATACTAGCCATTTTAGCCCCCTGGATAGCCCCTTATGACCCAGATGCTATAGACGTTAAAGCTATCCTATTAGGCCCATCTGGCAGCCATTGGATGGGCACAGACGGGCTTGGGCGCGATGTCTGGAGTCGTATGCTATATGGCGGTCGTGTTTCACTGTTGGTAGGGTTTGTGGCCGTAGGTATCTCAACTTGCATTGGTGTCATTCTAGGCATGCTGGCTGGCTACTTTCGAGGCTGGGTGGACACCACGATTATGCGTTTTGTAGATCTTATGTTGTCTATCCCAAGCTTCTTTTTAATATTAGCCGTGATCGCATTCCTAACCCCTTCCATCTGGAATATCATGATCGTGATCGGGTTAACCTCATGGATGGGTGTCACAAGGCTAGTACGCGCAGAAGTGCTCAGCCTGGTCGACCGCGAATTTGTGCAAGCATCACGCACACTAGGCGCCAGCCATCAACGTTTGATGTGGCTGCACTTATTACCCAACAGCTTAACGCCAGTGATTGTCAGTGCGGTATTAGGGGTCGCCAGTGCGGTCTTGTTGGAATCTGGCTTAAGTTTTTTAGGGCTAGGTGTACAAGCGCCACAAGCCTCCTGGGGCAATATCCTGACTGATGGTAAAGAATACATACAGTTTGCCTGGTGGTTGTCACTGTTTCCCGGCCTTGCAATCTTACTCACCGTCTTAGGGTATAATCTGCTTGGCGAAGGGTTGCGCGATGCGCTTGACCCAAAAAAATCTACCTAATCATCGCTTAATAGCGATGATTGTTATCAACTACTTAGCATAGGAAACACTATGGGATTTCTATCTGGAAAGAAAATTTTAATCGCTGGCTTGCTCAGTAACCGTTCCATTGCCTACGGCATTGCAACCGCGATGAAGCGTGAAGGCGCAGAACTTGCCTTTACTTTTCAAATGCCAAAACATGAAAAACGTGTGGCTGATCTGGCCGCAGACTTCGATTCTAAAATCGTATTGCCATGTGATGTTGCAGAAGACGAGCAGATCGAAGCGTTATTCCCTGCACTTGGCGAACACTGGGATGGCTTGGATGGCATTGTCCACTCCGTGGCCTTTGTACCAAAAGCCGCACTGGATGGCGACTATCTGGATAATGTCGATCGCGAATACTTCCGCATCGCACATGACATCAGCTCTTACAGCTTTTCTGCAATGGCAAAAGCCGCTTATCCAATGATGGAAGGCCGAGGCGGCAGCTTGATAACCTTAAGCTATCTTGGCGCCGAACGCACAATGCCTAATTACAACGTTATGGGCGTTGCAAAAGCCAGTTTAGAAGCCAGCGTGCGTTATTTAGCACAGAGCTTAGGCCCAAGAGGTATTCGCGTTAATGCAGTCTCTGCCGGCCCTATTAAAACGTTGGCGGCATCAGGCATTTCAGACTTTGACAAGATGATCGGCTTTAACGAAAAACATGCGGCTTTACGTCGCAATGTGACCATTGAAGAAGTCGGCAATGCTGCCGCCTTTTTAAGCAGTGACCTGGCCTCTGGCATCACTGGTGAGATCACTTATGTGGATGGTGGTATGAATATCACGGCCGCTGGTCAAATCGACTAAGTACTGCTCTACAACACCATAAAAAAGCCACTGTAAAAACTGTGGCTTTTTTATTCACTCAAACGGTAATCAGTCTATGGCTGATTCAGTAATAGTGCTTCATTCACTTTAACTTTCGCTTCTGCGCGTAAGCTGGCTTTGTAAGCAGAGAGGTACTCATCGTTTAACGCATTCGCAAGTTCTTCAGCTTGCACACCGGTAGCATCGCTATCTTTTGCATCTGGATATTGCACCTCAGACACCTTCACAATTAAATAGCCCTTCCTACTGTCTTCAATACCCGAGTATGCAGGTAGCTTGTCGACATTGGTTTTGAATGCCTGTCTCATCGCGAGGTCGGTCAGGCCTTCCGCATTTTTACGATCAACGGTCACCTCTGACAACCAATCCAAGGTATCAACTGCCATACCTTCTTGCAGAATTTTTAACGCGCCTTTACCTTCTAAAATTGCCAACTTCGAAGCCTCTTCTAATTTTAATAAGTCTTCGATGGCCTTTTTCACGTTGTCATATTCACGTGGTTTAGCGTCGGCATAATCAACCACACGCGCAGAAACAATTGTATTTGGCTTAACTTCCACTGCCTCTGTATTTAAGCGCTCTTCAAGCGCCTCAGAGGTAAACAACAAGCTCGCAAACTGTGCATTGTCGTTAAAAAACTTCATCGCTTCTTTTTGTGACAGCCATTCGCTGGTCTGTATGTCGAGGTTAAAAGCTTCTGCCGCAGGTGCCAAACTACCTGACTGCTCGTACACCATATTATTAAACTCTTCAGCCTGTGTTAAAAAGCGTTCTTGCGCTTTCTTAAACATCAAGTCGCCTTTGATACTAGGCTGGAGTGACGCAAAGTCGTTTGATTCACCTTCTATACCTGTGAGTTTAATAATGTGGTAGCCAAACTCAGACTCTACTAACTCACTGATCTGGCCCTCTTGCATACTAAACACAGCGTTCTCAAACGCAGGCACCATATCACCACGACCAAAGAAGCCTAAATCACCGCCTTTTTGGGCTGAACCTGGGTCTTGAGATTCTTTGACGGCGATACTTTCAAAGCTGTCAGGGTTTACGGTTAACTGCGCCAAAATCGCTTCTGCTTTGTCCTTGGCTTCAGTCCTTTGTTCGTCTGTAGCACCTGCTGGAATATTAATCAGAATATGGCTGGCCTTACGGCGCTCATTACCTTGGTATTGGGTAATATTCTCTTCGTAATACGCTTTCACTTCGTCATTGCTAACTTCTACTTGCGTAATCAAATTATTTGCAGACATGACTAAAAACTCAAGTTTAACCTTCTCTGGCACAAGTAACTTGTCTTTGTTTTTGTCGTAGTAAGCTTTGATGTCTTTTTCTTCAATCTTAACTTGGTCTAGATAGTCTTTAGTTCTGATTTCAGCAACACTGACCGTTCTTTTTTGATTCATCAATTTAAGTACAGCGTTCTGACGCTCTTTGGTCATCATACCCAATTTAGTAATACCATCTTGGGCTTGCTGTACTAATAAATCAGAACGCGTTCCCGCCTCAAACTTACTCGGTGTCAGCTGATTTTGAGAGAGCAATAAATCGTAACGCTCTTGAGAAAACTGACCTTCTTTTTGAAACTCCGGCATACCCGTAATGTAAGTAGTCAAGTGTGCATCACTGATTGCAAAATTTTCTTTCTGCACCGCTTTTTGCACAATACGTTGATCAATCAGGTTATTTAAGACCAATGCTTTCATTTGCGGGTTGTCTAACTCATTAGGATCCATGCCTTGAGACTGCAAGCGCGCGCGCATGTTTTTGATGGCATTATCATAAGACTGTACAGGAATCGTCTGACCATCGACTTCGGCCACCCCAATATTGCTGCTTGCACTACTCAAGTAACTTTCGATACCGAACAAAGCAAACGTTACAGTAATCAAAATCAGAATCAATTTACCAGCCCAACCATGGGCCAGATTACGAATTAAATCAAACATAGTTTTCTCTATTCAAATCTCTTGACAGCATTTGCCAACAAGGTCCGTTAAAAAATCACAACAATATACCATACTCATACTCGCTTGCACCATTATCGAGAACCGAACCACAATGTTTACAAACTATTAGTGTACAAAACGGATAAAAATTAAGTGTCATGCATAAAAAAAGCGAGTCATAAGACTCGCTTTTAGATGTAGATTGGCGGAGCGGACGGGACTCGAACCCGCGACCCCCGGCGTGACAGGCCGGTATTCTAACCAACTGAACTACCGCTCCTTGTTCTTATTATTAGTTCTTTAATTATTCTTTTCAACAGGTCGTTGGTGGGTGCTAACGGGGTCGAACCGCTGACATTCGCCTTGTAAGGGCGACGCTCTACCAACTGAGCTAAGCACCCTGCTGACTGCAACAAGAGCGCTAGTTTACAGCATCTTTTAATGCTTTACCAGCTCTAAATTTAGGCGAATTTGCTGCCGGAATATGTATCTCTGCGCCTGTGCGCGGGTTACGTCCAGTACGTGCTTCACGCTTGCCAAGGTAAAAGGTGCCAAAACCAATCAATGTCACGTCATCACCCTTTTTCAGCGAATCAGTAATCGCAGCTGTCGTCGCATCTAATGCGCGCGCAGCAGCCGCTTTGGAAATACCTGCAGCTTCAGAAATCTCATCAATCAGTTCTGATTTATTCACATCTTTCCCCTTATCTTGGTCGTTTTTAATAGAACTATATTTATAGCAAGCACTTTGCTTAACTGTCAAGCAAAGTGCTTGTATCAGGCACTTAATGCGTTGTTTTACTGCTTGAAGGTGTTAGTGACTCTTCTGCCCCCTCAACTGACTCAACCTTCGCAGTCCCTACTTCGGCCTCAAGTGGAATAGGCTGTGACTCCAAGGCATATGACAATACCTCATCAATCCATTGCACAGGGTGAATTTCAAGTTGGCTTTTGATATTCTCAGGAATATCTGCCAGATCTTTGACATTCTTTTGGGGAATCAACACCGTTTTGATGTCACCACGGTGTGCAGCCAATAGCTTTTCTTTCAAACCACCAATGGGCAAGACCTCACCACGCAAGGTAATTTCACCTGTCATCGCAATATCTGCGCGCACGGGAATACCTGTCAATATCGACACTAACGCAGTTGTAATGGCAATGCCCGCACTTGGACCGTCTTTAGGTGTTGCACCTTCTGGGAAGTGAATATGAATATCATGCTTTTCATAAAAATCTTCGGCAATGCCTAATCGCTCAGCGCGGCTGCGTACCACACTCATTGCTGCCTGCGTTGACTCCTGCATCACCTCTCCAAGCTTACCTGTGGTAATGGTTTTACCCTTACCTGGTAACAGCACGGACTCAATGGTCAACAACTCACCACCAACAGAAGTCCAAGCCAGGCCAGTCACTTGACCAATCTGATTTTCTTTCGCGGCAATACCAAAGTCAAACTGCTGTACACCCAGAAAATCATCCAGATTTTCTGGCGTCACGGTAATGGTATCTGGTGCATCAGACTTGCTTTTACCTTGGCTGATAATGGCTTTTACTGCCTTACGACAAATTTTGGCAATCTGTTGTTCAAGTTTACGTACCCCTGCCTCGCGCGAGTAATAGCGCACAACATCACGCAATGTCTCTTGTGGCACAACCAGCTCATCGTCTTTAAGGCCGTGGTTCTTCATTTGTTTCGGCAATAAATAACGCATAGCAATGCTAATTTTTTCTTCTTCTGTGTAACCAGAAAGGTGAATAATTTCCATCCGATCCAATAATGCAGGTGGAATATTAGTCGAGTTAGCAGTGGCCACAAACATTACATCAGACAAGTCATAATCGACCTCAACATAATGATCGGAGAAGGTGTGATTTTGCTCTGGATCCAACACCTCTAACAGTGCTGACGCTGGGTCACCACGAAAGTCCTGGCCAAGCTTATCCACTTCATCCAACAAGAATAATGGATTTTTTACACCAACTTTGCTCATGCTTTGCAAAATCTTACCTGGCATCGAGCCAATATAAGTCCGGCGATGCCCGCGAATCTCTGATTCATCACGCATACCACCCAGGGCCATACGCACGAATTTACGGTTCACCGCTTTGGCAATGCTTTGGCCTAATGAGGTTTTACCCACACCTGGCGGGCCAACAAGACATAAAATAGGCGCTTTAATCTTATCCACACGCTGTTGAACAGCAATGTATTCGACAATGCGCTCTTTAACTTTTTCCAAGCCATAATGATCGTCATCCAACACCGTTTCAGCTTTGTTTAAGTCTTTGCTCACTTTGGTGCGTTTTTTCCATGGCAGGTTAACCAACGTATCAATGTAATTACGCACCACGGAAGCTTCGGCAGACATCGGCGACATCATTTTAAGCTTTTTAAACTCGGCTTCCGCTTTTTTGCGGGCTTCCTTGGTCATGCTTGCCGATTCAATTTTATTCTCAAGCTCTTCCATCTCAGCGTTTTCATCATGCTCGCCGAGCTCTTTTTGAATCGCTTTTACCTGCTCGTTCAAATAATATTCGCGCTGCGTTTTTTCCATCTGGCGTTTTACACGCCCACGGATACGTTTTTCGACCTGTAAGATATCAATCTCACCTTCCATCAAACGCAACAAATGCTCAAGCCGTTTAGAAACATCAATCATCTCGAGGATGTTTTGCTTCTCATCCAGCTTTAAGGTCAAATGTGCTGCAATGGTGTCCGCCAATCGTGCGGCTTCATCAATGGTCGCTAATGAGGTAAGAATCTCAGGTGGGATTTTTTTGTTGAGCTTCACATATTGGTCAAATTGCGCAAACACAGTACGCATCAGGGCCATCACCTCAACGTCGCTTTCAGAATCTGGAATCAACTCAGCTTTAGCGGTGAAATAGTCTTCAGAGTCGTTAAAGTCCTCTACACGTGCGCGCTGAACACCTTCAACCAGAACCTTCACTGTGCCATCTGGCAATTTAAGCATCTGTAAGACATTGGCCACAGTACCGACTTCATATAAATCCTTGGCATCCGGCTCATCTTTGTTGGCAGATTTTTGCGCCACTAAAAAGATTTTTTTGTTACTGTCAGAAGAAACTTCTAACGCTTTCACTGACTTAGCACGTCCAACAAACAATGGAATAACCAAATGTGGATACACCACAACATCCCTGAGCGGGAGTAATGGCAACACCCCATCTTCATTTTCTTCTACTGCTAAGTTTTCGTCTTCGGACATACAAACAACCCTTTAAATACTTTGGTTAGAACTTAATCAGTTATATGGGGACATATATTGAGAATCAAACCCCTCAATACGTTTTTTAGATGACTGATAAAGTGAATCGCTTACTCACTTTTTATCACCGATTGGGAGCAGTGACAAGGGAATAAATGTAATATTCTTGTATTCATTGCTGGCAATGCCTGGCATTACCAGCAATACAAAAACATTATTGACCGACAGCCTCTTCAGACTTCTTGTCAGAATAGACAAGTTTAGGTTTGCCATTGTTCAAAATTACATTTTCATCAATGACGACTTTTTCCAGATTTTCTTCTGACGGCAAGTCGTACATAATTTCTAACAAGGCATGCTCTAGGATTGAGCGCAAACCGCGTGCGCCAGTATTGCGCGCCAACGCTTTTTTGGCAACTTCTTTCAGCGCCTCTTCTCTAAACTCCAGTTCAACGTCTTCAATTTTGAAGAGTTTCATGTATTGTTTAGTCAGTGCGTTTTTAGGCTGCGTCAAGATAGAAACCAAAGCCTCTTCATCGAGTGAATCCAGTGTTGTAACCACTGGCAAACGGCCAATGAACTCTGGAATCAAACCAAATTTAATCAAATCCTCTGGCTCGACTTCAGACAGGATTTCACCAACGGCACGGTCATCGTCTTTGCTTTTAACTTCTGCACCAAAGCCCATGCCGCCTTTTTCTGATCGGTCACGAATCACTTTATCCAGACCCGCAAATGCACCGCCACAAATAAAGAGAATATTCGTCGTGTCTAATTGCACAAACTCCTGATTAGGATGCTTGCGTCCACCTTGTGGCGGAATAGAGGCAACAGTGCCTTCAATCAGCTTGAGTAACGCCTGCTGCACACCTTCACCCGAAACGTCTCGCGTGATCGAAGCATTTTCAGACTTACGTGAAATCTTATCGACCTCGTCAATGTAAACAATACCGCGTTTGGCTTTATCCACATCATAGTCGCACTTTTGCAGCAGTTTTTGCATGATGTTTTCTACATCTTCACCCACATAGCCGGCTTCGGTTAATGTGGTTGCATCCGCCATCACAAATGGCACTTCTAATACACGTGCCAACGGTTGTGCTAATAAGGTTTTACCGGAACCAGTCGGACCAATCAGCAGAATATTACTTTTTGCAATTTCTACATCATCTTTCTGACCACCTTGTGCCAGATTATGATGATCTAAGCGTTTATAGTGGTTATAAACAGCCACAGACAGGCTTTTCTTAGCCTGCATCTGGCCTATCACATGCTGATCTAAAATGGTGGTAATTTCCTGCGGCGTTGGCAGGCTTGTTTTCGTCGAACTTAAACCATCAGTACTTTGTACTTCCTCAATAATGATGTCATTGCATAAATCAACACACTCATTACAGATAAAGACTGAAGGGCCGGCAATCAGC
>SPJK01098645.1_pt1 | contig 10744 bp, 10 predicted proteins | sample 3741771 | NCBI WGS metagenome assembly SPJK01 (sample SAMN10925997, study PRJNA522277) | cold seep metagenome | isolation source: Elba SIP-enriched marine methane seep metagenome, extraction at timepoint T2 | place: Italy: coast of Elba, Mediterranean Sea
ATCATCGGCGGGTAGAAACAGCGCGTCAGCGGCGCCGCCGATCGAGCCAGGAATTCCAGACAGGAAAGACAGGCCGCTTATGCCGGCTTTGGCAGCCATTTTCGCAACATTCAGATCCAAAGCCCCGGCGCGCGCGCTGAGGTCGGTTTCTCGGGTTTTGACGGCGCCCCAATAGGCTCCCATCAGACGAATGACGACGCCGTCTATGCCGCCGTCGCGCACGATCGTGTTGGAGCCAACGCCAAGAACCGTAATCGGTACCTGTTCGGGCAGCGCTTTCAGAAAACTCGCCAGGTCTGCATCATCGGCGGGTAGAAACAGCGCGTCAGCGGCGCCGCCGACCCGGAACCAGGTATATGGCGCAAGCGGCGCGTCCCTCAGCAATTTTCCACGCATTGCTGGCAAAGACTCAAAATCAAAAGTCATACGCTGCCCTAACCCCTGTCGGCGTCAGCGCAAAGAGGCGGATTCAGAGACCAGGGAAAAGAAGGACGATCAGAAGCTGTAGCCTAGACTGAAATGTGCGCTCGCCTGTGCCTGGTAAGTCTCGGCCCGAAGATGAGACTCCGCCGCAGACAGGCGGCTGGCCTCTGGCGGATTAAACACACCGACGCCGATCGCCGCGCCGGCGGACCAGCGGTTTTGGTTCGACCCGGACCGAACGCCGACTCCAATGAATGGCGCGCTGTCAGACTGGCGGTTAAACAGCATTTCGCCCCGGGTCATCTCTGAAATGGCACGATCGATTTGCCGGCCAAGCTCGGACGCATCATCAGTCGCCCCGACGGCGAGCACGACATATGGGTGCGCCGTCGACACATAGGCGAACTTACCGACGCGCCCGGCATTGGCCATCGTCACCTTGGGCGCAGGAATGACCCGCGAAGCGCGAGTTACGCGGGCATCAAACCGGGGTCGTAATTGTACGGTCTGGACCATGTCCAGCACCGGCTCCTGCAAACGCAGGCGCAAGACCGGTTCGTCGTCAACAGCCTCATTGGCCGTGACGCGGGTCGCAGCCGATCCGATAATGATCGCTGCCAGGCACGCAGTTCTATAGCGCACGCGGTCGTCCCTCTTTGCATCGCTCTGCAGGGAGTTAGTCACCGAGATTTTGACAAAAGTTCAGGTAAATTGGCGCAATTGCCCGCGCGCGATTCACCATAGGCGCTACTTATTGAGTGTTTCAATCAGCGCATTGGCATGGGCAGAAATGCTCCCAGCGCCCATGCACACGATCATGTCGCCCGGCTGTGCGATCTCCCGGACCAGCGCTGGTAAGGTTTCCAGATCGGCCAAGACCTGCGCCTGTTTATGGCCGTGTCCGCGCATGCTTTCGACCAGGTGGATATGGTCGACCCCCTCGATCGGGCTCTCACCGGCAGCAAAGACAGGGGTAATCACGGCAATATCGGCTTCGCGATAGCATTGCGCGAAGTCCTCAAACAGATCTTCCAGCCGGGAATAGCGGTGGGGCTGCGAGATCGCGATCACGCGCCCCTGGCCCTGGATCGCGCGCGCGGCTTTCAGACAGGCCATGATCTCCACCGGATGGTGCGCATAATCATCGATCACTTTTACGCCGTTCCATTCGCCGACCGGCGTAAACCGACGCTTGACGCCACCAAACGCGTTGAGGCTGGTGCGAACCTGATCGGGCGTCGCGCCGAGCTCCACAGCGACTGTAATCGCAGCCAGCGCGTTTGAGACATTGTGTTCGCCGGCCATTGGCAGAAAGACATTTTCAATCCGGCCATCAGGCGTATCGGCGCGGGCCCGCAGCATGACATCAAACGCCACGCCTTCAGCGCTCGGTTTCAGGTTCACGGCGCGGACATCCGCCTGACGATTATAGCCATAAGTGATGATCCGACGATCAGAGACCCGCGCGACCATCGCCGCGACTTCCGGATGGTCGGTGCACAGCACGCCAAAACCATAGAACGGGATGTTGCCGACATATGTGTCGAACGCCGCACGCAGGGCATCCATGGAGCCATAATGCTCCATATGTTCGGGATCCATATTGGTGACGATGGCGATGGTTGGCCGGATCTTCATGAACGTGCCATCGCTCTCATCGGCTTCGAGCACGATCCAGTCGCCATCACCGGCTTTGGCGTTCGAGCCATAGGCGTTGATGATCCCGCCATTGATCACTGTCGGGTCGATGCCTGCGCCATCGAGCAAAGCTGCGACCATCGTCGTCGTCGTCGTTTTCCCGTGGGTGCCAGCAACCGCGACGGTCCATTTCAGGCGAATGATCTCAGCCAGCATATCAGCGCGGCGGACGACCGGAATGCCCGCCGCCCGCGCTGCCTGAACTTCGACATTATCATCCTTGATTGCGCTGGAAATAATCACCGCGCTGGTGCCGGTTACATTCTCGGCCACGTGACCGATATGCACCACCGCGCCTTTTTCCCGCAAGCGCTGGACATTGGCGCTTTCTTTCATATCTGAGCCTTGCACCTGATAACCGAGGTTCATCATGATTTCAGCGATGCCGGACATGCCAATGCCGCCAATACCAACAAGATGAGCCGGGCCGAGCGGGAAGGGTGTAGGAGACGGTTTCATTTATGGTCCAAATCCAAATTCTGATCTCTCTGCGCTTAGCCTGTTCCCAGACCGGGACGCAAGCATGAGATTGAACCTTCGAACACGGCGAAAAACCGGAGCAAATTGTGAAAAAGCACCTCGCGGAACTGAATATTGGCCGATTGGTCGCGCCTGCAGATGACCCGCGTGTCAAAGAGTTCATGGACAATCTCGATCTGATTAACGGGTTGGGCAAGCGGATGCCGGGCTTCGTCTGGATGATGGAAAGCGCCAATGAGCCGGGCGTCGGGAACACGAAGTCGACGATTTATGGCGACCCGCAATTCATGCCAAATCTATCCGTTTGGGAAGATGTAACGAGCCTGGAAACATTCGTTTGGGGCACGGTGCACAAGAAGTTTTATGAGCGCCGCGAAGAATGGTTCGACGTGCTGGATCATATGCAATTCGTGATGTGGTGGGTGCCAGAGGGCCACGAGCCGACCCTGGATGAGGCGTTGGAGAAACTACATTATCGGCAAGCCCATGGAGACACCGACGAAGCGTTTGGCTGGGATTGGTTGAAGGCCGCCAAGATGCACAAGACTCATAGCTGCCGAGAAGCTTAGGGTTAGCCGGAGAACCTAATCTCGCAGCGTTCTCAAAAAGGGCTGTTTTCGGCTCCTCACTCGTGATTCAGGGCGCTCTAGAAGTGTTCCATCAATCTGACCACCACGAAGCACGAGCGAATGTCGGCAGACCCTGTCGGCTTTGATATAGAGACAGCGCGTGACGACTCGCTCACCGCGCTGAGGCGAGCATCGTGACCCAACGCTCCCATCGCTGCAAATCTCCGTACACGCAAACCCGACGTATTTCGCGCTGGAGATCATGGATTCCGCTGGATCACCTGCACGGATGGTGTCGATCAGTTCTAACCCCAATATTTTGAGCTCTTTGTGATCGGTTTGCTGCGCGCACTCGACTTCTGAATAATCGGCTGCGCGATCACTCACCCAGATTGCTCCCAAAACGGTCAGTACGCCGATGAGGATCGCCCCCAACTGCATCAAACGTACGATCATCGCCGCGAAACGCGCTCCGCCAGGTCCGCGAGATCCTGTGCGGCGCGGACATTGCCAAGCGCCTTCGCCGCCGCCGCTCGAACTGCGAGATCATTGGCATCGCCCAGTCTTAGCGCGATGAGCTCACCCAGCAGGTTCGGATAGAGATTGTCTTCCAGCAACATGTCCGCACCGCCAGCATCGACCAGGCCTTCAGCATTTGCTTCCTGATGATTGTCCATGGCGATCTTGAGCGGGATCAGGATTGACGGACGCCCAACAGCCGCGATCTCGCTGACCGTCCCTGCGCCCGACCGTGCAATCACCAGATGCGCCGCAGCGAGCCGGTTTGGCATATCGGAAAAGAATGGTTGCAACGTCGCATTGACCTGCACCTTGTCATAAATCGCACGGACCTGATCGATCTGCTCCTCGCGGACTTGCTGCACGACATGCAAGCGCACGCGCAACGGCGCTGGAATGTGGTTGGCAATGGCCAGCGGGATCGCCTCGCCGAGAATTTTCGCGCCTTGCGATCCGCCCGTAATCAGAACCGTCAGCTCGCCATCAGCGCTCGGAAAAGGAATCTCTCGAACGGCCGCGATTGGGGCGCGTACAGGATTGCCGATCGGATTGTGATTGGCGCCTCCCGGCAACCGGTCAAGGCGCTCAAATCCCGACGCAACCACTGCCGCCTTTTTGGCAAATGCACGATTGACCCGTCCAAGCACGGCGTTCTGTTCATGGATGAGCAGCGGAATGCCCATGCGTCGGCCAGCCGAAAGCGCAGGGTAGGCCGGATACCCGCCAAAGCCCGCGATCAGTGCCGGTTTCTGGTTCTGCTTGAACCGGCGCACGGCGGCGTTGACGCCGGCGCGCAATTTCATTGCGGTTCCGGGTAGCGTCCACGGCTTGCGCAGGTTCGGGCTTGCCGCTTTCACTTCCATTTTCCACGCTGCGGGAAAAGTTTCGGCATAGCGCAGGCCGCGGCTGTCACTGATCAAGCCAACCTCCCAGCCTCGATTTGCCATTTCTTCGGCAAAGGCGGCGGCAGGGAACATATGGCCGCCGGTCCCACCGGCGCCGATGACCACGAGGGGTTTGTCGCTCATATTAGCCCTTCACACTTGTATGGCCGCGCCGGATCAGGGCCAGCGCCAATCCAAGTGTCAGCGCCGTACCCATCATCGACGACCCCCCATAGGAGACAAACGGAAGCGTCATCCCCTTGGGTGGGATCAGGCTGACATTTACAGCGATATTTATGGCGGCCTGAAGACCAAAAAGCGCAAATAATCCGGACGCCGCGGCGCGGGGATATGGATCGTGCAGGCGAGCCGCCGCGCGCAGGCCCTTCCAGACGATGAACCCGAACACGAAGATCAGGCCTATGGCTGCGATAAACCCAAACTCTTCGCCGAGGACTGCATAGATGAAATCGGTATGGGCATCGGGCAGCGCGGTCTTGATCGTGCCTTCACCCGGGCCTACCCCAAACAGCCCGCCGCGCCCGATCGCTTCTGACGCTTTATCGATCTGATAGGTGTCATAGTCGCTCGGATTGACGAACGAGTTCACGCGGAAACGAACATGCGGCAATGTCGCGTATAGCAGCCCTGACAGCGCCGCGCCGCCGCCGGCAAAGATCGCTGCCCAGCGCCACGGCAGCCCAGACACAAAGAAAGTGACAATGAACGCGCCTGTGAGCAGTGCCGACTGACCGACATCTGGCTGCAGCAACAAAAAGCCCAGCGTGACGCAGAAAAAGACAAATGTAATCGCTGCCCAGGGGCCTTTCGGATACATCCCGCGCTGGGCCAGTAACCAACCGGTCAGAACGATCAAAGCGGGTTTCACGAACTCCGACGGCTGCAGACTGAAGCCGCCGAACCGGATCCACCGCTGCGCGCCTTTCGCTTCATAGCCAGAGACCAGAATAAAGGCGAGCAAAGCCAGCGATCCAATGAAAACCAGAGCCGCAAGGCGGCGCGCCCAAACCCGTTCCAGCAAGCTCGCACCAATCATCACGATGACCGCAGCGCCCACAAACATGGCCTGGCGTTTGACGAAGAAAAAACTGTCAGCATAGCCCAGCCGTTCAGCTGCTGGCGGTCCGGCGGCCAGAGACATTAAAAGCCCGGTACATAAAAGCAGAATGGCGGATGTCAGGATCGTCCAGTCGAGCCCGCGATGCCATTCGAGAAGGCGGCCGGTGGCGGAACGTGGACGAAGCGCAACCTCGACCATATCGCCCCCCTACACCGCCTCTTTTTGCGGTGTCACTTGCGCCGCAAGACGTTGCACGATGTCGCGGAACGCGTCACCGCGCGCCTCGAAATCCTTGTATTGATCAAAACTCGCGCAGGCCGGTGAGAGCAGAACAATCGGGTTGCTGTCACCAGACGCTTTCGCCGCATCAAACGCAGCTTGTGTCGCAGCTTCCAGCGTCCCGCACTTGATCAGTTCCGCATGGCCTTTCAAGGTTTTCGCAAACGCCGCCTCACTCTCGCCAATCAGATACGCCTGGGCGACGCGGTCAAACCACGGCTTGAGCGGCGCGATGCCTTCAGCCTTGGCCACGCCGCCGGCGATCCAGTGGACTTTCGGCCAGGTCTTCAGTGCTTGCTCGGCGGCCTGGGCATTTGTGGCTTTGCTATCATTGACGAAGCGCACGCCTTCGACCTCGCCAACCAATTCCATACGGTGCGGAAGGCCGGGGAATGTACGAATGGCCGCCATGATCCGCCCCGGCGCAACGCCGAGCGCGTGGCATGTCGCATAGGCCGCGGCGGCATTCTGATAATTGTGGCGTCCCGGCAAGGCTTCGGCTTCGGCAAGATCGCCGACGCGAATGGCCTGCCCGCCTGTGCTGTCATAAAGGTGGCCGTCGACGGCGCTGACGCCGCGCGCCAGACCAAATTCTGAACTGATCTGCACCACGCGCGCGAGCCCGGGGCGCTGGCGTCCCATCGCAGCAGCCTGGCTATGGCCATCATCGATCCCGATCACGGCGGTGTCGCGCGGACGCTGATTGCTGAAGATGCGCTTCTTGGCGGCAACATATCCATCCATTCCGCCATGGCGATCCAGATGATCCGGTGAGATATTCAGAAACACAGCGACGTCGCAGCGCAGGCTCTCAACCAGATCGAGCTGATACGAAGACAGTTCCAGCACATAAACGGCATTGGCATTCAACGCGGCCATATCCAGCACGCCTTTGCCGATATTTCCGCCGACGCGAACGTCGAGACCGGCTTCCTTGAGAATATGACCAATCAAAGCGGTGGTCGTCGATTTTCCGTTCGTGCCGGTAATCCCGACAACTTTCGGGCGACCTTTCTCCGGCAGGACCTGCACAGCGCGGGCGAACAATTCCATATCGCCGACAACAGGCACATTCATCATCTCCGCCATCCGCACCAGACGATGCGGCTGCGGGAACCGGAACGGGATGCCCGGCGACAGGACCAGTGCGGCAAATTTCTGCCAGTCGCGCTTGTTGATGTCGCTGACATTGACGCCTTCGGCTTCGGCCTTGGCCCGTGCGGTCTCGCCATCATCCCAGGCATGCACACGTGCACCGCCTGCAGTGAGGGCTTTCGCAGCGGACAAACCCGTGCGGCCCAGACCATAGACGGCGACATCGCGCCCGGCATATTCAGTGATGGGGATCATCGGTCGCGCGTTACCTCAGCTTCAGAGTGGCAAGGCCCGCAAGGGCGAACAGGAGCGACAGGATCCAGAACCGAACCACGACTCGGGTTTCAGGCCAGTTCTTTTTCTGGAAATGGTGATGCAAGGGCGCCATCAGGAAGATGCGCTTGCCTTCGCCGGTGAGTTTGCGGGTCAGCTTGAACCAGCTCACCTGCATGACGACCGAGAGCACTTCGAGCACGAACAGGCCGCCAATCACGGCCAGCGCAAACTCGTGCTTAATCGCGACGGCAACCACGCCAATCAAGCCGCCCAGGCCGAGCGATCCGGTGTCGCCCATGAAGACTTTGGCGGGATAGGCATTATACCACAGGAAGCCCATTCCGGCCCCCATCATCGCGCCCATCAAGACCGCCATTTCACCGGCACCGGGCGTGAACTGAATCCCGAGATAGCCAGAGAATACGAAGTTACCGGTCAGGTAGGCGATCAAGGCAAACGATGCGCCGGTGAACATGATCGGTACGATTGCGAGGCCATCCAGACCGTCAGTAAAATTCACCGCATTGGCGAAACCGACAATCACGATGCAGGCAAAGATCACGAACAACCCGCCAAGCGGCAGAAAATAGTCGTTCACGAACGGAATGGCGACACCGCCGGAGAAGGACGCCTCATTGCGCTCAACCGAGGTTTCCGGCGCAAATTGTGCAACCCATTCTGCAAGCGGGTTGAGCGCGCCCCACTCGGCATGACCGAGCGGCGTATGCGCGCCGTGCAGACCCATGATGAATGCGCCCGCAAGCGCCGCAACGAGAAACTCCGTACCGAGCCGCAATCTCGCCGAGACGCCATCGCTGCTCTGTTTGGTGACTTTGGCATAATCGTCCAGGAAGCCGAGAAAGGCATAGGACAGCGACACGGCCAGCACGACCCAGATATACGGGTTCTCCAGATCGGCGAAGAGCACGGTCCCGAGCAGCAATCCGACCCAGATCAGGACCCCGCCCATAGTCGGAGTGCCCTGCTTCGCCATTTGCGCTTCCAGCGACAGGTCGCGGATCGGTTGCCCTTTGCCCTGCCGCGCGCGCAACACATCAATCAGCCAGCCGCCGGTGATCACAGTGAACAGGAAGGCCGTAACCAGAGCCAATCCGGTCCGGAATGTCAGATAGTTTAAAAGTCGAAGCGGCCCCTCATCAGCGGCCAGCCATTCATATAGCATCATAACCCCCTGCAGCACCTTCTGCGCCGCGGTCCATCACCTGTTCGTCTGCGGCGGCGCTCTGGCGGCGCATTCCGTCTGCGAACGGATCTATTCGGGAGGTATTCGAACCTTTTAACAAGGGCGCAGCGGGGGCTGATCGCCTATCTTTTCGGTTAGGATTCCGGATTGAGTCCAGAGCGATTGAAACGGACTCGTTTCGTTCTGTCATCTGATCGCGCGACGTGTTCGCCGGGCAAGCGGCGAGCCAACGCGCCGAACCCTTTGCCAATACAAGGAATTCCTGCGATTGCGCGCGAACAATGCGTTGCGCGCGGCGAGGTGATCGAGCACAGCTTGAGCGCGCCAAACGAATTCCTGTGGATGAAAGCGCGTGCGCGTCAGATTGAGACAACTGGCGAAGATGTTGGGTCAACGGTTTAAGCATTGGCCGCCTCCTTCAACGCTGCGCGCGCCGTTTCCTGATCGCTGAACGGCACAACCGTATCGCCAATAATTTGTCCGGTTTCGTGTCCTTTGCCCGCGATCAGCAGCGTATCGCCCTTGTGCAAACCCTTGATCGCGCGATGGATCGCTTCGCCGCGGTCACCGATTTCGGTCCCATTCGGAACGCCGGCCAGCACCTCGGAACGGATGAAGGCCGGATCTTCGCTACGAGGATTATCATCGGTGACGATGACCAGATCGGCATGCTTGGCGGCAACCTCGCCCATCAACGGACGTTTGCCCCGGTCGCGGTCGCCGCCGCATCCGAACACAACCACCAGGCGCCCGGCCGTGTGTGGCCGCGCTGCGCGGATCAGGACATCCAGCCCTGCCGGCGTATGCGCATAGTCAACGAAGATCCCGGCGCCCTCGCTGGTCTCACCAATATATTCAAGCCGGCCTTTGACCGGCTGCAAATCAGACATGCCCTTGGCCACGGCCTGCAGGTCGACCCCGCCTGCCAGGGCAAGTCCAGCGGCGGTCAGCGCATTCAGCGCCTGAAACTCACCAATCAGCGGCAAATCGATGGCGGCTTTTTCGCCGCGCCAATCCAGGAACAGTCGTTGACCGGTCGCTTTTGGCATTAACTCTTCGATCTTCAGGTCTGCACCGCGCCATCCCACCGAAACCGGCGTGAGGCCCGCTTGTTGCGCAGCATCCTCAAAGAACAGGCGCTGATCACTGTCGGCATTGACCACAGCCGGACATCTGGATTGGGCCAGCTCGGAAAAAAGTCGAAGCTTGGCGGCGCGATATTCGTCCATGGTCTCGTGATAATCGAGATGGTCCTGGGTGAGATTTGTGAAGGCGACCCCGGCCAGTGTCACCGCGTCGAGCCGGTATTGCGCTAGCCCGTGGGAGGAGGCCTCCATCGCGACATGCGACACACCATCCTGAGCCAGGGTTTGCAGCGTCGCGTGGATCGCAACCGGATCAGGGGTCGTGTGGCCAAGGTCGATATGCCCATTCGGGCCAATCGCGCCAAGTGTGCCCATGCTGGCAGCCTTCACGCCCGCGCTTTCCCAGATCTGACGCAGGAAATCGACAGTGGAGCTTTTACCATTTGTGCCGGTGACAGCGACGATCGTATCCGGTTGCTGCGGATAGAACCGCGCTGACGCCTGGGCCAAAGCGAGGCGCGCATTTTCGACATTGACCGCAACCGCGTTCTCGATCGCGGGCAAGTCTTCTCCCATCACCGCGACGGCCCCTGCAGCGAGGGCGGAGCCGATATAGGTCCGGCCATCGGCGACCACGCCTTGCATCGCCGCGAAAACGTATCCGGGCTGGATTTGCCGACTGTCAGCTGTGAGACCGGTAATCGCGGTTTCGCCCTCAGGTCCGGTCAGTTCGGGGAACAGTTCTCTCAAAATCATAGCGTCGTACCTCTCCTGTCTGAGACGGAGCGGACACGCGGGGATGAACGGGCGGGTTCATCAAATCTTGGCTCGACCCCCAGAATGGGAGCGATGCGTTCGATCACGCGCCCAGCGGTTGGAGCTGCATTCCATGCTGCCGTGCGCCCACGGTCTTTTCCGGCCTTAGGCGAGTCCAGCACGATCAATACGACATATTCAGGGCTATCGGCGGGGAATATCGCGGCGAAGCTGCAAATGTTCTCGTCTTCCGAATAGCCACCGGGAATTGGCTTTTCAGCGGTCCCGGTCTTGCCAGCAACGCGGTAACCGCCTACCTCGGCGCGTTCACCGGTACCATCGACCACAGCCTGGCGCAGCATGCGAACCACCAGATTGGCCGTCGGCGCGGCCAT
>SPJK01016005.1_pt1 | contig 10743 bp, 12 predicted proteins | sample 3741771 | NCBI WGS metagenome assembly SPJK01 (sample SAMN10925997, study PRJNA522277) | cold seep metagenome | isolation source: Elba SIP-enriched marine methane seep metagenome, extraction at timepoint T2 | place: Italy: coast of Elba, Mediterranean Sea
ATAAATAATGATATTTTCTACAACACCTGACATACCCGGAAGAGAAATCAGTGAAACCCTGGGGGTAGTTACCGGCAACATCGTACAGTCTAAACATGTAGGCCGGGATCTTATGGCTGGATTAAAAGGCATCATAGGCGGTGAAATAGTGGGTTATACCGAAATGCTGGCGGATGCAAGAGACAAAGCGATAGAACGTATGGTTGCTGAAGCTCAAAAAAGAGAGGCCGATGCAATCGTTAATATACGTTTTACCACCAGTGCCATCATGACTAATGCATCTGAAATGTTAGCCTATGGTACCGCGGTTAAATTAAAATAAAACGGCCCTGCCCTCATCTATCACAAGACCATGAGTAAACTTGCTGAATTAAAACCAGTTGCCGGCGGAGGACTGTTAGACCGCCGTGTATTTTTAAAAAAAGGCATTACTTTATCTATAGCTGCGCTGGTATCGGATCAGTTATTGGCAGCCAGTGATACGGATCGTCAGTCCTGGATGGAAACACCGGGGGAAGCTTTTAGTAATTATGGCCGCCCTTCTCCTTATGAACGTGAAACCATACGTTGGACGATGGGCAACACCATGGCGCCTGGCAATGGGGTTTCCTGGTCACCCCTGCAGAATCTGGAAGGCACAGTTACTCCCAGTGGCTTGCATTTTGAACGCCATCATAACGGGGTTCCGCAAATTGATCCGGATAAACATCAACTTCTCATCCATGGCGCAGTAAAACATAACCTTGTTTACACGATGGATGCTTTATTGCGCTACCCGATGACATCCCGGTTTTGTTTTATTGAATGTGGCGGCAACAGTAACGCGGGCTGGCGTGACATTCCGATACAAACAGCCGCCGGTTATTTTCACGGCATGGCATCGACCAGCGAATGGACCGGTGTCCCGTTAAAAATCCTGTTGGATGAGGCAAAAGTAAGAGGCCGTGCTAAATGGATCATAGCAGAAGGTGCTGATGCATCGGTTATGAATATAAGCATTCCGCTGGACAAGGCGCTGGATGACTGTATTTTGGCTCTATACCAGAATGGAGAACGAATAAGACCGGAAAACGGATATCCACTCAGGTTAATTGCGCCAGGCTGGGAAGGTGTGATCAATGTAAAATGGTTACGCCGTTTGCACCTGACTAACCGTCCAACGATGGCCAGAAATGAAACCTCAAAATACACCGAACTATTGCCCTCTGGAAAAGCCAGGCAATTTACCTTTGTCATGGAAGCAAAATCATTAATCACCAATCCATCATTTGGCCATAAACTAAATAAGCCCGGTTTATATCAAATCAGCGGATTAGCCTGGAGTGGACGAGGCAAAATAGTCAAGGTTGAGGTGTCTGCAGATGGTGGCAACAGCTGGGCTGAGGCCGAGTTACAAACACCGGTCTTATCCAAATGTTTTACCCGTTTTCGTATTCCGTGGCAATGGAATGGTCAAGCCGCTGTACTTAAGAGCCGGGCTATCGATGAAACAGGCTATGTACAACCTGAAAGATCTGACTTAATAGCTGAAAGAGGAAAACACGGTTATTTTCATTATAATGCGATAGTCAGCTGGCAAATCAACAACCAGGGGGAAATAGCCCATGTCTATGCTTAGGCTAACCATGCTTATTCTTGTTTTCTGCAGTTTTAAACTTAACGCTGCAGAAAAAGGGCCTGAACTCGGGGTACACGCATCTGCAGAGCTTGTTAAACGATGGGATAGAGATGTTTTTCCTAACGGGAGAGGTTTACCTAAAGGGCAAGGCACACCGAAAGCAGGCGAAGCAGTCTACACAAGACATTGTCTATCCTGTCATGGTTATGAAGGAACAGGCAATAGCGCAGATGAATTAGCGGGTGCTGCCCACCAGTTAACGGATAACCCACCCGATAAAACCATAGGGACATATTGGCCCTATGCAACAACACTATTCGACTTTACCAGACGATCCATGCCATTAGATGCACCAGGCATACTAACGGATAATGAAGTTTACGCTGTCATCGCTTACTTATTATATTTAAATGGGATCATAGCAAAAGACCAAATAATGAATGCCCATACCTTAGCTAAAATAAAAATGCCAAACCAAGATGGCTTCATCAACATATGCCAAAAGGATAAAAAACATCATGACTAAAATACTCGCCTTTGCAGGCAGCAGCCGTAAAGCATCTGTTAACAAAAAACTAGTAAAAATAGCAGCACAGGCAGCTACTGATCATGGTGCAAGCGTGACTGTTGTCGATTTAGCCGACTTCCCCATGCCTATCTTTAACCAGGACCTGGAAGCCGAACAAGGGATGCCTGAAAAAGCAAGTGAGTTTAAACAACTATTAGTGGAACATGATGGTTTTTTGATTGCTTCACCGGAATATAACAGTGCCTTCAGCCCGTTATTAAAAAACGCTATCGACTGGGCTTCACGGGCTGAATCAAAAGATGAAACGCCCTTAAAAGCCTATAAGGGAAAATATGCAGCGATTATGGCAGCATCACCAGGCGCTTTAGGGGGCCTGCGGGGCCTGGTGTTTTTAAGAATGCTGTTATCTAATATTGGTGTCACTGTTTTACCCGACCAACAAGCCATTCCTCAGGCTTTTAAAGCCTTTTCCGAACAAGGAACTTTACAAGACCCAAATCAACAACAATCCATTGAAAATTTAGGTATCAAACTGACTGATGTGTTAAACAGGCAAAAAAATTAGCATGATCTAAACTAAGTTTATTTTCTGGGCATTTAGACTTAAATACATGAGCCATAGTCATCAAATCGATATTACAGAATTATCCATTTTGTTAGTTGAGCCATCTAAAACTCAATCCAAGGTCATTACTAATCACTTAACCTCTGAAGGAGTTGCCAATATAGAAACAGCTATTAATGGCAAAGAAGTCTTCCAAAGCTTATCTAACCATTTACCTGATTTAATTATTAGCAGCCTGTATTTGCCTGACATGACCGCGACGGAAATGGTCGAAAGTATAAAAAAATCGAGTCACACAAAAGATATACCAGTCATGCTAATTTCCAGTGAAACCAAGTTTAATGCGTTAGACCCGATTAGACAGGCAGGCGTTATAGCCATATTACCTAAACCCTTTAATCACGAAGATATAGAAAGGGCTTTACATACAACCCTCGATTATCTTGATCCTGATGAAATTTCTTTAAAAAATTATAATATTGAGGACATCAGAGTATTGTTAGTAGACGACAGCCTAATGGCAAGAAAACATGTAGCGCGCGTACTTCACAATATAGGAATCAGAGAGATTACCGAAGCCAGGGATGGAAAAGAAGGTATAGAAATATTTGAACAGTCGGATGAATCATTTGATTTAATCGTCACAGATTACAATATGCCTGTGATGGATGGAGAAGAACTCATACACTATATACGATCAGAACTGGACAACCCTTTTATACCCATACTGATGGTCACCAGTGAAGACAATGAGACACAGTTAAACAATGTTCATCAAGCAGGTGTATCAGCCATATGTGATAAGCCGTTTGAACCGGAAACTATAAAACAGTTATTGTTCAAGGTTTTAGATGATGCTTAGTTAATGAATAACTTAAATTAACGGACCAGCCCATTACAAAACATTGATCCGATTAAAAGCTGATTTTGACAAATCGCCTGCAGACAGGTATAGTTCGCATTCCAATCTGGATCATGCCTTAGCCGAGGTGGTGAAATTGGTAGACACGCTAGCTTCAGGTGCTAGTGGGGGTAACCCCGTGGAGGTTCAAGTCCTCTCCTCGGCACCACAGAACAATAACAATCAACAAGTTACGTTTAATTTGGCGTAATTATGGCGTAAAAACAATTTCCCTTATTTTTTTTAGCAATTCCCTGCTTATTAAAAATCATATAATACCTACAGCTACTTGAGTCAAATCAACCACATTTTTTAAAAGTTATAGTAGTAAATTAATCCACTCGAGTTAAATGAGGGTTTTGAACATATTATATTTGTAAATTTTATTGCGCTTAAGTCTTAGGCAAATCCTTATAGCTATATAAAAAGTTAGCTACATAATAAGCATCTAAAACCAGCTATAAAAAAGGACAACAAACGGCAGATCAGCATATATTCCATCCTTTCCGAACCATTCCAAAAATTATATAGTTCAGCCACAACAACAATGCTTAAAAAAAGCAGCTATTTCAGATTATTAATATCCTCATCCCATTCATCCGACAATGTTCCTTTTGCCAGCGGTTCTTTATGATTATAGGCAGCTCTTGTGATCATGTGGGCGCCTACGGGTGCGGTTGCCATAAAAAAAGCAATTGCCATTAAACATCGTGACACTATGCCCATATTACCACTATGTAATGCAGCGCCAATTAGAATCAGTGCAACACCCAAAGTTGCTGCTTTTGAAGAAGCGTGTAATCGTTGATAAAGATCGGGTAGTTTCAATAGACCAATCGCCGCAACCAACATAAAAAAAGCACCGCTCACTAAGAAAAATGTAATCAGTAGATTGTGCATTTTATTAATCTCCCGTATCTCTATCAATTAACATGGCAAAGGCAACTATTCCAATAAAAGCCGTTATTCCAACGACTATGGCAACATCCAGCAAGGCGTGTTCGCCTGACCTTACCGCCTCGGAAGCCATCATACCAACGACTAAGATTGCCATTAGATCCAGTGCTACCACTCGATTCACCATGGTAGGACCGAGCACCAGACGAACAAAGGTTATTGCTATGGCAACAGCCAGCATGATTTCAACAATGATAAAAACAATAGTCATCGTTCTATCTCAGAGATTCCGCAGGCAGCACGTACGCGATTACCCAGTTCAAAATATATTTCCCGTACAGCACTGTCTCTGTCTTCAGCATACATTAAATGAACATAAAGAATTTTAAGGTCATCTGTCACTTCCAGTGAAAGACTACCCGGAGTGAGAGAAATAGCATTGGCTAGAACAGTAATCGCAGTTTCATCTAAATCTTCAATTGGAATACGGACTATTCTCGGTCTTGCATAGACTGTCGGGGTCAATATATCCCAGGATATTCGCAAACTTGAAATAATCAATTCTTTAATGACAAAACCAATAAGTCGAACGATAGCCTTGAGCTGATTAAAACTGCCTGTCAACTTATTAATGGACAGACTAATCGATAGCACTGCGGTTCCAAGTCCCCCGCCTAAAATAAGGTTTCCCGGTGTAATATCCCCCTGGAGAAAACACCAGGCAATGGCGATAAGCCCGACAAATCCAAAAAAAGTCATTTCATGTCCTCAGTACTGCTTGTATATAGCCGGAAGGTTCAATCAGCTGCTCACCGGCGCGCAGGCAAATATCAAACAAAGGCCCACCAGCCAAGCCCAATAAAATAATAAAAAAGGCCAAAAAACTCACTGGAACAAGGCGCCTGGTTGCAGTACTCTTATTAAACTGCCAGTCCGGGTCGGGATGATCTTTCCAAAACACTTCATTCCAGATTTTGAGCATTGAATACAGCGTAAATAGCCCGGTAATAATGGTAGCCGCCATAACCCACCATAGTTGAGAGTCTACTGTAGCCCAGACCATGGAAAACTTGGCTATAAAACCGCTTAATGGAGGCAGACCTGCTAATGATAAAGCAGAAATCAAATAGATAACACCGAGTTGAGGCCATGCCTTCCACATTCCCCCTATCTTAGGCAAGTCTTCTGAGTCTACCGCATCTGATGCAATTCCACCCACTAAAAAAAGATTCCCTTTAGCAATAATATTATGTGCTATAAAAAAGATTGCAGAGGCTAATGATAATGGCGTTTTTATCGCAATACCTACAACAATATAACCTATCTGGCTGATGATATGGAAAGAAAGAATACGGCGTATATGCATTTGACTGGCTGCTCCCAAAACACCAATCAACATCGTAGCCACACCCATGATAAGTAGCAGTTTATGACCTAACACCTCACCAGGCATAATCAAAGTATGCAATCGAATCATCGCATAAACACCGACTTTAGTCAGCAGCCCGGCAAACAAAGCTGTAACAGGAACAGAGGGTGTATGGTAACTTGCAGGCAGCCAGAAGAAAAAGGGGAACATGCCTGACTTTACTGAAAACGTTACAAAAAAAAGCAGACCTGCTAATCTTATAGGCCCGGTATTATCATCGGCCAGTGCTTTTTGAGAAATTAGAGAAATATCAGCCATGTTCAACGTACCTGCTTTTGCATATAACAGGCCCAGCCCTGCTAAAAAGAACGCAGATGATAATAAATTAAGCACGACATATTTTACAGCCCCTTCCGTTTGTTCTGATCGACCTTCCAGCGTTAGCAGGGCAAAACTTGCCATTAACATGATTTCAAAAAAAACATAGAGATTGAAAATGTCACCGGTTAAAAAAGCACCACTAACCCCCATTAAAAGGAAATGGACTAAGGGATGAAAAGCAGGTGACAGGTCATTCTTATAACCACTCATGATTGTGTAAAGTATCACCGAAAAACCAATCAACCCAGCAAATAAAATCATAACGGCAGCAAGAATATCAGCAATCAGCGTAATGCCATAAGGTGCCTGCCATCCGCCAGCCTGGGTAGTTATATAACCCAGTTCCAGCACTTGCCACATCAGAAAAACCCCGAACAAAAGATAGATAGTGATGCCAGCAACTGAAACCCATCGTTGGGCTATCACATGTTGGCGAGTCAATATACCTAAAGCAGCTGTAATCAATGGCACTAAAAGAGGAAGTACGAGTAAACTATTCACGAACTTTATTATCTACCTTCGATTTAACATTTATTAAAACTGACTCATCTAATCTATCAGTATGGGTAATTTGATCAATATCATCATGGCCTAAAACGGCAACACAACGATAAGCCAGTGCCAAAGAAAAGCCAAATAATGCTAAACTGATGACAATGGCAGTCAGAATCAAGGCTTGTGGTAATGGGTCTACAGCTGTTGCAGGCAAAATTTCTGCGTTGCCGGGAATAATAGGCAGAGTGCTTCCGTGTAATCCCGAAGCGACAAAAATCAACAGGTTTGTTGAATGCCCTAGCGTTGCGATACCCAGGATAATCTGTAAAAGTCGCTTTTGTAACAGTAAAAAAATGGCCGCTGCATAGCATATGCCTATGACTAAACTCATAATAATTTCCATGCTTACAACCCTTTGGTATTGACGATAGATTCTATCTCTAAAACAAAAGAACTGACCACGCCTAGAACCACAACATAAACCCCCAGGTCGAATAATAAAGGTGATCCTAGTTTAATCACGGCAAATCCAACGGGTACGCTAATCCATACTGAACTCATAAAAGGTGTATTCAATTGAAGTAAACCAGCCGATACAGCAATCATCAGACCTATAGCTATGTAGGAAACTGGTTGAATATAAAGCATTTTTCGACCGACATTAGCGCCATAGGCTATGGTTAGTAAAGTCACTGAACAGGCAGCAAGCAACCCTGCAGAAAAACCACCCCCCGGTTCATCATGACCCCGTAATAATAAGAAAAATGAAACAATAGCCAGCAGCACGACTAACCAGCGCAGCGTAACATTTAGAATTGGCGAAGATTTCATATACCTCCTCTTTTAACTTTTGTTTGGTGTATAGTCCCCATCAATACACCAACTCCTAATGCAGCAATACTCAACACGGTGATTTCACCCAACGTATCCAGGGCTCTGAAGTCAACCAGTATTACATTTACGACATTGTTACCCTTCCCTAGTTTTAAGGCATTCAACCCGTACCAGTCACTCACACGCGGTCCATAATCCGTGCTAAGTGCAACCAGGGTTAGCACCGTCATCGTGATGCCTGTTAGAACAGCAATAATCAGTCTGCCAGTTTGAACTCTAATCGGTTGTCCAACAAAATCCGGAAGATGGCGAAAAGCAACCACCAGCAACACAACAGAAAAAATTTCTACCAGAAACTGGGTAAGAGCCAGGTCTGGAGCATGGGACACTATAAAGAAAAGAGTCATTCCCATTCCCATAGACCCCAAACCCGCAATGGCTGGTAAACGTTTACTTGCTAATGCAGTGACAAGACTACTAGCCATAATCAACAGACCCGCTGATAATTCAGCTAATGTAATTTTTTGTACTATGGATGGACTCATTGGGGCATCAACCTGTACCCAGGAATGAAAGATCAATGCACAGGTAGCCACTATGATAGTGCCCAGGTACGACGTTAATGAACCATTTTGAATAACCCGCGTTAAAGACCGTCCAAAATAAATAACAGTATTCCAAACCTCCTCATGAATTGCCAGTCCCCTAGGTAAAGAAAATAGTAGATTCTTAAGAACGTGTCGTTTAGAAAAAGCAAAACAACCCGTTAATAGAGCCAGAGCACTCAATGCATGATGAATCGTAAATCCATGCCACATAGCAAGTTCTTCAGGCTTTATACCTAAAGAAATCACGGCGGGTGCAATTAAATGGTTTTCCAGGGAAGACAAGCTCAGGCCACAAACCAGTCCAATACCGGAAATCAGTAACATCGGAACTAACATCGTCCATGAAGATTCATGAGCAGTTTCTGCTAACTTTTTGTTTTTACCAAAAGCAGGAATCCAGACGACACAGCACCCTACCATTACAAATGCCATCACCAGAACGGTAATTAATCCCACTAGCCACGGGGCATACATTAAACCAGCCTCTAAGAGCATTTCTTTCGCGGCAAACCCAAGCATAGGGGGGAACCCAATCATCGAAATGGCTGCGATACCGGCAGTCATCATTGTATAAGGCATTTTCAAGGCAAGCCCGCCCAGCGCATTAATATCTCGACTATGCACCGCATGATCTATGGAGCCAGCCACTAAAAAGAGAGGTCCCTTATAACAGGCATGAGCCAGCAGAAAAAGTATCATCGCATTCAGCGCATAAGGTGTGCCTATACCAATTAAACAGATCATTAATGCCAATGAGCCCACAGTAGAATGAGCCAATAGAGCCTTCAAATCAGTTGCTTTAGGCACTGACCAGATAACAATCACCATCGTCATTGCTGAAACAGCCACTAAAGTAGGTGTCCATGCCGGATGTCCTGAAAGTATAGGATGCATTCTAGCCAATAAAAACACGCCCGCTTTCACCATGGTTGCTGAATGCAGATAGGCGCTTATGGGCGTTGGAGCTGCCATGGCCCCAGGCAACCAGAAACTAAAGGGCCACTGAGCGCTTTTGGTGAACGCAGCTAAACAAATTAAAATAAAAACAGGTGTGACCCAATTATGATCATGTATAGGAGGGATCTGAGATAATTCCCATACCCCCGTAGCATTGCCTAGTAATACGACAGCAGCCAGTAATGCCAGACCGCCAACAGCTGTGACCAGCAATGCTGCTTTTGCTCCTGCTCTTGCTACACCATCCCGGTGATTTGTGCCTATAAGAATATAGCTGGAAATTGAAGTTAATTCCCAACTCATAAAAAGAAGGACAATATTATCAGCTAATACCACACCTAACATGGCAGTCATAAAGACTAATAACCATCCGCAAATGCTTCCGGTACGCAGATCATCAGCCAGATACCCTGAAGCATATGAGAAAATGCCTGCTCCAACACCGGTAATAATAAGTGCCATAAAAAGGCCAAAAGAATCACCACGTAAGCTTAGATTTAATCCTAACTGAGGCATCCATTCCAGGTATAGTGTTTGAGGTGTTCCATTGGCTGCCGGCTCAAGTAAAGAAATAACAATGCCAACCATCACCAGTACCAATGCACATACGATCTTAGGCCAGTTATTCCCTACTAATCGAAATCCCATAGGTGAAGCTATAGATAAAAGTAGAGGTATAATAAATAAGAAAGCTATCGACATGATAAATGTGAAGGAATATACGTCCAGTGAGAATCTAACCCTAGTAAGTAACAGCTATTAAATCATTTCTCAGTCTATTTTACTGAAAAAAATTTTTAAAAGCTTCTCCAGTAATCTTTAGCCGTCATAAATCACAATAAAAGATAGCGTTGTATTGTTGGTTTTTTTAAATAGGTAATGAAGGAGCATACTGAATCAGGATTAGCTGATGTTAATTCTCAGAAGATCAATTAAATATCAGGTTTGACGATAAGCTTGATAATATATGGTTTGAAAGGTTTAGTGCGATACTGGCTAGCGTAAAAATGATTAAACACCACTTTATGCCCTGTAAATACTTTTCCATCGAAAATTAGTTTTGAGTGATAAGGCATTTATTATAACTTAGGCACCTAAAGCCCAGATATTTTCTATATCCTGGACAGGTAGAGGAGAAAGCCTAACTCTATTCAATACTTATTAATTTCCGAAAATAAACCAAGGTATTAAGGTATTAAAGATATATCACGCACATATTAAAACATAGAGCTTATATTTATTATAGTTATAGGAAATACGAATGACGACTGAACCCCCTTCCCCTAATCAACTTCAGTCCATCGTATTCCCATGCGCCCACTTGAGAATACACCCTGCCTAATTTCATAATCAGCTAAGCGTTCCCGGCGTATCAGCTAAAACTAGTGGCCTGGCAACTTTGGCTTGATGGGTAAAACAATTCATGAATGTTCGTCATTGCGAATAAAAGCCCTCTAGAATAACGGGGTAATGAGAATGGCTGAAACTGATGGGTAATCAGTTAAATCTATAGCAATCGTTAGCATTAACCTGAAAATAATCAAGAAATAAATTGCAAAACTGATAAAACTAGCGTTAGAATTTTTAAA
>SPJK01054865.1_pt1 | contig 10740 bp, 8 predicted proteins | sample 3741771 | NCBI WGS metagenome assembly SPJK01 (sample SAMN10925997, study PRJNA522277) | cold seep metagenome | isolation source: Elba SIP-enriched marine methane seep metagenome, extraction at timepoint T2 | place: Italy: coast of Elba, Mediterranean Sea
CCTTGTCGGGGAAAATCGCCACCGCCCGCCACGGGTTTTCCGGCTTGTATTGGCGTAAGTAAATGAAAATCTCGGTAAATAGACGACTGTAAAAATGTTCATCCGGCTGGAACCGCACTTCTGAAAAAATGATTGGCAATTTCTTTTGCTTGGGGATGAATACGCCATCTATCGTGAATTTGAGTTCCTTGACTTCTATGGACTTGAATTCATACAAATCCGATGAATAGTCTAATCCTGTCAGCGTGAAAAACAGATCGGGCAGAGATTGAAACAGGTTGTAAAAAAGTTTGTCAGTTTTCATGTTGTCGTCTTAAACCTCCAAGGTTTTTGAAACCTCGGAGGTTTGCGCTCATGCCGCCTGTTCCGCTGCCTTGATGCCCTTGATTTCACAAATCCGCTCTTTTATCGCTGTCAGAATTTCCTCATCACTCTTGAACGGCGATTCAAACGAAGGCCGCAAACCCAAGGCGACATTATCCATCCTGTAAACCGTCCCCGGAACATTGATGCCATAAGTCGCGGTCGTAAACGCCACTTTTGCCACCTGACTACTGTAAGTCGGTTTCGGGTCCAAGGTAATCACGGGGATTGTTTTAAGATGCTCAATCGCCTTGCGGGAAAAATTAGATGCAGGGTCACTGGCAATCACCATCAAGGCATCGGCATCGCCATTGGCCAGAACGTCGGTGGCGGTAAACTCGCCCGGATTGAAACGCGGATAACCACGGTTGAAATTCACCGCAAAAGGATAACCCGTCTGCCATGACACCACATTATCTGCCCCCGTCACATTGCCATGACCGCGCACGGGATTGGCGACAAAATGGGTGAACTGGTTCAAGTCCGTCGCCAAAGCCAATAATGCGCCAGTGTTGAAATGACGGCCTCTAGTCATCGTCAGGCCCATGCCGAAAAACATCACCCCGAACTGGCAGTTTTTCATGCGCTCGACCAAGTCTTCAATCACTTCCAGCGGAATGCCAGTGCGTTCCTCGATGGTATCATCAATTTTTTTGCCGCGAACCAAAGCCCGCATTGCCCACAGCAACTCAAAATCACTGCCCGGTTTGGTTTGCAAGAAAATATCGCCAGTCGCGGTGCTTTGAGTCGCGCGGACATCGACAAAGACGATGGTTCGGTCTTCACGGCCATTCGGAATATGCAAGCCTTTGGGTTTGACTGCATAACGCTCGAAATGGCGTGGATGCGCTTCCATCGGATTGCAGCCCCAATACAACACAAAATCTGCACGGTTCTTGATTTCACCTAGGCTGGCGGTACTTTCGCCTACTCCCTGAAACGCCATGCCACTGGGGCCATGACAGACTGACGAAGTGGTGTCGATGTTGCCATTCATGTAATCGGCCACGGCAACCGCTTGTCTTTGAGCCTCGCAAGTGGTGTCGCTGAGGCCGTAAATCGCAGGAAATTTGGCATTCGCCAAAATCTGCGCCGCTTCTTCAATCGCTTCGTCAACGCTGACTTCCTTGCCATCTATCATCGCCTCCGGATAATCATCGACCTTATGCTCGATGAACCACGCCTTGCCCAACTGGCAGGCGTTGTTGGCGCGGGTGATGCTCTTGCCATCATCGGCGACCGTCAGTTCAATATCGTCACATACGCAGCCACAAAAAGTGCAGACCGCGTTTTTTACTACCTGAGATTCTTCAGCCATCGTTTTCCCCTCATCAACGGCGTTTTCGTGCATATCGGAAACACCGGAATTATTATCAACAGACTTTCATTAAGACCAGCCCTATTTATTATTGTGCCTGTAAAAGTAACTCTTTTTTTTGCAGATGAAAAGCAAATTGTGAATCAAATTCCCAATTCATCCCAGATGGCATCGACTTTCTTGACGACATCATCATTCATTTTGATAGTGCGTCCCCATTCGCGGGTGGTTTCACCGTCCCATTTATTGGTCGCATCAAAACCGACCTTCGACCCCAGCCCTGAAACAGGCGAGGCAAAATCCAGATAATCAATCGGCGTGTTTTCCAGAATCGTCATGTCCCGCGCCGGATCCATGCGCGTGGTCATCGCCCAGATAACGTCTTCCCATTTGCGTACATCCACATCCTCATCGACCACAATCACGAACTTGGTGTACATGAACTGGCGCAGGAATGACCATGTGCCGAGCATCACCCGCTTGGCATGGCCTGCATACTGCTTTTTCATGCTGATGACCGCCATGCGGTAGGAACAGCCCTCCGGCGGCAAATAAAAATCGACGATTTCAGGAAATTGCTTTTGCAGAATCGGCACGAACACCTCATTCAAAGCTACGCCCAGAATCGCTGGCTCATCCGGCGGACGGCCTGTATAGGTGCTGTGATAGATTGGTGCTTGCCTTTGAGTAATTTTCTCGATGGTGAACACGGGGAATTCATCGACTTCATTATAATAGCCGGTATGATCGCCGAACGGCCCTTCCGGTGCGGTTTCATTCGGATAGATGAAGCCTTCCAGCACAATTTCTGCACTCGCTGGCACTTGCAAGTCGCTCAAAAGGCAATCAGCGACTTCAGTCTTGCTGCCGCGCAAAAGCCCTGCAAACGCATATTCAGATAGCGGATCGGGAACGGGTGTGACTGCCCCCAGAATGGTTGCAGGATCAGCCCCCAGAGCTACTGCAACGGGATAGGGTTTGTCAGGATTTTTTTCTTGAAATTCCTTAAAATCCAGCGCCCCGCCACGATGCGCCAGCCAGCGCATAATGACTTTGTTCTTGCCGATGACCTGCATTCGGTAAATGCCAAGATTCTGGCGCGACTTATTAGGCCCACGGGTAATCACCAAAGGCCAGGTAATCAATGGCGCGGCATCTTCCGGCCAGCAGGTCTGGATCGGGTAATCGGCCAGATCAATTTCATCGCCATCGCGCACCAGTTCCTGACAGGGCGGCGATTTCACCAGCTTCTGCCCCATGTTCAATACGCTCTTGTAAATCGGCAATTTCTCCATCGCATCTTTCATGCCTTTGGGTGGCTCAGGTTCTTTCAGCACCGACAAAAGCTCGCCGATTTCGCGCAAAGCAGACACCGATTCCGCGCCCATGCCCATTGCCACCCTGTGCGGCGTTCCGAATAAATTCGCGAGTACGGGGATATTCGAACCTTTAGGATTTTCAAACAGTAACGCAGGGCCGCCCTGTCTCAAGGTGCGGTCGCAGATTTCGGTCATTTCCAGCACGGGGTCAACTTCGGCGGTGATGCGTTTCAGCTCGCCCTGTTTTTCCAGTTGCTTGATGAAGTCGCGCAGGTCTTTATATTTCATGGTCTAAGGATAGATGCAGACAGTTGCAAAGCTGCATTATACAAGAACATCCGCCAAGGGTTTGTCTGGCATCGGATGATGGGGATGGTTTTTGTGAAGCTGTCAGTAAAATACACTAAAAAACATGGGTTTAAGCCTCAGTATGATAAATTGACACTGACAGTCGTTTTTGTTTTTCAATCTATAGGTGTCATGATAAAAAAATATCTGTTTTTATTCGCCAGCACTTTCCTGATGACCGCTTGTTCTATCAAGCCGCCATCGATTGTTTTGCAACCGCCGATAAGAATCGAGACGAATGATGACCACCATGACCATGATAATGGCCATCATCACAAAAAACGCTTCTGTCCGCCGGGGCAGGCGAAAAAAGGGAATTGTTAGTTATTATGAATGCCAACCCCGTCAGGTCTTCAAGACCTGACGGACTTTGTTTTTTCAGCTGTCCAGAATCTTGAACAGCTCGTTAGTCGTCAGTTTTTCGCTTCTGGCCGTGGCATCCAGCAAGTAGGTTCTCATGTCTCCCTTGCCCTTGACCGGAATCAGTCCCCGGTATTCAAAAATATATGCGTCTTTCAGGGCATTGTAGATTTCTTCGGTGACCTGAATTTTTCCCGGGACTCCATGCGATTCCATGCGGCTGGCGATGTTCACGGTATCTCCCCAGATGTCGTAGATGAACTTCTTTCGGCCTATGACCCCGGCCACCGCCGAGCCACTGTGAACGCCGATGCGTATCTGGAATTCCTGTCCCAGTACATGATTGACCTCTTCGATTTCATGCAGCATTTCAAGAGCCATGTCGATGATCGCGGTCATGTGGTCGGACCGCTTTTCGGGAACCCCCGCGACGACCATGTAGGCATCGCCGATGGTCTTTATTTTTTCAAGGCCGTGCTTTTCGGCCAGATTGTCGAAACGCGAAAAAATGTCATCCAGCATTTCCACCAGTTTTTCCGGCGTATTCCGGCTTGAAAGCTCGGTGAAGCCGACGATGTCTGCAAAAATCACCGTCACGTTTTCAAAGCTGTCGGCGATGATTTTTTCGTTGCTGTCTTTCAGGCGGTCGGCAATCAGGTGCGGCAGCACGTTCAGCAGCAATCTTTCCGATTCTTCCTTTTCCTCCTTCAAGTCTTCGTGCATCGTCTGCAATTGCTGATGAGCATCTTCCAGTTCCTGATGCGCCTTATCCAACTCGACATATTTGAGCCTGTGGATTTCGGACTCCTGTATCTTGATGGTCAGGCGAAAAATTCGCAAAACCCGGGCGAAGCGCAGAATCGCGAAAAACTCCTGCGACGGCAGAAAAAACACCGCGACAATCACGAAATCGAACACATTCCAGACGTTGTAAAAAAATTGCCAGGGCCTGCGACCGAAAACCGCGATTCTGAGCAGGATTTCGGTCGAGAAAATGAACAGGATGATGCGATCTATGATATTGAAAGCCAGTTCATAATAGGGATTGACTTTCACATAGCTCTCCAGCCCTATCATGAAGCTGGACAGGAAAATCGTGGTGATGACGATATTCTGGAATCCTTTGGATTCGGTGAAATTTTTGAGCTTTTTTATCATGGAAAAGAGACGGTATTTTTTGGATAAAATTAGGCTCTCTGGGATTTCCCGTGAAAAGTCATGAGGGTAGGCTTAACCGTTCGCCCTGAGCTTTGTCGAAGGGTGAGCGGTTAAGCCGTTCATGCTTCGACAAAGCTCAGCACGAACGGCTTAACTTCACAATTCCACGGGAAATCCCGAAGACCCTAAAATTAACAGCAACAGCCTGAACTGTCACGCTCATCTTAAAAAATCGGGAATAGTTCATGTTTTTCCTGACGGTTGAAACGATGAACGTATTTGGCATCACAGAAGCTACCTGAAATTTTATATGGCTTTTGCACGATAAAGATATATATAATGCAGAACAGGCAAGGGGTTGACTTTCAAGGGGAAAAGTTCATGTTTTGGCGGCAATATCTGACACGTTCCTTGGTGCTTACCGCCATCATCGCTTTTGTTCTCGGCATGGGGTTGATTCTGTCCCTTGAAAAAATCGACCGGCTCACATCGACGGATGCCTTTTGTGGCAATAGCTGTCATGTGATGGAAGCCTATATCGCCTATGAACCCGTTTATCTGAACTCTGCCCATCAGGCAACTCATTCAGGCGTTCAGGCAGGCTGTGCCGATTGTCATATCCCCGAAGGCATCATCGCGGCAACTCTTGAACATGCCGTTGCAGGAATGCGTGATGGCTGGTCATTGCTGGTGAATGATTTTTCGACCCGCGCATTGTGGAATGACAGGCGTGAGCAGATGGCTTTCAGGGTTAGAGATAAAATGCTGAAAAATGATAGCCGCACCTGCCGCTCCTGTCACAAGCAGGAAGCCTTGAAACCGAGGCGCGAGCGCGGGCAAAGACAGCATGAACTGGTAAAACGCAAAGGCATGACCTGTATCGCCTGTCATTACAATCTGGTGCATGAGCCGGTGAAACCCCGCGATGATTTCTTGCGCAGGGCCGGAGTCTGGCAGGCGCAAGCCGAAAAATAGAAAAACGGTTTTGAAAAATGAAAATTAATTGATTCGGACAAAATAATATTTCGCCATCCGAGCGAGGTCCAATAGCTTTGGCTATTGGCGTGACTTGCAAAAAGCTAAAGCTTTTTGACTCCTGCCCCAGTTATTTATTTTTCTTCCTTAATGTTTACAGAGCCGTCTGGAAGACGACTCTCCATTTGATTTTATGGAAAATCGGAGGGGGAACTTATGTCATTTACTCGACGGGAATTTATCAAGGCCAGCAGTTCTTTATTGGCGGCTGCAAAACTGGCAACGCCCTTGTCAGTCATCGCCGCCGCAGCCGATAAATCGAAAACGGCTTCGGCGGGCAAGGCGACAATACGCCATGTCAAATCAACCTGCGCCCATTGCGTGAACTTCTGCGGCATTAATGTGCAGATGGAGAATGACGTGATTCGGGCAGTCTATCCAGACCCCGAACGCGCACCCTATTACAATGTCGGCATTTGTCCGAAAGGCGTGTCCGGCGTTTTCAACACCTACAACCCCTACCGTATCAAAAAGCCCCTGAAACGCACCAACCCGAAAAAAGGGCTGGATCAAGACCCGAAATGGGTCGAGATTTCATGGGACGAAGCATTCAAGACCATTGCTGACAAACTGAACAAAATACGCAAGGAAGACCCGCGCAAGTTCATCTGGCAGCACGGACACGGCAAATATCTTATCGGCGACAAGTTTCCGAAAGCCTTTGCAAAAGCCTTCGGAACCCCGAATCTGGTGCATAGAACCACGACCTGCGAAGCCGCGCGTCATGTTGCCGACGAGCTGACCTGGGGCTATCACGGTTTTCTGCCGGATGTGGAGCATTGCAATCTACTGCTGAATTTCGGCGGTAATTATTTCGAGGCCGAACAGTTCGCCCGCTGGCTGGATCATGCGACCACTGATGCGAAAGAGCGCGGCATGAAAATCGTGGTCATCGAGCCGCGCCTGTCCAGCACCGCTTCCAAAGCTGATGAATGGATACCGATACGCCCCGGAAAGGACGTGATTCTGCTACTGGGACTTGCTCGGTTGCTGATTGAAAAAAACGTGATTGATGAAGAATTTCTGACTTCGACCACGAACGCAACCGCGCTGGTGGCTCAGGATGAAACCTTGTTGAAAGATGCCAAAGGCGAGATTCTGGTCTGGGATGAGGTTTCCAAGTCCGCCAAGGTTTTTGCAGAAGGCGTTAAGCCTGCGCTCAAAGGCTCTCATGTGGTGAACGGCAAACCCTGCAAGACTGCATTTCAAGTGTTTTCCGACAGCTTGAAAGAGTTGACCACCGCCTATGTCGCCGAAACCACCGGCATTCCCGAGAAAAAAGTCCTGTGGCTTGCGGACGAGATTGCAAGACAGGCCAAAATTGGCGCGACCGTGGTGATGGATGGCAAGAAACTGCGCTACCGTCCCGTTGCGATTCACACTTTCCGTGGCCTGAGTGCAAAAGAATTCGGGGTTCAGAACTGGCGTGCCGGACTGATTCTGCAAATGCTCATCGGCAATGTCGATGCGGTTGGCGGTCTCAACCTGCACAGCGTCTACAAGAAACCTGAATATTTCGAGCCATCCAAGGTGGAATACCCGCCGCAGCGCGTGGACTTGCAGGAAAGCATCTTCTTTCCCCATGCGACCCACAATGTCGCCCAGCAAGTCGCAAAAACCCTGATGAATCCGCGCCAGTACGGTCTGGAATACACGCCGGAAATGCAGATTTTCTATGCCACCAACCGTCCGTTTTCGACCAGCGATGCCAAGAGTCAATTCGCGTCCTTGACCAAGACCTATAACGTGGTCATCGAGCTGGTGATGACCGAAACTGCGCAGATGGCCGACATCGTATTGCCGGATTTGAGCTATCTGGAGTCCTGGCAACTCGCCCCGACCCGCTATACCCCGCACACCAAACACACGGCAATCCGCCAGCCTGTGACCAATGCCTACAACATCCCGCATGATGCCTACTCGATTCTGTGGGAGCTAGCAAAGCGCATCGGCATTCTCGATGACTATGTGAAAAACATCAACAAGCAATGGAAGTTGAAAAAATATCCGTTGAAAACGGGACAGGATTATAGTGCCGAGCAGGCGGTGTCGCATATATGGAAAGAAAAGACCAAGAGCAAGCCTTTTGAGATCGCAAAGGAGGAAGGCTTTGTCGGCAAGCATCTGGATGTGGAAAAAGCCTATCTGTCAGGCGTGGAAGCGAAATTCAGAGGCTTTGGCAAGCCGAAAATGAATTTCTATGTCGAGCAACTGGTGCATACTTTGGACACGGTGAAAAAGAAACGCAAGCAGCACAATCTGCGTGACATCCACATCGGCCTGTACATGCTGGCGATGTCGCCGCTGCCGAAAAAGGAACACGGCTTTCCTATTCCGCACCGCATGGCCATCAAGCATCCTTTCTACCTGATTACCTACAAGCGCATGTTCCGCAACCAGTCCGGCAATACCGCCCTGAACCCGATTCTGAATGCGCTCGGGCCAGATGTTCAGGAAAACTATGTTTTGATAAACAGCCAGACCGCGAAAAAACTGGACATAGACGATGGCAATCAAATGATTGTGGAAACCCGGGTTGGCAAATTGCAAGGTAAGGCTAAGGTCATCGAAGGCATACGTCCCGACACAGTCGCCATTTCCTATCATTACGGCCAGCAGGCTCTCGACTTTCCCGACTATGCAAAAAAAGGCATGTGGGTCAATTCGATACTGGAAAGCCATTCGGATGTGGTCTCGGGCATGGACAGCTTCAACGATTCAAAATGCAAAATTTACAAAGTCTAGGAGGTTGTGATGAGTAAATTAGTCCGCGTGATTGATATGGAACGCTGCATGGGCTGTCGTGCCTGCATTGCCGCCTGCCACATGGAAAACCATTACACCCCCGGCTCGCCGTGGAACGAAATGGTCGAATACGAAAACGGCAGCTACCCGAATGTACGCACCATCTTCGGCACCGTCGCCTGTATGCACTGCGAAGATGCCCCCTGCCAGAAAGTCTGCGATGACATTGATGTCCATGCCATTACCAAGAACGAATACGGCGTGGTGCTGATTGACTATGACAAGTGCATAGGCTGCGAATACTGCGCCGCTGTCTGTCCTTATGGCGTGCCGCAGTTCAACGGCGAAAAGCCGCAAAGCCTGTACCAGCAGTTCAAGACACCCTATGAAGAGATTAGCGATGAACAGCGTCATCCACTGCACAGAAAGAAAAAGAAAGTCATGGAAAAATGCACTTTCTGCTGGCACAAGCTGGAAAAGGCTATACAGGCAGGAAAGCCCGAACTGATTGGCGAAAAGCCGGAATATACACCGAGCTGCGATGTGGTCTGTCCCGTGAATGCACGGGTGTTCGGCGACCTTGATGAAGAAAACAGCAGCGTTGCCGAATACATCGGCAAAAAGAAGGCGACGCAGCTTAAAAAAGAGGCGGGGACTTCCCCGCAGGTCTATTATGTTGTTCGCGGCGGAGAATTCTGATGAAAAGAATCACGTTATTGCTGTTATCGGTATTACTGGTTTCGGTCACCGTTGCAGACAGCAAGAAAAAGATTGAAAAGACTCCGCAAACCGCGAATCTTGCGAAAGTTGCCGAAGACATCCGCAAAGGCAAGATAGATGTCGGCAAGGATTATTCGATGAATTTCAAGACGGGCCGCTTTCACATCATCCATGCCGACAAGATGCTGATTGACTGCACCAACTGTCATTACGGCAGCCAATACAAGGAAGACTATTTCGTGATGGGCAAGCACAAAAAAATGCCGAGCAAGATGCCGGGCCGTTTGCAGCGCGGCGTTTGCCTTGGCTGTCACAGCGAAGGCGGGATTGCCAGTGCCTGGTATGGACGTACGGCGAAATGGTGATTTGAGTTATGAGTTATGAGTTATGAGTTGTCTGGTTGAGGAACGGTGTCGTATTTATTGGTTTTTGGGGGACTGTTTTTTAAAGGCTCCGACTCGGAAATTGCTGGATGTCTGGCAAAGTCTGCACAGGCAGGATGTGGAGTTTGATTTGATGGCCTTGCAGCAGGACTATATACGCTGCGTGGCCGGAATCAAGGAAGGTTATGGCTTGATACCGCCGTATGAATCTCTGTACCGCCCTGATACCTTCCCGACAGAGATTCGCGCGGCGGTGTCAAGCTATTTCGATGCCGCTGGCATTGATGCCGATAGCGTCTGCGCACAATCTCCCGATTTCTTGAGTTCCGAATTCAGACTGTTGAGCCTGCTCGCCTATCATCAGCATCAAGCAGAGATTGCAGACGATGCTGAACAAAGCCTGATGTTTGAAAATTTGCAGCAGGAATTTTTGCAACACCATTTGCGCGTCTGGCTGCCGGAATATTGCCAGAAACTGGCCGAGGCAGGCAAAGATGGTTTTTATGGGCAATTGGCGATTTATATGCAGGCTTTTGTCGCAGAAATTGCGTAAAATTATCCATTTGTTCTGAACGAACGGATAATGTTGCAATGAATTACTCGGAAATTATTGATGAATTGAACAAGGCAGCTTCTTTTGACCTGTTTCGCTTGCGAACCGCGATTTCAAAAGAGCTTGAAAACCCCTTGCGTGTTGCCGAGATAAAACGGCAGCTTAAGGAAGGCCAGCATATCAGTTATTTTGATGAGGTTGAAAACCGCTTGATAGAAGCCAAGGTCATTGAAATCCGCAGGACCCGCTGTCTGGTTGAAAACCTGGAAGACGGCAAGCGCTGGACCATGCCTTTTTTCCATCTTAATCTGGAGGGTGTCGATACGGACATCAGGAACAAAAAACGTTCTGTGGGGATTGACAAGCACGAATTGAAAGTGGGTGACAAAGTCGGTTTCAAGAACAAAAACAACGATGATGTCTATGGCAAGGTCATTC
>SPJK01012138.1_pt1 | contig 10738 bp, 5 predicted proteins | sample 3741771 | NCBI WGS metagenome assembly SPJK01 (sample SAMN10925997, study PRJNA522277) | cold seep metagenome | isolation source: Elba SIP-enriched marine methane seep metagenome, extraction at timepoint T2 | place: Italy: coast of Elba, Mediterranean Sea
ACGAGCGTTTGCTCGAATTGGTGAGTTCTGCCTATGAGGAGTTTGATCAAGAGCGTGAAAGACAAGATCGAGCCGGCCGGCTGATGGCTGATGAGGTCGAAGCGCTCAATGCACAAATCATCGCCGACGCTGATAATAAGATTAAGGCTGTTTTTGACACGGTCTCCGACGGCGTCTTAACTATTGATGAGCAAGGCAAGATAGAAAGCGTCAATCACGCGGCAGAATATATCTTTGGCTATCCTCCAGAGGATATGTTGGGCATGGACTGGAAACAACTATGTCCAGAGCTAGAGATAGATTACGAGTATGCCCAAACCGGAAGTGGCGAAGGCATCCACCAATCCGGCACAGTCCTTCCCTTAGAGTATTCAACCGGAAGTATTAGTCTTTATGGTCAAAGGCTTAGCGTTTTCATCATCCGAGATATTTCCGAGCGCCAAAAACAAGAGCGACGTTTGCGAGACGCGATGAGCAAGGCTCAGGCGGCCAGTCATGCCAAATCGGCCTTTCTCGCTACTATGAGCCACGAGATTCGCACTCCGATGAATGCGGTGATCGGACTAGTGACCCTCTTGCTTAACTCCGAATTGGCAGATGAGCAACGAACACGCTTGCTCACGGTCAAGAACTCCGCTCGTAGTCTGCTGGCTATTCTCAATGATGTGCTCGACTATTCTAAGATAGAAGCCGGACAGTTCTCCGTCGAAAAGATGGACTTCAACCCCATTTTTGCGGTGGAAAGTATCATTGAACTATTGGCTCCTCGAGCAGCCGAGCGCAACTTAGAAATTGGCTGCTATTTTGGCCCCAATACTCCCCTTGAAATATCTTCAGACGAAAATAGATTCCGCCAGATAATAACCAACCTGCTTGGCAATGCGATCAAATTTACCGAAGAAGGAGGCGTCTGGGTGGAGGTTGATTTCGACGAGGAGCGAAATGTTCTCAAGTTCAGTGTCAAAGATACCGGCATTGGCATAGAGGAGGATAGTTACGAGAGGCTCTTTGGTGAGTTCGAGCAAGCGGATGCCTCGACGACTCGGAAGTATGGTGGAACTGGGCTGGGGTTGGCGATTAGCCGCAAGTTAAGCCGGCTTATGGGCGGCGATATCATCGTGCAAAGTACTCTTGGCCTGGGCAGTACCTTCACCTTGGAACTACCTCCGGGGCTAGATGCTCAGGCTCGCCAGAAGAAGCTGATGGGAGTTCCCAAAAAAGCCATCTTGGTAGGCCCTTTTGGGGTGACCGCTTCCTTGATGCAGAAGCAAATGACTGCTTTTGGCTGTGAAGTTATTTGGGGCATCTCTGCTGAGTATAGTTTAGAGCTACAAAAAGAGCACCCGGGAATCAATGTGTTGATTGCTCCCGAAGACTATATAGAACTATCGGAACAGACAGATAGCGACAATATAACTCTTTGGACGCCTGGACCAAGGTCTGAGGAGAGTTTGGCTATACCTCAGCTAATGAATGTTCCTGTCGTTTCCTGGCCAGTATTACCCAGCGCCTTGATGTCTATCTTGGTGGGGGCTGATTTAAAGGTTCGTAAACGCGGGAGTTCTTCCAAAGAAGAAGCCACCAAGCTGAAGATACTATTAGCTGAAGATAATCTTATTAATCAAGAAGTCGCTATTGGTATTCTAGAGTTAGCCGGGCATGAAGTTGTAGTCTCCGAAAACGGACTAGAGGCCGTAGAAGCGGTCTCTCAGGGCTATTATGATGTGGTCTTGATGGATATGCAGATGCCCGAGATGGATGGTTTGACCGCCACCCGAAATATCCGTTCTGCCGGCTTCGAAAACGCCAATATACCCATCATAGGTTTGACTGCGAATGCGCTGCCTTCAGACCAGAGAGCCTGCTTAGAAGCAGGGATGAATGACTATCTATCTAAACCGGTGGATCACTTAGTTTTGCTGGATAAGGTAAAACACTGGGGCTCGCCGAGATAGTTTTGAATGGTTTGAGATAGTTATAGCTTCTTAACCAATAGTATGGTTAAGTTGTCAGGCTTCGCTTTCATCAGCGACATTGCCCGTAAAACTCTCTTCACTAGATAGTTTATTGCTTCTTCTGCCGTTTCTGCTTCTTGGAGCGCGGTGCCGATCCCTTCCGCACCTAGACCGGCGTCCAATAGTCCATCAGAGCAAAGTAATAGCCAATCGCCGGGGTTGAGAGCCCACTTGTATCCGTCGGCGTGGGTGAGTTCCGGAACTAAGCCGATGGCGTGGGTGAGGCAGCCAGCGCCATAGGGGCCTTCGGCTTCGTGCTGTTTGGTGAGAGTGCGTAAGTTGCCTTTGGCGTCGAGGTGAATGGCGGCTGAGTCGCCTGAGTTGACCAGATATGCGTATTTTCCTTGGGTGACCAGGCTGACTCCGGTGGTGACTTCACCCTCGCCACGTTGCACCAGCTTTTCGTGGGCAGATTCAATGGCTCGACGTAGCCCTTCTCCAACGCCGCCGGCTTCTGCGTTACCGCCGCCTTCCCATTGCTCTTTGGCATACTCTCCGGCAGCGACTTTTTTGAAAGCTTGGAAGATAGATAGGGCCGCAAGTTCGCTTGCAGCTCCGCGCACATCTCCGCCCAAACCCCCTGCCTGATCGAACACTGCTCCGTAGATATTTCCTTGCTTATCTACAAATAGTTCCGCCCCATCTTCGTTGTAGTGGGCATAGCCTCGGCCACGGGAACTATATACAGCAGCATCGAAGTGCTTGGTTTTAACGGGTAAGGCGCCTTTGGTCTGCTTTCCACCAGCGACGAAAGTGACCTGCTCCTTGGCCTCACCTAGTTCCTCTAGCGGTCTGAGTGCCAAGGATGCCGCGCGATCCGCGGCCGAGGCTTTCACGCCTCCAATGGACAGCCATGAGAACATGTTGACGGGCCCGACCTTAGCTCAAGCTCCCCCTATGTGACCAAAAAAGGGTGAAAGAAGGGGCACACCGAGCCATTTTTCTTATGGGTGACGTCAGAGATGCATCTGTCAGAATCCCCGCCCTCAGGGCATTGACCTCAGTTTTAAGCGCTGGAAGTCTCCGCCTCGGAGAAGCACGAATGAATCCTATCGGGGCAATCGCAGCCCAAGGCCAGAGCATTTGGTACGACTACATCGAGCGCGGTCTCATCTGGACCGGCGGCCTATACCGCATGATCAAAGAGGATGGCCTCAAAGGGGTAACCAGCAATCCATCCATCTTTGAAAAAGCCATCAAGGGCTCCAAAGACTATGCCCCAGCCCTTCGTCACTTAGTGCAAAACGGCGCCTCTGCCGGCGAAGCCTTCGAGATGCTGGCTTTGGAAGACGTCACTAACGCCTGCGACGTCATGCGTCAGGTCTATGATGAAACTCAGGGAAAGGATGGCTTCGTTAGTTTAGAAGTATCTCCTCATCTGGCCTACGATACCGCCCTGACTGTGCAAGAGGGCATGGATCTTTGGGAAAATGTCGGACGTGACAACCTGATGATCAAGGTGCCCGCCACCTCCGAAGGGGTCACCGCTATCGAGGCTTTGATCGCCTGCGGAATCAACGTCAACGTGACCTTGCTCTTCGATGTGGACCGCTACGTCGAGGTCTTCAACGCTTACATGGCTGGTTTGGAGCAGCTTCAACGCTCCGGCGGCGACCTTTCCCAAGTATCTTCCGTTGCCAGCTTCTTTATCAGCCGCATCGACTCCGCCGTAGACGCTCAGCTCGATAGTTTGGGCGACAAAGGCCAGGGCCTCAAAGGCAAGATTGCCATCGCCAACGCCAAAAAGGCCTACGCCGCTTACGAAGAGATCATCGCGAGCGACCGATGGAAGGCTCTGGAGAAGGACGGGGCTAGAGCTCAGCGCCTTTTGTGGGCTAGTACTTCCGCCAAGAATCCTGCTTATAAAGATACTTTATACGTCGAGCAGTTGATCGGTCCAGAAACCGTCAACACCGTGCCTTCTGCTACCTACGATGCTTTCAAAGATCATGGCGAAGTGGCTTCAACCTTGAAGCAGGGCCTCGATGAGGCCCAGGCGGCGCTCAAAGAACTCGATAGTTTGGGTGTAAATCTCGGCGAGATTACCAGCAAACTATTAGAAGACGGAGTCGAACTATTCGCCGATGCTTTCGATCGGTTGATGGGAACTATCGAAGGCCGTCGTCAAGAGATCCTCGGCGCTGCGCTCAATCCCATGACTGCCTCCTTGGGCAACTATCAAGAGAAGGTAGATGCTCGCCTGGCTGAGATGGACCAAAATGGTTTCAGCCAAGCGCTCTGGGCGCGAGATGGTTCGCTCTTCAGTGAAGACCCCGAGGCCATCGAGCATGCCGAGTCCTATATGGGTTGGCTGGACATTGCCGAAGATATGGAGAGCATTCTTGGGCACTTAGAAGAGCTTCAAGACGAACTTGAAGACCAAGATGTCGAGCAAGTAGTGGTCATGGGCATGGGTGGCTCCAGCTTGGCACCCGATGTTTTCGCCAAGACCTTCGGGCAACTCGATGGCAGCCCCGAACTACTAGTGCTCGACTCCACCGTTCCCTCCCAGGTCAGAGCTATGGAGAAGGAAGTGGGCGACGCTACGGTGTTCATCGTTGCTAGTAAGTCCGGCACGACCAGTGAGCCTTTGGCTTTTGATGCTTACTTCTATGACAAGTATCAAAGCGGGGATCACTTTATTGCCATCACTGACCCTGACTCTAAGTTAGAAGCCATGGCGGAAGAGCGCGGTTTCCGTTCTATCTTCCCCGGTGAGCCCGAGGTGGGCGGACGCTTTTCAGCCCTCTCTCCCTTTGGCATGGTGCCCGCGGCGTGTATGGGCTTAGATGTGGCACAACTGTTAGAATGTGCTAATTTGATGGTTTCTAGCTGTGGGCCTGAAGTTCCAGCGAGCGTGAGTCCGGGTGCTCGTTTGGGCGTTGCCATGGGTGAGTTGGCCTTAGCTGGTCGCGACAAACTTACTTTGTTTTCGTCTCCCTCACTGTCTGCTTTTGGTGCTTGGCTAGAGCAACTCATCGCTGAATCCACTGGTAAACACGGCAAGGGAATAGTTCCTGTCGACGGTGAACAGCTGGGTGAGGTTGATAGTTATGGAAACGATCGAGTCTTCGCCTATCTCAAACTTACCGGAGATGATGAGGGCGAGCTTCCCGCCCGTCTTGAGGCTTTGGAGAAGGCCGGCCATCCGGTGATTCGCATCGAGCTAGAGACTCGGGCGGCTTTGGTCCAGGAGATGTTCCGCTGGGAGATCGCCACCGCCACTGCCGGCCATGTCATGCAGCTCAACCCCTTCGACCAACCCAACGTCCAGGAGAGCAAGAGCTTCACCGCCGACTTCCTCAAGACCTTTGAAGAGTCCGGCGCCCTTCCCGATGTGCCCGGCGAGGAGAAATTGCTGGAAGAAAACGGCATTGCGGTCTTCACCGACGGCGCCAACGCCAAAGACCTCTCTGGCAAGGGCTCCCTAAAGGAGTTGATCAGCGCTCACCTCGCTCGAGCAGGCGAGGGCGACTATGTGGCCTTCAACGCCTACGTGGAGATGAACGAGGAAAACGGCGAGATTCTCCAGGCGATGCGAGAGCACGTGCGCACCAGCAAAAAGCTAGCGACCACCGTGGGCTACGGCCCTCGCTTCCTGCACTCCACCGGTCAGCTGCATAAGGGCGGCGCCAACAACGGTGTTTTCCTACAAATCACCGCTGAGGACGCCGAAGACTTGGCGGTACCTGGCAGTAAGTATGGTTTTTCAACTTTGAAGACGGCTCAGGAGCGCGGTGACTTCATGGCGCTTTCTAAGCGGGAGCGCCGAGTGGTTCGCATCCATCTGCCCAAGGATGTCAAAGGCGGCCTAGAGGCTCTTTTTGAAGCTTTGAAATAGTTTATTGGGCTTTCTGAGAAGCCTGCGCTTTGGCGTAGGCTTCAACCTTTTCCCAGACCCGCAAGAGGTTCTCTCCACAAATCTTTTTAAGATCTGCCTCTGAATAACCTCGTTTTAATAGTTCCTCTAATAGATTAGGCAGCTGCTCAGGATCTTTCAGACCTTCGGGCAAAGTATCTCCAACTCCATCAAAGTCAGAACCTAGGCCTACGTGCTCGACGCCCACCAATTTGATGACATGCTCGATATGATCGGCCACGTCTTTAACTGTAGCTAAGACGGGAGGCTGCTTCTTTTTGTAGTCTTCGACGAAAGCCCTCATCTCCTTGGAGTTGCGGTCATACTTCTTGTCTTTGTTGAAGGCTTTGGCCGCGTCGCGCAGGCCGTTGAAGTAATCCTGAGAGGCTTTGGAGATAAAGGTAGAGCCATAGTTGATCATGACTACGCCGCCGTTTTTAGCCAGCTTCTTGATCATCTCGTCGTTCATATTGCGTTCAAAATCGGGCGTGAAATGGCGACAAGAGGAGTGAGAGGCGATGGCAGGAACTTTGGCGACAGCCATAGTTTGGTGAAAAGCATCGTCGGAGACGTGGGAGATATCTACCATGATGCCCACCCTGTTCATTTCTGCGACCACTTCTTTGCCAAACTTACTCAAACCTTTGTGAGTATGGGTTTTGTCATAAGAAGAGTCGCAGATCAGATTGTCTTTAGAATGGGTCAAAGTAATGTAGCGCACCCCGCGTTTTTGAAAATGAGCCACGTTTTTGAGATCATCTTCAATAGCGGCGCCATTTTCGATGCCTAGAGGTAGTGCGACGCGCCCCAACTTCTTAATGCGCCGAACGTCCTCGGGATGATGAGCCACCTCGAACTTATCTGGATGGGTTTTAGCAATACCTTCCACCATATCGATAAGTTCGTCAGCGACAGCTTTGGCGGAGCCCTCTTTTTGATACATGGCGGGCACATAGATGGACATAAAAGGGGCGTCTAAGCCGCCCGCTTTTGCGCGAACGTAGTCAAAGTCACCTTTTTCGGTGCGCTTAGAGACGTCTTCGCTGATTTTCCCCTCTTTGAGCTTTTGGGCTCTGAGGCGGTAGGGAAGGTCGACATGTCCGTCGACAATAATCAGCTCTTGGCTCAATCTCTTGGCCAATTCTTTTGGGTCGGTGGGCTTTTTAGCTGCCTTGACCTTCTTGATAATCTCCCTAGAGGCTTCGGCCTTTTTGGGCGCAGGTGCCTCTTTGCAGGCACTCAGCAGCGCCAGCAAGAGGGATAGTTTGAGAGTATTGTGCATCTTATTCTCCGGAGAGGTAGGCTTGCATAAATGCTTTAGAAAATATGTGTCCCATAAGATCCCCGCCTTTACTGCGAGGATGAACCATATCTTTATTCATGATGCCTTTTTTGAGCCAGCGACCGAAGGAACCTTCGCCGCCCATGGCATCAAAAGTATCCCAGAAGGCACATCCGGCCTTTTCTGCAACCCGCCTTTGTAGGTCGCGGATCTCCGGAATATATTTTTTGGTACCGATACGACCTCTTCCTAAAGGTTCGCCGGCATCCATGGGTGCCCAAACTAGGCAATCTGCTTGGGGGGAGGCTTTTTGTAGGCGCTCTAATAGTTTGAGGTGTTGGTTTTCCACCTCCTCTAAAGAGCGCACACCTTTTCGTACTGCCAAGGCATCATTGCCGCCCACCATGAGAACTATCATGTCTGGTCGGAGGGCCTGGAGGTTTTGGGCCAATGAATCGGGGTCTAAAGTAAGATAAACGGCTGCATCAGCGCCTACGGGGCCAATGGAGTCATAGATCAGCCCAGGCTCTTTGGCTTCGAAACTAACGCCAAAGACTTCAGCTTGGGGAGCATCAGCTGAGATAGATACGCTTTGGGGCTCTGGCGGAGGTAAATCGACGTCGACCCGCAGAGCGCGGCTTTCTTTTTTTGTGGAGCGAGTAGGAAAGCGCTCAAGTTCAAAACCATCGGCAGAGATAGTTAGCGGGGGGCCACCTGGGTGGGCCAGATAGTAGGCAACTATCTCTTTTTCGTTGGAGGATAGTTTGTAGCTGATGTCGACGCCATTTTTGGTGGAGATCAGCTTCATGCTGGCAAAGCCCATAGCTTGGCCCGGCCCGTTTTTGTCGACGATGCGAATGCGACGCCAGCCGGTGCGCTTAATGCGGCGACCACCGTAGATGGTGCGCTGGTCGGCGGCGACAAAGCCACGACCACCGTTGCCGAAGCGGCTTTGTAGGCGCTCGCGGATGGTCCGAGTGATGTAGTCCGCGGCGATGTGCGAGTCCCCCAGATGGAGGATACGTACTCTGTCGCGCCGGGCCTGTTCTTCAAGGGAGGCCCGGCGTCCGAAGACTTCTTGCTTCTTGAGGGTGTTTTGGTCGCGATCTTTGCCTTTACGGATCAGGGCTTCGAGCTGAGCGACCTCGCGGTCCATAGCTTCGAGTCGATCCAGGTGCAGATCGAGCTGGTCCATCTTAGCGAAGACTCGCTTGAGTCCGCGGACAGCGCCCTCAATGGGCTGCATCTCGGTAACCCCAAGTCGAATCGCCAAGCGATCCAGTTCCTGGGCCTTGAGTCCGGCTGGGGATCGACGCCGTTTGGGAGGGCGGATCTCCTGAGGGACCTGATCGATTTCTGCTTGCTTTTCGCTAAATTGGGCTTGTTTTGCTTGTCTGCGGGTTGCCTTGGAATGGGTGCAAGCTTGGAAGCCTGCAAAGGCACCAACCCACAGCAAAAACTTAAGGCGGCGATGTCGCCCGAGCCGGGGCATGGCTTGGGTGTAGATCACACTAGCCCGCACCGCCAGCATTCGATGCACCGAAGCAATGTGCTACCTTGTGCCCAGTGATGACACGCATCTTGGTAGGGGCTTTGTTGCTGGCCTTGGGGACCAGCTCGACGGCCCTGGCCAAAAAACGGATTTCGCTTCCTGAATCGGATAGTTATCGACGAGCGCCTTGGGCAGATGCCTTCCAAAAGGAGCTCGATCGGGTACTAAAGGGTTACACCGGAGAGCTGGCCATTTACGTGTCTGACCCTTACCTAGGGCATCGCTTTGGCTATCGCGACCAAGAGCCGATGTACCTGGCCTCAGGAGTGAAGCTCGCCTTCATGTTGGGCATTTACTCCCTACGCTCTCGCGGGCAGCTCGAGTTCAACGAAACTATCTCCTACAGTGAAGATGACGTCCGTGATGGCGCCCCCAGAGTGAATAAGCAGAGGATGGGCGCCGCCATAACTATAGCAACCTTGCTCGATTGGATGATGCGTTCCAGTGACAATGCCGCCTCGGATATGTTGGCGGAGCGAGTAGGCTTGCGAAATGTGAACAAAATCCTCCTTATGGAGGGGATAGAAGGCTTCACTCCCCTGACTTTCTTGATAGATGTACGCCGCGGTATCTATCGTAATCTCGATGTTCGCGCCGACGACCTCAGTCCCCATGATATTCGCCGCATTCGCTGGACACCGATTTGGAATCCTCAAGTCCGCCGCATCAACGAACTATTAGGAAGGCCCAAGGGAACCTATAACAAGAATGACTTGATGCTGGCCTATAAGCGTTTTTACGGAAGCGGAGTGAATCGGGCGCCGATGCAGTCGGTGGGTTTGATCTTCGAAAAGATGCTGCGTTCTGAGATGATCGACGAAAAGGCCAGCAAGGACATGTTGCAGCTGATGACTGGCGCTCGAACCAGTACTCATCGTCTTTTGGGTAAGTTACCGCGAGGCACTCGGGTTGCGCATAAAACCGGCAGTCAGTTCGAACGCTTGTGTGATTTGGGCGCCATCTATCTTCCCGACGGTAAACCCATCGTGGTCACCGCTTGCACCAAAGAAGGCGGCGTGCCCCAGAGCGAAGCCGTGATTGCCCGTTTGGCCCGAAAGGCGTACGATCTGGTCTCGGAGCACCGAAAGAGCATTCGCTAGAGGTTTTTGTGAAATATCTATCGATAAAATATCTAACTCTAGCAGCCTTGGGCGCTTCGCTGTTGACCGCCCAAACAGCCCAGGCCGAAGAGGGCTTTTTACCCAAATGGCCGGTTTTGCTGCAAAGCGATGTTTCTAAGATTGCTAAGCGTTTCGGTGGCCAATTTTCCCTCTACGTCAAAGACCTCAGTACCGACGAGCTCTATACCCACAATGCCGCCACCCCTATGTATCTCGCCTCGGGAATCAAGGTTCCGGTGATGGTGGCGCTCTTTCAGCAAATAGAAGCTGGCAAAGTGTCTTTGGAGCAGCAGGTAAAGTATCGGCCGTCCGATATTCGGGATGGAACTCCCCTTCTAAACTATCTCCGACCAGGAACTCCCGTTTCTTTGGAGATACTTGTAGAGGCAATGATCCAGCAGAGCGACAATGCCGCCACCGACATGGTGATTCGCCAGGTGGGCCTCGACCAGGTCAATTTGGCTTTGGTCAAAGAAGGCGTCTACGGCTTTGGCCCGATCACGACTTTGATAGATGTACGGCGTCTGGTCTATCGCAACATGGATCCCCGGACCAAGCGGCTTAAACCCAACCATATCTTTAGTTTGGCGGTGGCTAAGCCCCTTAAAGCGCGGGTTGATCTATTGGCAGAGTTCATCAACGAAAGCCCGGGTTTCTTTACTGTGGGCGACTATGAGCGGGCCTACTCCAACTATTATCTCCAGGGATATAACAGCGCTCCCATGAACTCTATGGGCGCTCTTTTAGAAGGGCTTGCCGAAGGTAGGATAGTTAGTCCCGAAGCCTCCCAAAAGATGCTGGAGATCATGCTGGGCACCAAAACCGGAGTTAAGCGTATCCGGGGCGGCCTGCCGGCCTGGGTGAAGTTGGCTCACAAGACCGGCACCCAGTTTCGCCGCACCTGTGACT
>SPJK01055500.1_pt1 | contig 10736 bp, 5 predicted proteins | sample 3741771 | NCBI WGS metagenome assembly SPJK01 (sample SAMN10925997, study PRJNA522277) | cold seep metagenome | isolation source: Elba SIP-enriched marine methane seep metagenome, extraction at timepoint T2 | place: Italy: coast of Elba, Mediterranean Sea
ATATTTTAGGTATATATGGTACTAGAGAACACACGTTGGCATCCCTTTAACTTACAAGACGAGATTAACCAAGCGGCACTTAAGCGTATTTTGACAGCTGCAGAAGAAGCCATCGCCAAACATGGCAGTTTTATTTTGGTATTAGCCGGTGGCAGTACCCCCAAAGCAGTATACAAACTACTAAGCGAGCAAAAAGCCGATTGGTCAAAATGGCACATCTATCATAACGATGACCGCTGTCTGCCTGTGGACCATGATGAACGTAATAGTAAAATGGCACGTGAAGCCTGGTTGAAGCACGTGGATATCCCAGCAGAAAACATTCACGACATCCCTGCTGAGTTAGGCAATATCGATGGTGCTAAGGCCTATGCGGAGACTCTGAGTGGCTTGCGTAGCTTTGATCTTGTGATTCTAGGCTTGGGTGAAGATGGTCATACCGCCAGCTTGTTCCCAGGCCACACGGTGGATAACTCAGCCGATGCTGTGCCGGTTAGTGATTCACCAAAACCACCATCAGACCGCATTACCATCAGCCAAAACCGCTTGTCAGATAATAGCGAAGTGATGTTTTTAGTTACAGGCGCTGGTAAACAAGAAGCCGTGGATAACTGGCGCAAAGGTGTGAAGATACCCGCGACGTTGATTAGTGGTAACAATGGGGTGGATGTTTATACGTTTGGGGTTGAGTTGAATTAAAGCGGATCAATAGTTAAATAATAAAAGGCGTATCTAGCGCCTTTTTTAATGTCTGAAATGAGCAAAGTTTTACAACGCTTGTTTAATCCTCTTAATCTTAACTGGATCAATATGTTTTTCAATCGAAATTGAGACTGTCTTCACCGCAGCCGCGACAATAATTCTCGTCAACAATATCCCGACAAAAGCGATCAGCACAGATAGCACTTTTGAGCGCTTTTTGACTGGCTTGAGATAACTGTAGCCTACGTTGGCGGCTGTGATGAGTGACCAATAGAGGCCTTCGAATTTAGGCCAGCCTTCCAGGTGTGTGACGATTTGACCGAGTACGACGATACTGCCGAACAATAGCGCTAAGATCGGCCAGTAGGTAGATAGACCAGCTAAACAGCTTAATGAAAGAGAGGGTGAACTCTATGGTGAATGAGTGCGCTGTTAGTCTGCTGTCGGCTCTTTAAACTGATAGCCTGTAAAGTCGACTTTGTACAACACGCTGTACATCAGTGGTAAAAATACCAAGGTGATCATGGTGCCGAACAGTAGGCCGATCATGATCGAGACCGCCATGCCTTCCCACATTTCGCCGCCGCTGAGGTAGAGCGGGATTAAGCCTAAAATAGTGGTGAAGGTGGCTAATAGTATCGGCCTAAAGCGTTGTAAGGCGGCGCCAATCACAGCGTCTTGCGGTGATTTCAGATTGGGGCTGAGTTCTATCTCGATGCGGTCGATTAGTACGATGGCGTTGTTGATCACGATACCTGCCAGTGAGATAACCCCTAAAAATGGCATAAAGCCAAACGGCTCTTTAAAGATTAGCAGGCCGACGACCACGCCAATAATGCCAAGTGGAATGGTCATGATCACCATGAGCATTTTTCTGAATGAGTTGAACTGGATGATGAGTAGTAAGACGATGATGAATGCTGAGAGCGGCAGGTATTGCACGACTGAGCCCATGCTTTCGGCGGATTGTTTGGCATCGCCACCTAATTCATAGCGATAGTCAGCTGGCCAAGTCGCTTGCGTTTGTTCTAGCCATGGCGTGATTTCCGCAATGATTGCAGAGGCGTTTCCGTTGGCGTTGAGTTCGCTGGTGATGTTGACTGTTCTGACTAAATCGAGGCGCTTAATTTTGGCGTATTGCCATTGTGGCTTGATATCAGCGACTTGTAATAAAGGTACGCTTTTGCCGGACGATTGTGCGTAGATATTGAGTGTTTCGAGCGAGGCTAAGCTTTGTTGTTGGCCAGATTCGCTGCGCATGATGATGGGGATTGATTTATTGTCTTCGCGGTATTCACCCGTTTGATAACCATCTAATACTGTTTTGAGTGAGGTGGCGATGTCCTGGCTGGATAAGCCTGCCGCCTGTGCGCGGTTTTGGTCAATCTCAATCAGGAATTTTTTACTTTTTGGCCCCCAGTCGTCTTTAATGTTTTTGGTACCACTGATGTCCAATAACCTTAATTTGATCGACTCGGCAATCTTGGCCAGTTCGTCTGGATTGTCACCAGAGACTTTTATTTCAACTGGGGTACCACCGCCGCCAGCACCGAGTGCGCCAACTTTGATTTCGGCATTGCTGAGATTTAGAAAGCTATAGTGATCGAGTTTTTCGATCATGGCGTTGTTGATTGCAAAGGATGAGGTGTTGATCAATATATGCGCATAGCTCGAATCCGCCTCATCTTGCGAATAACCTAAGTCATATGACTCTGGCCCCTGACCAATATACGCTGACCAATCGACAATGCCAGCAGGGCGCGTTGCATTGATTTGTAACTCGTCTTGCATGTATTGCTCTAGCTGCTTAACGACTTCGGTAGTGGCTTCAATTTTAGTGCCTAGTGGCAGGCTGACATCCACGGTAATCATATTGCGATCACTATCAGGGAAGAATAAAAATTGAATGTAGCCAAAGCCATACAATGAGCTAAAGAACACAGCAAAAATGCCAACCAGTACTTTTTTCTTATGGTTAAGCGCGTGGTGAATCAAGGATTGATAGAGTGATTTTAATTTTAAAATCACTCTATCGACCAAGCTTAGCTTACCCGTGCCAGCAGGGGAAACCTTGAGAAACAAATAGCAAAACAGCGTGATGACCGAGAGCGCAATCAGCCACGAAGACAGCAGGGCGATGGTGATCACCACAAAGATAGGGCCGACGATATCCCCCATGGTGGTTGGTGAAAGGTAAAACGCTAAAAAGGCTGCTGAGGTGGTGAGGGTGGAAATCAACAGCGGTAAAAACAGTTCAGAGGCGGCTTCAATAGCGGCCGTTTTGGCTTGGATGCCTTGCTCCATTTTGACCATAATCGTCTCGGCTACGACGATGGCATTATCCACCAGCATGCCCAATGCCATAATTAGCGCGGCGAGGGTGACTTGGTTGAGCCCAATCTTAAGTACGCCCATGATTAACAGCGTCATGATGGTGACGATTGGGATCAAACTGGCAATCACAAAACCTGTGCGCAAGCCTAAGAACAACAACATCACCAGCAACACAATGCCGATGGATTGCAATAAGTTGATGACAAAGTCATTGATTTTGTTATCGATATAATTGTCTAGCGAAGACACGCGCGAAAGCTCCATGCCCACAGGCATGCGTGCCTGCCATTGCGCAACGACTTTGTCGACTTTTTTGCCAAGGGCAATGACATTGGCATTTTCTTTGAGGTTAATGTGCAGTGATACACCTGTGTTTCCATTGATGCGCACAATCTGTTTGGGTGGGTCAATATACGCTTTGCGCACGGTGGTCATGTCACCCAGCTCAATCAGTTGGTTGCCACCATTAATCGGTACCAGCATGGTTTTAATGTCTTCAACCGAATTAAAATTGCCTGATGGTTCCAAGATAATGCGCTCATCGCCAATCACCACCGAGCCACCCGTGCTCAGGATATTAGTAGAGGCAATCATGTTTTGCAATTGGCTGGCAGACAAGCCATATTCTTTTAAACGGGCGTTATCAAACTCCACAAACACGCGCTCATCCTGCAAGCCACCGAGTGAGACTTTTGCAGCCTCCGGTATTTTGATCAGTGTGTCTCTAATGTCATCGGCATAGTCTTTTACCTCGGCATAGCTAAAGCCATCTGAGGTGATGCCGACTACAATGCCATACACATCGCCGATGCCATCATCATTCAATTTTGGATTAACTTCATTCGGTAACCCTTTGATTGAATTTAATTTACGGCGTAGTCTATCCCAGACACTTTGGATGGAGGCTGGCGGTACTTCGTCTTTGAGTGTCACAGTGACAACGGATAAACCCGTGCGCGAGGTACTGCTGACTTCTTTAAGCTCTGGTAGCTCTTGGGCGACCTTTTCAATTTTATCCGTAACGAGTAATTCCACACGCGTCGGGCTGGCACCTGGGAACTCACTGACAATCGACGCCGCACGCACGGTAAACGGCGGCATGCTGTCGCGCGAGAGCGAAAAATACATGCTCACACCCATGGCGATGATGCTGATTAGCACCATCAGCGTGATTCTGCTTTTTTCGATAGAGAATTGGGCGAGGTTCATGGTGTTGTCACAGTCTGACCGTTTAGCAAGGTTTGCAAGCCTGCGACTGCAATTTGATCACCAGCGGCTAAGCCTGAGGTGATTTCAAAGCCTTTTGGCGTTAGTTTGCCAATAGTGACGGTGGTTTTTTCGGTAATGGTTACATCACCGTTGCTCACCAGTTTAAACACAAACTTGCCATTGGCATCTTCGCCAACCGCTTGTGTGGGGGCGATCAGTTGGCGTTGTGGTGCAGCCGCCTGTGCAAAGTTAAACAACACATTGGCAGACATGCCACTCTTGATGATTTCATTGGGCACGTCTAGCGCCACTGTCACAGGATAAGTGGCGTTGGCACTGTCTAATGCGGGTGAGACTTCCGAGACTTTGCCATTGAATTGCATGCCGTTGATCGACGGAAAGCTCACGTCCACTGGCATGTCTTTTTTAACCAGATTAATCACGGATTCTGGCAAGCCCAGCACAATCTCCATCTCTTTACCTGCATTCAGGGTGGCAATGGCCTGGCCTGCGTTGACATTTTCATTAACCTCAACCCCTACGGAGGCAATCACACCATTGGCTGGCGCATAAAGGTAGCCGTATTGAATTTGGTCTTTTTGAATCTCGGCACTGCGAATGGCCGATTCATAACTTTGTTGGGCCGTTCTATAGGAATTTTTAGCTGATTCATAATCGCTTAAGGATGAGCCGCCTTTTTCAAACAAGGCGCGGGTTCTGTCTAGGCTAAGTTTGGCCGTGCGCATTTGCGACTCTGCGCTGTTTTGCGAAGCGATGGCGTTTTCATAATTCAAGCGCGCCTGCACATTGTCCAGTTTGGCGAGCAGCTGGCCTTTTTTAACTTTGTCACCTAGTTTGATGTTGAGTTGTGACAACACGCCAGTGCTACGAAAGCTTAATTGAATCACCTGGTCGGTTTTTGAGGTGCCGCTAAAAGACCGGGCGTTGCCTGTTTCGATATAGCCGACTTGTATCGATTTAACCGGGCGCACAGCTTTGGGCTCTGGTGCGACTTCTTGTGTACAGGCTGCTATAAAAGCCGCGGTGATGAGTACTAGTAATGTTGCTTTCATCGTGTGATTACCTCATTGGCGTTTGCGGTTTGGCTTTTCCCGTTTGCGCTAAGTAGTCAAAAAAATGTTGGCGAAACTGGCGGTTTTTTTCTTTGCTGTTGAGCAAAAAATAATAACCAATATTGCGCTGCAACTGTAAAGACGCGATCAAGAAGTTGTACGCTGCATTGTTGCGCGCCAGTTGCGCTTGAAAATAATTGTTTTGTGCATCAATTAACTGCACGATGTTGACCGCGCCAGATTTGTAAGACAATTGTGTTAGTGCTAATGAATCTTTTGCCGATTGTTCTGAGATTTTAGACAGCTCTAAATTAGAGATTTGGTTAGACAGGCTCAATACCCCTGCATGCACATTGGCGTCGACTGAAAGCGCGACATTTTGCTGATTGACCTCTAATTGTTGTTTTTGCAGCATTGCTTGCTGGCGGTCGATATTAAACTGATTTTTATTAAATAGTGGCACCGAGACATTCAAGGTCACATTGCGGTTGTCGTCTAACTGCGGTATGCCAATCGGCGCATTTCTTCCTACACCGTAGCGATTAAACGTGCGCTGATATTGTGCTTGTAGCGAAACGGTCGGTAAATAGCGGCGGCGGCCATTGCGTTGGATTTGGCGTTCTGTCGCAGTGATGTTGTGTGCGAGTGCTTTAATCTCCGGTGAATTTTGTTTGGCTTGTTGCGCCAGATAACCGACAAACGGCTCAGTGAGTTCTGGGTCATCTAGTATTTCTGACAGCAGCTCATAATTCAGGTCTTCAAAAATGGCGCTGTCCAGGTTGATGTCTTCAATATCAATCTTGGTATTCACCGGGTTGAATAATAACTGATTTAAGGTAATAAACGATTGTTCCAGCGCATTATTCGCTTCGATCAGTGCCTGTGTGTTTTGTGCTTTTTGGCTGGTAAAGCGCAACATGTCGGTTTTGTTTGCAGCGCCAATTTCATAGCTTTGTTTTGCCAGGTTTAAGTTTTCTTTGGTCAGTGCCAGGTTGCGTAATTGAATGCTTAGGCTGGATTTTAAAATCAATGTGGTGAAATATTGGTTGGCTGCATTAAAAATAATATCCAGTTCATCGGTGCGGTAGTTGGCTTGTTCGCCTTGTTTCAGCGCTTGTTGAATATCAATATTGGCATTTACTCCCTCAGAATAAATCAGCTGTGACAGGCTAAGGTTGCCAGCAGTTGAGAACTCAGGGTTGCTGCCATTACTAATTGCCGCTGTGTCTGCGTCGATGTGGGTCAAGCCAACACCAGCAGAGAGGTCTGGTAGCAACTCACTTTTGGCTGATTTCACGGCTTGATCTTGCAAGGCAATATTCAATCTGGAAGCAGCGAGGTTTCTGTTTTTTTCTATTACCTGATCAATTACGCTTTTTAGGTCGTATTGCTTCTTAGAGGCCATATTAACGATTTCACCCACAAAGTCGGTGTTGGAAACCAGACTGTATTTAATTGGCACGCCTATCGCGTCGGCGGTATTAAAATTCATTGACAGTTTTTTGGTTAAGTCGATAAACACTGGCATGGTCTCCAATGGTTCGCCAGAGACATAACGCTCAACCGTTAAGGCGATGCGGCGAAAAAACTGTGCGATATTGCTGCCATTGCTATTGCTGGCCATAATACCGTTTTCAACCTGATTAATGCCGTTGAGGCTGAAGGAGGGGAGTTTTTGTTCGATAAAATAGTCTGCCAAGTCTTTGGTTTCAGTCGCTGTCAGAAAAAACCCACCGGCCAGATACACGGCATCCACATCGCTTAACTGCGACTTGATGGTGTTCAGGTCACCGATTGGAATCAGCTTGTAATTGGCATCCAGGTTCTGTGTTGCTTTGGTAAAAATGTCATCTAAAGGCAAAAATTCAACGGCGGCTTGATCCACCAAAATACCCACTTTTTTGAATTTGGTGAGTGCCTTAAGTTGTTCTAAGTCATCAGCATAAGATTCAGATTCCACCAAAAAAGTGAAGTTTTTGATACCAGAGGTTTTTTTAGAAAGATCCAGATCACTAAAGGCAGCATTCACTCGACCGAACAAAATGGTCGGTTTTTTGTGCTCGGTGATTTTGCTGAGCAGTGCATTGTTGACAATGCCAAACGCAATAATGATGTCCGTATCATTCTGGATCAGTTGCTGATAATTGATTTTCGCCTTGGCTAAATCGTAATGATTCACCAGAACGTTGTCAGGCGAATACACAATGTTGGCATCTTCACCGACCACCGCTGTGATTTGCGCTTGTAAATGTTGCAGCAGCACTACCGTCTTCTCAGTGCGGTTGTCCAGCAAAAAACCGACTTTATAGGTCAGTGTTTGCGCGCTGGCGGATGGGCCAAAGAATATTGCTACTACGATGAAGAAGGCAAACGTGATTTTTTGCATGGCTGTGCTTAGTACATGTGTATAGATCATATGATGGTTCTATTATATGACCAATTATAAAGGGCTTGCAGTCTGCTTTTGATCGTGTAGTTAGATTCAACTGCTAGGTGATTTATATTCGGGATGACTAGAAATAGTGATAATGAAATTATATAGTCAATTATTGTGTACACATGGTTATTGCTTGGGTGTATTCGATAAATGCTGCTTGGCCAACAAAATTGTTAATCTATACCTAACCGTGGGCATTAATGCGTACACGGTTAGGTAACTGTTTTAAGTATTCTCAATCACAATACTCGGAAACTTACTACTATGGTCCAGTGCGGCAATAGCAATCTTGCTGGCCGCTTTACGGGCGATTGTTTTATACGTTTCTGCAACCGTGCTCTCAGGTGCTGCAATCACGGTTGGTTCACCACCATCTGCTTGCATGCGAATGCTCATGTCCAGTGGCAGGCTGCCTAATAAATCCACATTGTATTCACTAGCCATGCTCTCGCCGCCGCCTGTGCCAAAGATTGGCTCTTCGTGACCGCATTGGCTACAGATGTGCGTACTCATGTTTTCGACAATGCCTAGGATTGGGATGTTGACCTTTTCAAACATTTTGAGGCCTTTTTTGGCATCCAGTAACGCGATGTCTTGTGGGGTTGTGACAATCACAGCTCCTGTGACAGGGATTTTTGGCGCGAGTGTGAGTTGGATATCACCGGTGCCAGGTGGTAAGTCGATGATCAGATAGTCAAGGTCTCTCCATTGTGTGTCGCGCAAGAGTTGTTCTAATGCACCAGTGACCATAGGACCGCGCCAGACCATAGGCGTGTCTTGGTCGACCAAAAAGCCTATGCTCATTGCTTGGATGCCATGGGCTTCCATAGGCTGGATGGATTTGCCATCTTTGCTATCGGGGCGTCCGCTAAGGCCTAGCATTTGTGGTTGGCTGGGGCCATAGATGTCAGCGTCTAATAATCCGACTGTGGCACCTTCGGAGGCTAGGGCCAGTGCCAAGTTAGCGGAGGTGGTCGACTTGCCTACGCCGCCTTTGCCTGAGGCAACGGCAATCACGTTTTTAACGTTTGGTAGCAGGCTGACACCTTGTTGTACTTTGTGCGATTCAATACGGCTGCCGACATTAACGGTTAATGCGCCAATCTCGGCTACGCCGCTCAGTGCCTCCCTGATTAATGTTTCGATGCGTTGTAATTGTGTTTTAGCTGGATAGCCTAGCACAACATCCAGGCTGACTTTGTCACCATCAATCTGAATGTTTTTGATGGATTTGGCTGTGATAAAGTCTTTGCCAGTGTTGGGATCTATGCTGAGTTTGAGTGCGCTTTCGATTGCTATTTGTGTGATTGCCATGCTAATTCTATTTCCGACAAAAATAATAAGGTATTTTAAACCATGTGAAGTGCCAAGTCATTTGCTAAAATAGCGCTTTTTACAAAACAGGTTCATTTACCTTATGTCACGCAAATTATTGGTTACCTCCGCGCTACCGTATGCCAACGGCAGTATTCACCTTGGTCATCTTGTCGAATATATTCAGACTGATATCTGGGTACGTTTTCAAAAGATGCAAGGTCACACCGTGCATTATGTGTGTGCGGATGACACACACGGTACGCCAATTATGCTGCGTGCCGAAAAAGAAGGCATTACCCCTGAGCAGTTAATCGCCAACGTGCATGATGAACATGCCAAGGATTTTGCGGACTTCCTGGTGGGGTTTGATAACTTTTATTCGACCAATTCACCTGAGAATAAAGCGTTGGCCGAAGGCATTTATCTTGCCTTAAAAGACAACGATAAAATCATGACCAAGACCATTGAGCAGTTTTATGACCCAGTCAAAAATATGTTCCTGCCAGATCGTTTTATTAAAGGTACTTGCCCTAAGTGTAAAACCGAAGATCAATATGGTGACAGCTGTGAGTCCTGTGGCGCAACTTACAGCCCAACGGATTTACTAAACCCATTCTCAGCAGTTTCTGGTGCGACGCCCGAGCGACGTGAAACAGAGCATTATTTCTTTAAACTCAGTGAGTGTGCTGACTTTTTGCGCGATTGGACACGCAGTGGTACCTTGCAAGCCGAAGCCGCTAACAAGATGACTGAATGGGTTGGTGAAGCAGGGGAGAACAAACTCAGTGACTGGGATATTTCACGTGATGCGCCGTATTTTGGTTTTGAAATTCCCGGTGCGCCAGGCAAGTATTTTTATGTGTGGCTGGATGCGCCTATTGGCTATATGGCCAGCTTCAAAAACCTGTGTGATCAAACAGGTTTAGACTTTGATGAGTATTGGGCCAAGGACAGTGAGGCCGAGTTGTATCACTTTATTGGTAAAGATATTTTGTATTTCCATGCCTTGTTTTGGCCTGCGACTTTAGAATATTCAGGCTATCGTACGCCGACATCGGTGTTTGCGCATGGGTTTTTAACGGTGAATGGTGAAAAAATGTCTAAGTCGCGTGGCACGTTTATCACCGCCAGCAGCTATATGGATCATGTGAAAAATCCAGAATATTTGCGTTATTACTACGCGGCCAAACTCAATGGCAGCATGGAAGACATTGACTTGAATTTAGAAGACTTTATTGCGCGTGTGAATAGTGATTTAGTCGGTAAATACGTCAATATAGCCAGTCGCACCGCAGGGTTTATCGCCAAGCGTTTTGAAGGTAAGTTAAAAGCCGTAGAAAGTGAAGCTATCGCAGCGATGCGTACGGCGGCTAAGTCAATTGCAACAGCGTATAACGACCGTGATTATGCACGTGCCTTACGTGAAATCATGAAGCAAACGGATGTGGCGAATGGTTATGTGGCTGAAGCCGAACCGTGGGTGATGGCAAAAGACGCTGATAAAGCCGATGAATTGCACACCGTGTGTAGTACGGCGTTAGAGATGTTTCGCATCTTAACGATTTACCTCAAACCAGTGTTGCCACAAATTGCCAGTGAAATTGAAGCATTTATGAATGTGCCGCCTTTGGATTGGGCTGCGGTGTCAGCAGGCTTTAGTGATG
>SPJK01027991.1_pt1 | contig 10731 bp, 8 predicted proteins | sample 3741771 | NCBI WGS metagenome assembly SPJK01 (sample SAMN10925997, study PRJNA522277) | cold seep metagenome | isolation source: Elba SIP-enriched marine methane seep metagenome, extraction at timepoint T2 | place: Italy: coast of Elba, Mediterranean Sea
CGCGCTCGTGCATGTGGAATCGCAGCTGGTGCATGCGTCCGGTCGACGGCTTCAGCGCCACCCAGGCGGCACGCCGGGCGGCGGTCGAAACGGTGACGTAATCGGTGATGGCGTGTTTGGAAATCTTGTCGCCATGAGCGCCGAGGATCATCCGTTCGCGGCCCTCTTCATCGCGGCCCTTGCGCATCCATGAGCGCAGCTGTCCGGCCGGCGGGTGCGGAACGCCAACCGTGACGGCCCAATAGACCTTGTCCATGTCACGTGAGTGAAACAAGTCACCCAGCCGCGACGCGGCCGCCGGATGCTTGGCAATGACCAGCAGGCCGGACGTCGCCTTGTCGAGCCGGTGCACCAGGCGCGGACGATGCTCACCATCCGAGAGCGCGTCGAGCATGCCATCAATATGCCGCCCGCCTTGCTTGGTGCCGCCCTGTACGGCGATGTCCGCCGGCTTGTTGAGCACGAACATCTCGTCATCCTCGTGCAGGATGAGCGGCCTGAGAAAGGCCAGCGCCTTGGCATTCGGCTTTTTCGGCGCGCTCCATGGCGTGTCAGAATCTTTCGAGACCTTGGAGGTGAAAGGCGGCAAGCGCACGGCCATGCCGGCCTCAAGCCGCGTATTGGCTTTCGCGCGCGCACCATCGACGCGGATCTGGCCAGTGCGCAGCAGCTTCTCAAGCTCGCCTTGCGTCATCGGCATGCGCCGCTTGACCCAGCGATCAAGACGGACCCCTCCTTCCTTGTCGCTGACCGTCTCGGTGATCACTTGCCGGCTCATGATAGCAACCTCTTCAAGGCGAGAAGGCCGACGGCGAAACTGGCAATCGCGCCGGCCATGTTGAGACTGGCAAACAGGACAGCTTTCATCGCGTCACCGGTCATGAACATGTCGACCGTGTCGCGCGAGAAAGCCGAGAATGTCGTAAACGCGCCCATCATGCCGACGCCGACCAGCAGCCAGAGCGTATTCTCGATCGCCAGCTCGCGGCTGGCCAGCCAACCCATCAGCGCGCCCAGAATGAAACTGCCGACGACATTCACAAACAGCGTCGCCCAGGCACCGGACACACCGCCATGCGCGGTAAAGGCGAGCCCCACGCCATACCGCATCGACGCGCCGATCGCGCCGCCAAGAGCCACTAAGAGAAATCCGTTCATCGCTGCGGCATAGAGGGTTTTGAAAGCGGACGAAAGAGCGATGCGGCAGGCATGGGCGTCAGGGCTGGGTCCGGGCAGGAGACCGGCGGGGATGCCGCGCAAAAAAGCAGGGCTTCCACATCAAAAAGGGCGAGCCCGAAAAGGCCCGCCCAAACCTATTATCTAACGCCAGGTCTAAAAAGCCTTGCGAACGGTGACGCCGAATTGTTGCCCGCGTGGCAGGAACGAAACGTGCGCCCGCGCGAAGAAGCGGAAATCACCCGGATCGACATAGCGAAACACGCCAATTGGTGCATCGTCATCGAGGATGTTTCGCCCCCAGAGCGCTATCTCAGTGTTCGAGTCCGCGTGATCAAGCGTCAACCGAAGATTGGTTTTGAAACTCTCTCCCGTTTCGATAAGGTTCTGAACCTGCGCGTATTGCGATGAGCGATAGATGCCATCTACGCGCAGATCGGGTGTCCATCCTGAAACGTCAGGGAATGTATAGTTCGCCATCACCGTCGCCGTGTCTTTCGGCACGCGCGGTACGCTGAAACCGACGATTGTGTCAGACGGCAAAATGGTCGCCTGGGTTGGATCGCTGCCTTCCGTGAATTCACCATCGGCTCGGGAATAGACAGCCCCGACCGTGAGGTTGTCCGTGACATCAAATTGTCCGTCGATCTCGAGACCATTGATTTCGGTTTTGCCCGCATTCAGCACAACCGTGACCTGGACCTGCTGCGGCGTGCCCTCATTCAGGATCACGACCTGGCTGATCTGCTGATCTTCAAGATCGATGCGATAGAGCGCTCCGGATAGACGCAGGCGATTATCGAAGTACTGCCCCTTCAGGCCGACTTCGTATTGGGTCGACAGCTCTTCGTCGAAGGAAGAAAACGGCGCCTCAGCCGGGTCATCCGGATTCACGTTTGTGTTGAAACCACCGGCTTTGTTGCCGGTTGACACACTGCCATACAGCAAAGTGCCATCGGCAAACGTGTAGTCGGCCGTCGCCCGATACGTGAAACCATCAAACGTCGCGCCAAGCTCTCGCCCACGCGCATTCGACACGGCGGTGACGACACCCACGTCTTCTTCGTAATAGCGCCCTTCGAGGCCGAGCGAGAATTGATCCGTCGCATCAAATGAGAGCGCGCCATAGATCGCTTTCTCTTCATTGCTGCGTTCGCCATCAAACCCATAATTGGCCTGCAGGATATCGCGATCCGTGCCCGAGGATTCCTCGTCATAAACGAACGCACCGAGAATCCAGTCGAGCTGGTCATTGATCGTACCGTTCAGGCGAAGCTCGTGCGACCAGTAATCGCGTTCGCTCCTGTCATCGGTCACCCAGGCAGACGGAAAAGAACCGAAGGAGTTCCCAACGATGGTTGCTGAGTAGGACTGGTTCGTAACGGTGTGGCCTTCTTCGGATGTGAATCCACCCATATATGTCAATGAGAGATTCTCGGAGAAGTCGTAGGTAACATCGCCGGTGACGCGGCGGATTTCTCGATCCAGACCTGCCCGGAAATCCCAGGCAGCGGGAATGCCGCCAAAGAAAGGCGTAACAACCTGCCCCTGATCCGCCGAGGTCGCGATATCGACTGTGCTCGGGGTCGACGCCTCTCCGCAGAAGTACGATCGAATAACTTCCGGGCACGCCATTCCGCCTGCTACGACCGAGTTGTTGAATGTTGAATCAAACAATTGCCCGGCAAACTGACCATCTTCATCTTTCGAATAGTAGGCGCGAAAGTTTGCTTCGAGCTGTGGCGTTTGCGGTGGTTGGAAGTTGATCGCGCCATAGACCGCGCTGGTCTTCTCTTCACCAACGTCCCGCGCATTGGAGTTTACGTTAGTGTTGTCGTACTCGCCGCCATACTCATAATAGCGACCGCCAACCGCGAGGTTGAAACCGTCTGCGACAGGCCCTGAGACGCGGGCGGTAAACTCGGTCTGGTCATGCTCTGCATAGGTGCCGGAAAAGCTTGCTTCGAACTCATCACTTGGTGTTTTCGAGATGTAGTTTATCACGCCGCCATAGGTTGAGCGGCCGTAGAGGGCACCTTGCGGGCCCTTCAAGACTTCGACGCGATCAACATTATCGAGTATCTCGGAGATGATGCCGTTTCGAACGTAGACACCATCGATGAACAACCCGACCGGTTGTGCGGTTTCGGTACGTAGATTTGAGATACCGCGAATGACCGGACGTTCGCCCGAGCGACCGAAGTCTCCGGCAATTTGCAGTCCAGGCGTGAGGTCCGCGACGTCTCTTGCGCTAACGGCTCCGAATGATTCGAGCAGCTCGGCCGAATATGCGGACACCGAGATCGGGGCTTCGAGAAGTGTTTCCTCTTTTTTCCGACCAGTAATGACGACGACATCTTGCCTCGCTTCTGGTTCATCGTCGCCGCTTTGTGCGATCGCAGGCACGGTAAAGCAGGTTAGAGCTAGCGCGGTTGCACCAGCCATCAAAAATGATTTGGACATTCATTCCTCCCTTTGCGCCAGCGCGACCCTCAACGCGCAGGACAATTGATATATCACTCAAATGATATATCATTTACGGAGCTCATTTTTGAGGCGTTGACAACCTCTATTGCAATGCTGACCTCAAATGTCCGGACAATGTTGCAGAATGAACACAAGCTAAGGAGTCGTCGCTGATTAGTTTCACGGTTTGTTTTTCTCAAATTTATGCGCGAACCGTGATGGCTCTCCTCAATTATCGCAAGGAAGGGTCTCCCCCTGTTGTGAAAATTGGAAGAGCATCGACCTGCCGAGATTTGATTTAGCTCGGCAGGTCGAATTGTCGGGCTCTTCATTGAGTGCCGAAACCAAAGTCGGTGAAGGTAATTCCCACGCCCACACCCATCCAATAACTGCGCGACAACCATTTGACACCCCCCCACCACGCTCGCATCCTCTGCGCGGGAGGAAATCACTCATGTTCATTGGACACTATGGTGCTGCACTGGCGGCGCGGGCGGTGAAGCCGGCCATTCCGCTCTGGCAGCTCTTTGTCGCGGTACAGCTGGTTGATTTTGCCTGGGCCGGACTGGTCCTGGCCGGGGTCGAGAAGTTTCGCGTCGCGCCGGGCTTCATGGAAGCATCGATCCTCGATCTGCATCACATGCCTTACACCCACTCACTCGTGGCTGTGGTCATCTGGTCAATTGCGGCAGGCGCCCTGTATGCGGCGCTCAGGCGTGGCGGCAAGGCGGTGACCGCCGGCGTGATTATTGGCCTCGCCGTGTTCTCGCACTGGCTCACGGACCTGATCGCCCATGGGCCTGACCTGGCGCTCTGGTTCGGCGGACCGAAAGTCGGGCTGGGTCTGTGGAACAGTCTGTTATGGACGCAAGTGGTCGAGATCGGCCTGTTGTTGATCGGCGGCGCGCTCTATCTCGCGCATACGAAACCGAAAGGCCCGGTCGGGCGGTTTGCGCCGTTCGGGTTGCTTGGCTTCATGCTGGCGCTTCAGGTCTACAATCACCTGCCAGTCGATCATCCGCCGGCCATTCCGCAATTTGCGATCATGGCGCTTATCGCCTTCACCTTGCTCGCCGTGCTGGCCTGGGCCACGGACCGGACCCGCGAACCGGCTTAGGTCTGCTGACGTTTCAAACGGTTGAGCGCCTCGTCCAGCGCGGAGAGGTAGCGCGACCGATCGGCTTTTGAGAACGGCGCCGCGCCGCCAATCTGGTCGCCGCCCGCGCGCAGATCGGCCATGATCGCGCGGGTCGCGATGGCGCCGCCAATCGAGTTCTCGGTGAACGGTTTGCCGTTCGGTCCGAGCACAATTGCGTCTTTCTGCAGGGCCCGTTCGGCGAGCAGGATATCGGCCGTCACCACGACGCTGGCGGCATGTGCGAGCTCGACCACATGATCATCGGCTGCGTCGAACCCATCGCTCACCGTGACATGCTTGATCAGCGGATGCGGCGGCACGCGGAGAAAACTGTTGCTGACCAGCGTCACTGGCACCTGATGGCGCAGCGCGACCTTATAGGTCTCGTCTTTGACCGGACAGGCATCCGCATCGATCAGGATGTCGATTTGCGCCGTCACTATTTGTACAGGCACCAGCGCATGATGGCCTTTTGCGCGTGCAGGCGATTTTCCGCTTCGTCCCAGACCAATGAGGCGGGGCCGTCAATAATCTCGGCATCCACTTCCTCACCGCGATGCGCCGGCAGGCAATGCAGGAATTTGGCGCCGCCCTGGGCGAGCTCCATCAGGTCGTCCGTCACGGCATAGGGATCGAGTTCAGCCAGACGCGCTTCCCCGTCCTTGTCACCCATGGAGACGAATGTATCGGTGATCACAACGTCCGCGCCCGCAACCGCTTCTTCTGCCGTGTCGTAGAGATCTATGCGCCCCTGCAAGTCGCGCGCGATGGCCACGTCCTCTTCATCCGGCGCATAGCGATCCGGCGTCCCGATGGCGAACGAGAATCCAAATTTCGCCGCCGCGTGGATGAAGCTGGAACAGACATTATTGCCGTCGCCGACCCAGGCGAGACGGGCACCCTGAAGGTTAACGCCGCTCTCTTCCAGGGTCATCAGATCGGCCATGATCTGGCATGGGTGAGAGCGGTCGGTCAGACCATTGATGACCGGCACAGAGGCGGCTTCAGCAAACACTTCCAGGTCGCTATGGCTGTTGGCGCGGAGCATCACCATGTCGACATAGCGGCTGAGCACGCGGGCTGTGTCCTCAACCGTTTCGCCGCGGCCAAGTTGCATGTCGGTGGCCGTCGCGATGATCGAGTCGCCGCCGAGCTGGCGCATCGCGGCTTCAAAGCTGAACCGGGTCCGGGTCGAGTTCTTCTCGAAGATCATCGCCATTGTATGACCCTCGAGCGGCGCATCACTGTCAACTCGCCCTTTCGGCCACCCTTGTCGGGCGCGTTTCATCGCATGTGCCTGATCCATAATGGCGCGCAGTTCGCTCGCTTCGAGCTGCCACAAGTCGATGAAATGCCGATAGGTCATGAACCCCTCCGGGTGAAAAGGAAGCGGCGCTCTTAACGCATTTCCGCAGGGAAAGCTACTCAAACAAGAAATGTGCGCGATGCCCAATGATCGCAGCAGGTCCATGCCGAAGGTCTGCTGAAAATGAACTGGCGCACCCCGCACAAGTTCAGTAGAGGCAGAGTCATTCTATCGACTTTGATTGAGGGCCATTCAAATGGATCGTGTTTTGATTATTGGAGCCGGCGCCGCCGGTTCGGTTGTCGCGCAAAAATGCGCCATGGATCGTGAGACGTTCAAACATATCACGCTCGCCTCGCGCCGCCTGGTCTCGTGCGAGAAAGTCGCGGCGCTCTGCGAGACTCCGATCGAGATTGCGCAGGTCGATGCAGACAATGTCGAGGAGACCGTGGCGCTGATCGAGAAGGTCAAGCCTGACCTCGTCATCAACATGGCCCTGCCTTATCAGGACCTGCCGATCATGGATGCCTGTCTGGCGACCGGAACCCATTATATGGACACCGCCAATTACGAGCCGCGAGATGTCGCCAAGTTCGAATATCACTGGCAATGGGCCTATCAGGACCGTTTCGAGCAGGCGGGTCTGACCGCCATTCTCGGCTGCGGCTTCGACCCGGGCTGCACGAATATCTATTGCGCCTATGCGCAGCAGGAAGGCCTGCTGGATGAGATCGAATATATCGACATTGTCGACTGCAATGCCGGCGATCATGGCAAGACCTTTGCGACCAATTTCAATCCCGAAATCAATCTGCGCGAAGTCACGCAGGACGGGCGGTATTGGAAAGACGGCAAGTGGATCGAAATCCCGGCCCTGTCGATCCGCACCATGATCGACTATCCCGAAGTCGGCCCGACCATGTCCTACCTGATCTATCACGAGGAAGAGGAAAGCCTGGTCAAACACATCAAGGGCCTGAAGCAGATCCGCTTCTGGATGACGTTTGGCGACGAGTACATCAAGCATCTGGACGTGTTCAAATCGATCGGCCTGATCGGGCTCGAGCCGATCAAGCATAAGGGCATGGACATCATCCCGATGGAATTCCTGAAGGACCTATTGCCGGTGCCGAGCACGCTGGCAGAGGGCTATACCGGCAAGACCTCAATCGGCGTCATCCTGCGCGGCACCAAGGACGGCCAGCCGGTGACCAAGATGATCTACAATGTCAGCGACCATGCCGCGACCAATAAGGAAGTCTCTGCCCAGGCCGTCAGCTACACGACCGGCGTTCCGCCTGTGTCGGGGGCCGCGATGTTCTTCAAAGGCGAATGGTCAGGCGCCGGCGTGTTCAATGTCGAACAATTCCCGGCCAGGCCCTTCCTCGAAGACGTCGCGAAACGCGGCCTGCCCTGGCAAGTGGTAGATGTGCCAGCGGGCCAGCAGGATGACTTGTTTGCGGTGGAGACGTAAGGGGCGCAGGCGGCAGAAAGCGCGCTGAGTGGGGCGCTCTTCATCTCTGCTCTGGGGCTCTAGCGGATTAAGCCGAGTGCCTCAGATGGGGCGAATTTAGGACACTGGACACCGGTTAATAGAGCTTTCACAATGATGGCACCTAGTTGGGAGAGATTTCAATGCGGACAGCTGCGCATGCTCTTATTTTGTTCCTATTGGTTGCCTGCGGTGCGAACACCGAAGAACCAATTCAAACGACTGGAATCGAACTAGAAACGCAGGGCGGCCTTGTTGAGTTTGCTCTGTCACGAGATCGGGAAACTGCGGTTTTGGATGCCGACCCGAAAGTCTCGGACGAGTTCTGGAGCAGTCGGGATGCCGAAATAGACGCAGTCCTCAACCACATTGCAAATGGTGCGTTTGACAAGCCCTCTCAGAAGCTAGACGCAATGGTGAAGATCGATCAATCTTTGCGGCATCTATTCACAGTATTGGAGTTGAAGCGCAGCCATTTTATCTCAGAAGACGAGTTTTCAAAAACAAAGTCTGGACTCGGAGACAGAGTTAATCGGGTCGATACGTTTAACACTGCGCAAGTCAAAGCAATGCTCCAAGACAGGGGCTGGTTTCAAGACGATTTAGATGGACCAAATGCGAGCTTCAACGCTTGGCTCATTGCTCAACATGCCGATCTCGACCCGGAGTTCCAACGACAAGCGTTGTCTATGATGGAACAGGTTTTGGGTGCACCCGGAGTCTCCATGCGAGACTATGCGTATTTGTTTGATCGAGTCGCAGGAAAAGATGAGCGACCTCAAAGATATGGCACGCAGGGTAAATGCGTTGGACCCGGTAAATGGGAACCATTTGAGCTCGAGTTTCCCGAGGAAGTGGACAGCTTACGAGCAGAAGCCGGAATGTCACCGATGGATGAATACATCGCGCTCTTCAAAGACCTGTGCCTCTAATCTAATTTCCAGAATGCATAAGTTCGTGAGCGGCCGTTCTAGGGCGTTTTAAGTCGCTCAGCTAATCTCCCCCCGACACCGAAAGCGGACACTCAGATTCCACGCCCCTATGTGCCATCTGTACCAACAGGCGGCGAGGCGCACGGTCTGACGAGGGCCTTTGCCGATCCCGTACGTTGAGGCTTGCTGCCAAATGCGAATTTGAATCGATCGCTCGGGGCCGAGTTTCGGGAGACTGAAATCGCAACATCAAACCAGTTTCTCGGCCACCAACCTTTAATTGGTGCTTCCCGAGCCCCATCAATCTGATCTCGGGTAGGGACCCAGAATTTGAACGTTGAGCGATACTCAAATCCAGCCAGTGTACCTTGATCGGTGAACACAGCCTTCTGGTGACATTCTATTCCCAGCTGGTCGAATGCTTCTGTAAAAAGCGCCGAGTCTGTTTTGGTCAATCTGGCGTTAAACCGAGTCCTACGCGCGACCGCCTGGATCGAAGACCAATCAAAGGTATGACCGGCATTGTCGAAATCTGCTTTCAATTCTTCGAACGCGACGGCGTTGTGATGAACTCCGATTTGAGTCCATGGCAGCACTGTCACGTCATCAACAAAGACGAGGAACTGTGCGCACGCTGAATAGCATCGTCGTCCAACCAGGACGGCGGACTTGTTGCGCATGAGCCGCGTAGCGATTTCGTTCGCTATGCGCGGATTGCCTCCGATACTGTCGATATAAACGGTGTTTCGGCCTTTAAGGAACAAATTGGCCTTCGCCACGTCGAGCATGTCCTCATTGATCTCGCCGCACAAGAAGACGCGACCTTTGTGGAGACCGCTATTGCATTGGGAGTTGGATTTAGACGTCTCAGCCGATGCTGAAAGGCTCGCCGTCACGATGATAAATCCCAGCACGACGACGATTGACCAAAGACCCACGAATTTCGATTGCATTCCCGTCGTCTAAAGCCTGATTGTGATTGCGCCGATAGGCATCGCCCCCTCAACATCCGCCTGGATGCTGACAGCGCGTATCGCATCACCTCCGCCTCACATGCTCCGTATCGGCGCCCGTTTTTCCTCCGGCCGCGGCTTTCCGGCGCCCTTGCCATAGCCGTGCTTTTTCAACAGGCCGCGGAACTGGTGATAGGACAGACCGAGGGCGTCAGCGGCTTTGCCCTGATGGCCTTCAAAGGTTGAAAGCGCCGTATCGATCAGGCTGGTTTCGAACAGGCGGGTCTGGTCTTCGAATGAAATGTCGAGCACAGGCGGCGGCGTCGCCGTCGCGGCCGGCGTCTCTGACACCGTGGCTGGCGCGTCCGACAGGCTTGCCGCTGGCCGCCAGGGCGAAGCGAACGGGTCGAGGGCGTCCGGGTCGAACTGGACGGGGTCGGTCTGATGCTCCGTCAAGGCGCGGTAGGTGATGCGCTGGGCGAAATTGCGCAGCTCCCGAACATTGCCGGGCCAGGCATGGGCTTCCATGGCGGCGATGGCCGACGGCGCGAAGCCGGGAAAATCCTCCGCCATTTCCCGCGCCATGCGCCTGGCGAAGAAATCCGCGAGCAGGGAAATGTCAGCCGCCCGGGCGCGCAGTGGCGGCAAGGTGACGACATCAAAGGCGAGGCGGTCAAGCAGGTCGGCGCGGAACTCACCCGATGCCGCCTTGCTGGGCAAATCGACATTGGTGGCAGCGACGACGCGGACATTTGTGCTCAGGACTTTCTCGCCGCCAAGGCGCTGGAACTCGCCATACTCGACGACCCGCAAGAGTTTTTCCTGCACCTGCATGGAGGCGGTGGCGATCTCGTCCAGGAACAGGGTGCCGCCATCGGCGAGCTCGAACCGGCCGAGCCGGCGTTCCGTCGCCCCGGTAAAGGCGCCGCGTTCATGACCGAACAATTCGCTGTCGAGCAATTGTTCTGACAGCGCCGCGCAATTCACTTTCACAAACGGGCCGTCCCAGCGCCGGGACAGGAAGTGCATGCGTTCTCCGATCAACTCCTTGCCAGTACCGCGCTCGCCAATGATCAGGCAGGGGCGATCAAGCGGTGCGAGCCGGGAAACATGTTCCTGCGCCTCCAGCCAATTCGGATCTTCGCCGATCAGTTGCGGGGTCTGATTGCCAATCATGAGGTTAATATAGCGAAAATAATCGTCAAAACAACTAATTAAATTAGCAAAAATAACTGGTATGGATGAAGTGAGTGCGGCAAAAATTGAAA
>SPJK01027504.1_pt1 | contig 10727 bp, 7 predicted proteins | sample 3741771 | NCBI WGS metagenome assembly SPJK01 (sample SAMN10925997, study PRJNA522277) | cold seep metagenome | isolation source: Elba SIP-enriched marine methane seep metagenome, extraction at timepoint T2 | place: Italy: coast of Elba, Mediterranean Sea
GCCCATCTCAATTAAAAAAGGTGAACGAACAATTAAAAGATGAAATTGTTAAGCATGAAATCACCGAACAGGAATTAAAAAAGTTTTCGCTGGCTATAGAATACAGTCCCAATCTGGTCATGATCACTAATTATGAAGGCAATATTGAATACTGTAATCCGGCTATGTATAAAGTGACCGGCTATGAGAAAGATGAGCTTATCGGCTATAATCCTAGGAAAATGATGTCTAACTTGACCTCAAAAGAAACCTATCAGCATTTATGGGGCACAATTCGCCAAGGAAGACCCTGGCAGGGCGAATTATTGGATAGAAAAAAGAATGGTGAATTATTTTGGTGCTTGCATTCTATTGCCTCTATCAAAAACAATCTTAACCAAATTACCCATTATGTCTCGGTCGCGCATGATATTACCGACCGTAAAGATTCAGAAGAATTAATCAAAAGTCTGGCCTATTACGATCCCTTAACGCATCTGCCTAATAGAACCCTGTTCCAGGAAAGAATGGAGCGGGCGATTATCAGCGCAAAACGGAATAAACGCATTTTTGCCTTAATTTACCTGGATTTGGATCGCTTTAAATCAATTAATGATACCTTGGGGCATGTGATCGGCGACAAACTATTGATCGAAGTCGGTAAGCGTATTAAAGCTGTTTTAAGGGAGCGTGAAACCATTGCCCGATTAGGAGGGGATGAATTTGCGATCATCCTATCGGATATCGATAAACCGGAATCCGCCGGGTTCGTCGCTGAAAAAATATTAAAGCAATTTTCAACCGTTCTTAATCTGGATAACCATGAATTGTTTATCTCAACCAGTTTGGGCATCGCTATTTTTCCGAATGATGCTGATAATATTGAAGCCCTCACCAAAGACGCCGATACCGCGCTTTATCATGCTAAAGACCAAGGCCGAGGCCGATATGCTTTTTTTGATAAAAATCTGGAAGAAAAGAATATACGGCATCTGGAGATAGAAATGGGCTTGCGTAAAGCCATCAGTGAAAATGAACTGAGTCTACTTTATCAGCCTAAACTGGATGCCAAAACCGGGAAGCTGGTCGGCGTAGAAGCCTTGCTACGCTGGCGAAATGAAAAACTCGGTCAAGTATCGCCGGTGGAATTTATTGAGATTGCCGAACACACGGGCCAAATCGAAGAGATAGGAAATTGGGTGTTATGCGAAGTCTGTCGGCAAATTAATCTATGGAGTCAGCATTTGAACAGTGATTTACCGGTTTCAATTAATTTATCGGCCAGGCAATTTAAGCAAGATACATTGTTGTCATCTATCGAGCGGCATATGCAAGAGTTTGCGGTTAACCCGGCAGCTTTAGAATTTGAGATCACCGAAAGCGCAATCATGGATGAGCCTGCGGTCTCATTAGCGATTATGCAGGAATTCAACAAAAAAGGATTAAAACTGGCGATAGATGACTTCGGGACGGGCTATTCTTCACTCGCGTATTTAAAACGATTTCCAGCGCATACCCTTAAAATTGACCGATCATTTATTCATGATATCGCTGGAGATAAAGGCGATGCGGCTATCGTAACCGCAACCATATCTCTTGCCCACAACTTAGGTTTGAAAGTAGTCGCGGAAGGCGTGGAAAATAAAGTCCAAGCGGAATTTTTAACAAAACATGGTTGTGATGAATTACAAGGATTTTTTTTCCATGAGCCGTTAACAGCGGATGAAATTGTTGCTAATTATGGTTTGGTATAGCCGTATAATTTAAAACGAAGCGTTTTTGAAAGTTGTTTGTTCAGAAACTGATCAATTTAATAAAAGTTTAATAAAACAGATGCTTAAGAAGATTTATGACATTTTATTCACAAAGTTATCCACAAAAGTTGTGATTAAACGACATCATGGGCAAGGGACTGGAGTATAAGGTTATGCACATATAGCCATTATTTTTTGTCAAGCTGTAAGTGAGTCAAAAAAATTTTTTTTTATCCTTAAATATTCATGTAAGTCATTGAATAATATATAGGGTCATCATTGTGTAATAATTGATCAATTTAACTAAAAAGCTGTTCTTTAGCGGTCTTGAGTGACTTGATGACATTCAATACACAGAGTTATCCACAGAAATTGTGCATAACGGGAAATATCAGCATTATTAGGTTTATAAGTGAGGGGATTGTTGGTGCTTTAGGAAAAAATAACTTTCAGGGCTTTATTGTTAATTGAATGTGGTTTTAGCGTGTATTTGTTAACTATTTGTCAATGAATAGGAGACAAATAAATGGCTTGGCTTTGTACAAAAAACGCTCAAAATATAAAAAGTCATTAAAATCCGTTGTTAACATCCTGCTTTGACAATAAATTCACAGACTTATCCACAGAAGTTGGGGTTAACTTTGTATAATGCTTATTTTCATTGTGGTCTAAGATGTCTCGCTAAAAATTTTCCCAATAACCATAACTGATTATTAACGATTCAGAAAAATTTAACAATCATCATGTTATGGTCCGATTCCCATTTCTGATTCGGGACTGTGAGAGCCGACCGGTTCGGTTTTTACATTGACCGTTAAGCTGTTTCCAATTAAGAAATATAATACGACCTATTTAAAATTATGGATTTATTACAAACATTTGCACTTGCTGTTTTACAGGGATTAACTGAATTTTTGCCGATTTCAAGTTCGGCGCATTTAATATTGTTGCCGGTGATTTCCGGTTGGCAAGATCAGGGGTTGGCGTTTGATATAGCTGTGCATGTCGGTACCTTGAGCGCAGTGGTCGCTTATTACCGTAAAGATGTTGGAGCGATTGTATCCGCTTGGTTCAAATCAATTTTAGGTAAAGGCATGTGTCAAGACGCCCGCTTAGCCTGGTATGTGATTTTGGGTACGATTCCGGTCGGCTTGGTGGGGATTGCTTTACCGGATACGGTGAAAGACTTTTTAAGGTCGCCTTTGGTGATTGCCGCCAGCACCATTGTTTTTGCCCTGTTGCTTTGGGGCGCAGAGAAAATGGCTAAAGAACAGCGAGAGACTATTGGATTGCGCGATGCCATATGGGTAGGTTTATTTCAGGCGATTGCTTTGATTCCGGGCACATCGCGTTCCGGCATTACCATCACTGCCGGATTATTGACGGGATTACAGCGCGAACAAGCGGCCCGCTTTTCTTTTTTATTGTCAATTCCGGTTATCGCTCTGGCCGGTGGTTTACATACTCTGGATTTGCTGCAAACCAATGAAGAAGCGGTTAGCTGGGATTTTATCGCTATCGGGGCGGCTGTTTCGGCTATCGTGGCTTATCTGACTATCGGCTGGTTTTTAAAATTGCTGCAAAAAGTCGGGATGATGCCTTTTGTTATCTATCGTTTAGTTTTAGGCGTCGTTTTATTCAGTGTTTTTCTGAATTAAAGGGTTCTTACAGGTCTATTCTATGAGAGAGGGAATGAAATAATTTAAACAATGAGATCATTTAACTTGTCTTAGTCAATAACGTTGACAAGGCTGATTTCACTGCTAAGCTTTGAGTTCAAATAATCAAGTTATGTTGACGAGTTTAGGTATTTTAGTAAAGTCGCTGGATGACTGAACCGATTGAGTTGAGAGCTATGTTATGTACAAAATTTTAGTAGTTGATGATGATAAAGTACCTCATAGTTTTATTGCTAAAGCGTTATCCGGGAGCTTCTTTCTAGTTGACGCTTATAGTGGTGAAGAGGCGCTGAAACTGCTGAATGAAGAAAAGCCGGATTTGATTCTGCTGGATGTGGAAATGCCGGGTATTAACGGCTATGAGGTTTGCGAGCAGATTAAATCAAATCAGAAAACTGCGCAGATTCCTATTATTTTTCTGTCCGCCAATGAAACTTTGCAATCTCAAATGCAAGGGTTCGAGGCCGGAGCTGATGATTACATTGTTAAACCCTTTCAAACCGAAACCTTGTTGGCCAAAATCAGAGTTTGCATTAATTATCTGGAAAACTCCAAACAATTATCGACTCGCGCGGCAGAAGCTGAAACCACGGCCATGTCGGCAATCGCCAGCTCCAGCGATTGGGGGCAATCCATTCAATTTATCGAAAAAAGCCATAATGTCAGCAGTGTTGAGCAATTAGTGGAGAATTTTTTCGCGGTGACTCGAAATATGGGACTGAAATGCTCTTTGCTGATTCAAACCAATGATGAGCCTTTGTTTTTTACCTCTTCGCCGGGACAAGTCAGTCCATTGGAATCCAAGCTAATGGAAAAACTGGTGAGTCATAATCGGTTTTTTGATTTTGATTGCCGCACTCAGATTAATTATCCTTACATTTCTTTATTGGTTAAGAATATGCCGCTGGACAATATGGAACATTACGGGCGGATTAAAGATATGCTGCCGGCTCTGTTGAGTACTTCGGATATAAAAATAAACCAAATCAATACATTATCTGCATTGTCTGAACAAACCAAAGAGGCTGATAATCTTTTTGTTTCGGTTACCCAAGAGCTGGAAGGCATCATTAGAACCCAAAAAAGCCAAAACGCCCAAGGCATTCAATTATTGCGCAATATGTTGTTGGAGCTGGATCAGCGGCTGCCGCATATGGGGCTGGAAGAAGATCAGGAGCAATATCTTCTGGACAGGGTTGATGTGGCGATTGCCGAAGCGCACGACACGATTTCTTCCACAAAGCAAACCCAAGAATCTTTTCAACTAATTATCAATCAATTGAAAACTTTAGTGGAAAGTCAGCAAACGGTTCACGACCAATTGTTTCAAACAGTGGAAAACCCGGCTGAAGAATCGGATGATCAGGAAGGTTACGAAATGGATGTGGTTTTATTTTAACCCGGCTATGTCATTGTATCGCTATAAGGTAAGAGGCCTTTAAAGATAAGGAATCATTCCTTTCTTAACGTAATCGCTGACAAGGCCGGGTTAATATTCTTCATATTCCTCATCTTCAAAATCGCTATATTTCTCGGCTAAACGCAATAAAACGAATACCGCGCCTGTTCCCCCCGCTCGCGGCGGCGAGGAACAAAAGGCCAGCACGTCTTTATGCTGCCGCAGCCATAGATTCAAGTCATTTTTTAATACCGGCTGATTATTCGGTGAACGATAACCTTTGCCGTGAATGATATGAACGCAACGACAGCCGTTCTCCTGACAGTCCTGAATAAAACGAATAAACTGTCTTTTAGCCTCTTGACTGGTGAGACCGTGCAGATCAATATGCGCATCCAGCCCAAAATAGCCTTTGCGTAATTTGCGTAAAACATTTTTTTGCAGGCCCGGCGCTAAATAATCAATTCTATCGCCTTGCATGACGGTTTCCGCGCTGACATCAGCGTTTTCCAGCGGATTGATCGCTTCTTTAAGTTGTTGCTTCGGGTAAGGGCGAGGCTTCTCATCCGGTTTTAATAACAACTTATCTTTTTTGATTGTTTTGACCGGACCGATGGCTTTTCTGAAAAGCTCGGAATCCGCTTCGCTTAAAGTTTTTTTTGTCACGCCGGATGCTTTGAATGGGTTTTTTTTGCTAATATGGACGATTTTATAGTTTTTTCAATCGCTATGCACATCCTATTAAGTAATGACGATGGTTATTTGGCGCAAGGTTTATCGACCTTGGCGGAAGCCCTCTCTCCCTATGCGGAAATTTCGGTGGTGGCGCCGGATAAGAACCGCAGCGCCGCCAGTAACTCATTAACCTTGGAAATGCCGTTACGGACGCGGGAATCCGAGAACGGTTTTATCCGGGTGGACGGCACCCCGACCGATTGCGTGCATTTGGCGATTACCGGATTATTGCAGTCAGAGCCGGATATGGTATTTGCCGGCATTAATCACGGTTCAAATTTAGGCGATGATGTGTTGTATTCCGGCACTGTTGCAGCGGCTACTGAAGGACGATTTTTGGGTTTGCCGGCGGTCGCCATCTCATTGGCTTCCAGCGACCCTCAACACTTTGAGACCGCAGCTACGGTGGCTGTGGAACTGATGCAAAAAGTCATTGCTCATCCCTTGCCTGAAGATACGTTGTTGAATGTGAATGTGCCTGATGTGCCGGTTGCCATGTTAAAAGGTTACCAAGCGACCCGCCTGGGACAAAGACATAAAGCCGAGCCGGTGATCAAATCGCAAGACCCGCGCGGCGATGAAATATTTTGGGTCGGGCCGCCGGGCAGTGAGCAAGACGCTGGCGTCGGCACCGATTTTTATGCGGTGAAAAACGGTTTTGTATCCATCACCCCTTTACAACTGGATTTAACCCGCTATGAGCGAATAGAAGCTGTTGAACAATGGCTGATGAGGGAGTGAGCAGATGAATTCAAGATTGCAAGGCATCGGCATGACTTCGCGGCGAACCCGCGAGCGCATGGTCAGAAGAGTGCAAGAACAAGGCGTTAGCCATCAACAAGTATTAACGGTGATGGCGGACACCCCAAGGCATATTTTTGTCGAGGAAGCCTTAGCCAGTCGCTCTTATGAAGATACCGCCTTGCCGATAGGGCATAACCAAACCATCTCTCAGCCCTACATCGTCGCCCGAATGACGGAATTGTTATTGGAGAAAAAGCCGTTGAGCCGGGTGTTGGAAATCGGCACGGGTTGCGGCTATCAAACCGCTATTTTGGCGCAATTGGTGGATAAAGTGTTCTCCGTTGAAAGGATCAGGCCGTTGCTGAAAAAGGCGCAGGCCCATTTATGGGAAATGCGTTTGACCAATATCAGCTTACAACACAGCGACGGCGGCTGGGGCTGGCCGGAATATGCGCCTTTTGACGGTATTTTGGCGGCCGCCGCGCCGCCGCAAATCCCGGAAAATCTGTTGCAACAACTCGCGGTCGGCGGGGTGATGGTGATTCCAGTGGGCGGCGAGGGCTTTCAAGAATTACATCGAGTTATTAGAACCGAACAAGGCTTTGAAGATGAAATTGTGGAAAAAGTCAGCTTTGTTCCTTTTTTATCAGGAAAACAATAATGTTCAAACCGCTATACGATAAAGTTTTGAATTGGTCGCGGCATCGTCACGCCGGTCGTTATTTGGCTGCGTTGAGTTTTGCAGAATCTTCTTTTTTTCCGATTCCGCCGGATGTGATGTTAGCGCCGATGGCTTTGGCGCAACCCAAAAAAGCCTGGCAATTAGCCTTGTTAACCACAGTCGCCTCGGTTTTAGGCGGCATCCTGGGCTATGCCATCGGCTATTTTATGTTTGATAGCATTTCCGATTGGCTGCAAACCAGCCGCTATTGGGAAAAATACTTATTAGCGGAAGCGTTTTTTCAAGAGTGGGGCGTTTGGGCGGTTTTCATCGCCGGTTTTTCACCGATACCTTACAAAGTATTTACCATCGCAGCAGGCGCTTTACAAATGGCGTTTTTGCCTTTTGTCCTGGCTTCAACCGTAGGCCGAGGGGCGCGATTCTTTTTGGTGGCCTTGTTGTTAGCGGCGGGTGGAGAAAAGCTGGAATCCAAGTTACGGATGTATATAGACCGCATCGGCTGGGCGACGGTAATTCTGATAGTGATTGGATTAATCGCTTATCAATTTTTTAAAACCTCTTGATTATGAAGGAACAAAAAAAAGCAAAATACTGGGTGGGTATAGACTTGGGCACCACCCATACAGTAGTCGCCTATAGCGCCATTGCCAAACCCGACCAGGCGATAAAAATTTTTGAAATCACCCAATTAGTAGCGCTGGGCGAGGTGGCTAAAAATAATTTATTGCCGTCTGTGCGCTATCATCCGGCGGAAGGCGAATTATCGGCGGAAGATGTCAGTTTTTCGCCAGCGGGGTCTTCAGCAGTGGTCGGCGCGGCGGCCAGAGTGTTGGGAGCGAAAACCTTAGGCCGTTTAGTGACCAGCGCCAAGAGCTGGTTATCGCACGGCAATGTAGACCCGACTGCCGATATATTGCCTTGGGGCAGTGGCGATGATATCGCCAAGGTTTCGCCATTGGATGCCAGCGCCGGTTATTTAGCCCATGTGCGAACAGTTTGGGGGCATCAATTCAATGATGCGCCGCTGGAAGAGCAGGAAATCGTTATCACTGTGCCGGCTTCGTTTGATCAGGAAGCCCGGTCCTTAACGCTGGAAGCGGCTAGTCAAGCGGGTTTACATCATGTGAGATTGCTGGAAGAACCACAAGCGGTTTGTTACGACTGGCTCAGACGCCATGCCGATCATTTAAAACAAGCCTTGCAAAAAATTCGCTTATTATTGATTTGCGATGTCGGCGGCGGCACCACCGATTTGACCTTGATTAAGATTGACGCCTCTAAAGCCGAACCGGAACTCAACCGGATCGGGGTGGGCGATCATTTAATGTTAGGCGGCGACAACATCGACTTGACCTTGGCGCGGATGGCGGAAAGCCGGATTAATCCCGGCGGCAATAAACTTTCAGTCGCTGAATTTACCCAATTAATTGAACAATGCCGTAGCGCCAAAGAACGCTTGTTGGCGGACGATGCGCCCGAACAAATGAATGTAACCTTATTGGGCGGCGGTTCTAAATTAATCGGCGGCTCCCGAACCACTGTATTGAGCCGTGAAGAAGTGCGAGAAGTGGCTTTGGATGGTTTTTTTCCTTTATCTAAGCTCGATGAATTGCCGGATAAAAAGCGTAGCGGGGTGGTCGAGTTCGGCTTGCCGTATGCGGCTGAACCGGCGGTCAGCAAGCATATCGCCGCCTTTTTAAAAATGCACGGCGAAACTGCTAAGCAAGCGCGGGGCGATGATTCCATTGTGCCGGACGCCTTGTTATTGAACGGCGGCGTTTTTCGCAGTAAAACCATTACCGAAAGAGCCATAGCCTTATTGACGCATTGGAGTGATCAGAAACCGGTGTTGCTGGATAATGAATATCCGGAATTAGCGGTAGCCTATGGCGCGGTCAGCTATGCGATGGCCCGACATGATAAAAAACTGCGTATTGGCGGCGGCGCGGCGCGTAGTTATTTCCTTCAAGTGGAAACCGCTGAGCAACAAACTCAAGGCGTTTGTATTTTGCCGAAAGGCAGTCAGGAAGGCCATGAATTTACCTTAACCCAGCAGCAATTCGCCTTGCGGGTCGGCCAACCGGTGCGTTTTCATCTCTATTCGATCAGCGGCGACGGTCAATTTGCATTGGGCGAATTGGCGACGATTTCCGATCAATTCCACTCCTTACCGCCGTTGGCCGTGGCTTTGCAAGGCAGCGATCAGAGTGATGTGATTGTGCAATTGGCGGTGACCTACACCGAAGTCGGCACCTTGAAAATTCAATGCGTATCGGTGGAGGCAGATGGCCAGCGCTGGGATGTTGAATTTCAAATCCGTAAAAAACAAAGCGTCGGAGAGTCCGCGCAACTGCCCGCCCAATTTATTCCTGCTGCTGATTTAGTTAAATCGGTATTCGGCTCAAAATCCAAACAAGTGAATCCTAATGCGGTGAAGAGTCTGCGTCAGGACATAGAAAAACAAATGGGGATAAGCCGACTGGAATGGGAAACGCCTTTGTTAAGAGCATTCTTTGGCGTGTTATTGGAGCTAATGAAAAATCGTCGCAGAAGTTTGCAACATGAGCGGGTCTGGTTAAGTCTGGCCGGTTTCTGTCTGCGCCCCGGTTTTGGCGATGAATTAGATGACTGGCGGGTAGCGCAATTGTGGAAGAGCTATCCGCAAGGCCTGCAATTTGTCAATGAACGGCAAAATTGGTCGGAATGGTGGACCTTATGGCGCAGGATTGCCGGTGGTTTACCTGTCGAGGCGCAAGAAAAAATATTCAGCGACATCAGTAAATACCTCAATCCGGCGGCGGCAAGGCAAGCCGGGGTATCCAAACAAATCAAGACGCGCGGCTATGATGATATGGTGCGTTTAGCCGGGGTGTTGGAGCGTTTGCCTGTGGAGAAGAAAATTCAATTAGCGCAGTGGCTGTTGAAACGGTTGCAAAAAGCCGGAGAGTCTCATCAAACCTGGTGGGCGGTCGGCAGAATCGCGGCCAGAGTTCCCTTCCACGGCGGCAGTCATAATGTGATCGCCCCGGAAGTGGCGGCGCCGTGGTTGCAGCAGTTACTGAAAGTGGATTGGAAGAAAATTCCCCAAGCCGGGTTTGCCGCAACAATGATAGCGCGGATGAGCGGCGACCGCGCCAGAGAAATAGATGATGAATTGCGCGCCCAAATTGTCGACAAGCTAAGATTAAGTAAAGCGCCTAATGCCTGGATCAAAATGGTCGAAACCTTTCAAGAACTGGACGAGAAGGAAGAAAAGCAAATCTTCGGCGAGGCCTTGCCGCCGGGTTTGAAATTGGTGAACTGATATTACGTCCTGCCTACCCATTTGCCTATTGACGGTAGGTCGGACTTCAGTCCGACAAAAGGCTGCGGAAATCGTCTATATTCAAACCGCTAATTTCCGCGTTATTAGGAAATAATTTGACATTGATAGCGCGAGACTTTCAAGTTATCTGACCAATAATCGACCGGCAATCCCGCTTTCAATTTCAAATGCCGTAAAAATTCGTTAGGATTAGGCAAGGATTCCCATACGGAAGGCAGGAAAGTACCGCGTCTTCCGCCTTCTTGAAGAATCAAACCATCGATGCCGGGGCGTAGTTGGCTGATCAAATCCGTTTCTGAGTCAAAATTCATCGGAACGCTGGGTTCCAGGATAGACAGATGTATGTCTAATTCAGGAAATTCGGATTGCTTCAAAGGCGGGAAGCGGGGATCTTTAAACGCGGCTGAATAGGCGTTTTCAACTATATCGA
>SPJK01052541.1_pt1 | contig 10721 bp, 9 predicted proteins | sample 3741771 | NCBI WGS metagenome assembly SPJK01 (sample SAMN10925997, study PRJNA522277) | cold seep metagenome | isolation source: Elba SIP-enriched marine methane seep metagenome, extraction at timepoint T2 | place: Italy: coast of Elba, Mediterranean Sea
CCGCCGACACGCTCGATCTGCCCTTCTGGTTACTCAATCTCGAAGAATTTCAACAGGTTATCTTCCGCGGCCGAGAAGGATCCGATGAGGAAGTCGACGCCCTGCGGGAGTTCATCCCCAAGGCCAAGATCGTTTACAAACACGGCGTTCAAGGCGTTCGGCGCAAATCGAGCGCGAGTTCCGCGTTCACGGCGGACACGCCGGTCCCCTATCGTCTGGCGGACTTGCTGAAACTGATCGAGGAAGAGATCGGCTCTCTTGACGGCGCCCTTCGCCGGCTCACCTTGCGTAGGCTCAAGGCCCGGATTGAAGCCGCAATCAACGATCCACGCTTTGGCTTCCTGTTCGGCTCGCACAATGCGACCGACCGCATTGAGGATGTTCTCGGCAATATTTACCGCGTCCCGATTGGCGGCAAACCGATCACCGTGTTCCAAATGTCCGGCATTCCCTCCGAAGTCGTGAACTCTGTGGCGTCGGTCCTGTGCCGGATGGCATTCGACATCGCGCTCGCAAGTAATTCCAAGGTCAAAACGCTGGTCGTCTGCGAGGAAGCCCACCGGTACATTCCGGCCGACCGGGAAAGTGGGTTTGCGCCAACGCGCGGCGCCATCGCGCGGATCGCCAAGGAAGGCCGGAAGTATGGCGTGTCACTAGCCATCATTACGCAACGTCCAAATGAGCTTGATCCGACTATTCTATCTCAGTGCAACACGATTTTCTCACTGCGCCTCGGTAACGACGCGGACCAGGATGTGATGCGCAAAGCCATCGCCAATGGATCGCGCTCGACGCTGGCATTTCTGTCATCGCTGGCGGATCGGGAGTGTATCGCGTTCGGAAGCGCGATTTCGACGCCGATGCGGATGCGATTCCGCAATCTCGCTGCCAGTGCGCGACCGTCCAGTCAGAATGTAACCGATGATAGTGGAACCGCTGCAGCAGCACACACAAGTTTGACCGAAATCGTCACAGCTCTGCGCGGCACAAATGGTCACGAAGAGCAGGAAGAATCGGATGAATGGATCGTTAATGACGAAGCCGAGCCGTTCACGGGCGAACTGAAAGTTCCGGACGAAATTGCCGAACCCTCGGTCAAGCCGCGGTCCTTGTTGCGCCGAAAAACCGGCTAGGTGATTGATTTTGCAGATTAGTACTCGCAAAAGCGCGCGGCTTGCTCTAGGGGCCTTGCAATGTCTGCTGAGCCCCTAATTCCCATCACAGACCAGGATGATCTGGCGGCGGCGTGCGAACGCCTCGCTGAGGGATCTTTTCTGTGTGTTGATACCGAATTTCACCGCGAAACGACCTATTGGCCGGAGCTCTGTCTTATTCAGGCCTCGTGCGAAGATTATGAAGTAATGATCGACCCGATGTCGGATGATCTCGATATCGGTCCATTCCTGCAATTGCTGGCCGATCCAGATCGCCCGAAAGTGTTTCATGCGGCGCGTCAGGATCTTGAGATTTTCAATCGTTTGATCGGGCACCCCCCTGCCCCGATCTTTGATACGCAGATTGCGGCGATGGCGCTCGGGATCGGTGACTCCATTTCCTACGACAATCTCATCCAGCGCATTTTGAAGCGTCGGATCGATAAATCGAGCCAGTTCACCGATTGGAAACGACGCCCACTGACCGAGAAACAGCTGGTATACGCGCTAGGTGATGTCACCCACCTGCGTGATGCGTATCAGAAAATGCTTCAACGTCTGAAGGATATGGACCGACTGGAATGGGTTGAAGCCGAGATGGCAGAGCTCACCGATCCAGCCTTGTATGACACCTCGCCGGAGAATGCCTGGAAGCGCCTGAAAGTTCGCAAACCGCAAAAGGATTATACCTCCATCTTTGCGTCTGTGGCAGCCTGGCGCGAGGAGAAAGCACAAACTCTGAACAAGCCTAGACGTCGGATTCTCAAGGATGATGCGATCCAGGAGATTGCGGGTCAAAAACCACAATCTGAGAAAGCATTTGATCGACTGCGGGCAGTGCCGAAAGGCTTCATCCGTTCGAAATATGCAGATGGATTGATGGATGCGATCCGCGTCGCTATCGAAGACCCGGACGCGTATGCCCCCAAGCTGCCGAGGCGCCAACAAAACGCGGAAATGCCCGCTGGCGCTCCTGAAATGCTGAAAGTGCTCCTGAAGGCTGTCAGCGAGGAGGCAAATGTCGTCCCGCGCCTAATCGCCAATGCTGCGGATATCGAGAAACTTGCGCGCGGAGAAACCGGCAACGAGATCGCCGCGATGACTGGCTGGCGGTTTGAGTTGTTCGGAAAGAAGGCGTTGGCCCTGCTTTCAGGGAAGCTGGCGCTCTCATTCCAGGACGGACAGGTTCGCCTGTTCGAGCTCTAGCTCATTGCACAATCAGACGCGGGTGAAGCTTCATCAATCCGGCTAGCTGTGACAGGCGTCGTTCCACGGTTTCGGAGATCAGGTCGCTATAGGTGCGATCGACATGCATGCAGAGTGTTCCATCCTCCACTTTCAGGTTCGACGTTGCGAGGATGGGACCAGACCGGCCCGAGTACACGCTCGCCAGGCGCATCGCGCACCCGAGGATCTTCGCGCGCCGCTTCATGCTGAGCTTTAGCAATCCGGCATATCCCGGTTCCTCAACGAACTTGAACGTGTAGCGCGATGCTGCCGCGTATGCCGCAAACAGGCGCTGGGCGTGAGATAAGGCGGGTACGGGCGCGCGCAGGACCTGCTCGTAGACCAGATTGGCGCGATGATCCGGGTGCATCCGCGCGCCAGCATCAGCCATCATACAGATCGCCCTAAGGACATGCTCGTTCTGTTTGAATTGATCCGAGATTGGATGAATGAAGCTGTACAGCTCGCGACCGAAGAGGGAATTCTCCGCCGACGACCTGAGGAAGAGCGGAACGGCATCGAGCAGGCCGCTCGCACCATTTGTATCAAGGCCGTCGGCCGCTACTCCGTCGCGCAGGCCGAACGAGGATATCACCGTTTTGTCGGTGCCGAGATGCTCCATCAAGGTCTCAAGCAGGATTGCGGCGTGTAACAATGTCTCGAACCGCCGCTTTGACACGCTTTGCAACTGTTCGCGCGTGAGTTTGTCTGAACTGGCGAGATCGGCAGCATCGATGACGTTCTGGACGTCCGTTCGAGACATTGTGTAACCGTGCGCAACGCGCAAGGGGTAGTTGAGCAGCATCATGTGAACGGCCGCGACGTTCCGCCAGGCACCGCCAACGGCGTAGAGTTTTCCGCCTTGGTGTTTGGGCGCAAGTTTACTCTGACCCAGGATTTTTCGCATCGCCTTGGCGCGCTTCTCCGGGCTCAGGTCATCATCCTTGGCGCGCGCGAGGGGCCCCAGCAGGAACGTTTCGCCATCGGTATCGCCGGAAAGAGGGCGAAGCTCCATACTCGTTCCACCGAGATCTGCGATCAGTCCTTTGGGTTTGAAAAAGCCAATCCGAACGCCGACGGCGGACAATCGGCCTTCATCGGCGCCCGTAAGCACCTGGATCGGTACACCAAGAATGTGTTCTGCAGCCTGTTTGAAATCGTCGCCATCTATCGCTTCTCTTACCGCTGCTGTAGCGACCGCGCGAATATTCTTGATCCGTAAGCTCGAGGTAATCGCCCGAAAGCGATGAAAGGTCTGCAATGCCAATTCTCGACCGGGCGGCGACAAGCGCCCGGTCTCGGCAAGATCACGGCCCAGGCCCGCCATGGTCTTTTCGTTGAAATAGGGAATCAGAGCGCCGCCTGCCTGTTCATAGATCACCATTCGGCACGAGTTCGACCCGATATCGATGACGGCGATCTTCTCTGCAGGGATCATTTCGATTTGCGTTCACGTTTGCGGGGTGCGAGGCGCGGCGGCTCACTTACCACCAATGCCGAACCTCGTCCGGACAGGCTTGGATTGTCCATGAAATAGCGGTGCGCGCTGAACCCGCCATCAGCACTGCTTGCCGCCATACGTGTATAATTTCCATCAGCGCCCATGGCCCAGCTTTGCTCATCGTCGTTTAGATTCGCAACCATAATCTGGTTTAGAACCTGACGGTGAACTGTTGGTACTTCAATCGGAACAAGTGCCTCGACGCGCCGTTTCAGATTGCGATCCATCCAATCCGCGGACGACATGTAAACCTTGGCTTTTTCAGAAGGCAGCGTCTCACCATTGGCGAAACAGACGATCCGTGAATGCTCCAGAAAACGTCCGACCAGGCTTTTGACCTGAATCGTTTCCGACAGGCCGGGAACCCCGGGTCGCAAACAACAAATACCGCGCACAACCAACCGGATCGGAACGCCGGCCTGGCTCGCTTCGTAGAGCGCATCGATGATGTCCTGATCGACGACGGAGTTCATTTTCGCCCAGATACCCGAAGGCTCTCCGGCCTTCGCCGCGCGCGCTTCAGCATTGATCTTTTCGATCAGGAATGCCTCCATCGCAAACGGCGACATGACCAGTTTCTGAAGCTCGGGTCCATGTTCTGGCGGGTCTTTGTAGGCGGTGATGTAATTGAACAGGCGCCCGGCATCCCGGCCCATATCCGGATCAGCTGTGAATAGCGCCAGGTCTGTATAAATCTTAGCGGTCAGAGGATGGTAATTTCCGGTCCCAAAATGAGTATAGGTCTGCAGGCCATCGCCTTCCCGGCGTAGGATGAGCGAGACTTTCGCGTGGGTTTTGTAGTCAATAAATCCATAGACAACTTGCACCCCGGCGCGCTCCAGATCGCGAGCCAGCCGCAAGTTTGTCTCTTCGTCAAACCGCGCTTTGATTTCGACCAGCGCGGTAACGTTTTTGCCTTCTTCCGCGGCTTCGATCAGCGCTGACACAATCGGCGAATCCAATGTGGTTCGATAAAGTGTTTGCTTGATCGCGACGACATTCGGGTCGCGTGCGGCCTGGCGGATGAACTGGACGACCACGTCGAACGATTCATAAGGGTGGTGAACGAGGATGTCCTTGGCGCGAATGGCCTCAAAACAGTCGCCGCCCATCTCCCGGATGCGTTCAGGGAAACGCGCTTCGAATGGCTTGAACAACAAGTCCGGGCGGTCGTTGGGGATCAGCCCTGAGAGGTCTTTCATACCGAGCAGACCGTCTAGCAGCATTGTGTCGCGCTTTTCCGCTCCGATCTCGCGGGCGACAAAGTCGCGCAGCGATTTCGGACCGTCGGAGTCGATGTGGATTCGGACGATTCGGCCGCGGCGTCGTTGCTTGAGCAGGATCTCAAACTCGGCGATGAGGTCTTCGGCCTCTTCCTCAATCTCGATATCGCTGTCCCGCACTATTCGGAACACGCAGTGACCTTTGGCATCAAAGCCGGGAAACAACATGTCCTGATAATGCGCGATGACGCTTTCGAGGCGCACATATCTCAACACGCCAGACTTTTTGTCCGGCAAGCGGATGAAACGCGAGGAAAAAGCCGGCATAGGAACCAGCCCGACCATCGGCTCGCCATTGCTGGTCTTTTTGGGATTGAGCTGGAACGCCACCGCAAAGCCCAAATTCGGAATAAACGGAAAAGGGTGCGCTGGATCGACCGCTTGTGGTGTCAGGATCGGAAAGATCTGGTTCTCGAACCGGTCTTTTAGCCAGTCCATGTCAGATTTTTTGATCTCTGACATGGCGAGAACCTGGATCTGTTCTTTCTTGAGCTCGGTGCGCAACTCTTCCCAGCAATCCTGCTGGTCTTTCATCAGCGTTTCGACCGAGATTTCAATGTCCCGGACTTGCTCGCTGGGGGTGCGTCCTTCCAGGCTCCGTTTCTGGATGCCGGCGCGCTCTTGTTCTCTCAGCCCGGCATAGCGCACCATGTAGAATTCATCGAGATTGTTGGCAGAGATCGATAAGAACCGAAGGCGCTCAAGCAGAGGATGGCGCTGATTGCGTGCCTCTTCCAACACGCGCTCATTAATTTTCAGCCACGACAATTCGCGATTGATATAGCGTTCAGACGCTTCAGTTGGTGTCTTCACCTTGTCGGTCATGTGCCCTCAACGCACCCCATCAGTCATTCGCTCTCTTCCTCGAGGATCTCCCTGGAGAGGGGGATCGTGAGCGGTCGTTCGCCGCTCGCACCTGCGAGGATCTCCGCCGTGTCTTCGATGAGCGAGTAGTCCAGCCCCAGGCGCGTGACAAGATAATCTTCAACTGGTTTTGGAAGCTTTAAAACAGAACGTGCAAATGCGCGCCTTAAGCGAGCGCGCATCAGTTCTTCATCCGGTGCCGGAATTTCGGCCAATGGTGCAGCGTTCAGCCGGGAATTGAGATCAGGAGATTGAATTTTCCACGCTGCCGGGACGCTATGAGACGCGAGCAAAACGCGGCGTTGATTGCGTTTGATGGCGCTCAATAGCAAAAGCAGGTCATCACCGCGTTTCAGCTGATCGACATCATCAATGGCGACATCCTGACTGCTGAGGCGCTCAATTGCTTTGACGTCAATTTTGCCGAGTTCATCGGCACGGATATAGCTGGCATCGCGGCTTCGGGCCCAGGCCTGGGTCAGAGTTGAAACGCCGCTGCCGCTCGGGCCAACCAGACAAAACGCGTGATACGGCCATCGTTCGACGTTCCGGACCGCGGCACAGATCGCTCTGTTGGCGCCGGTAATTGCCATATCTTCAAAGCTGAGACTGGCCTCCGGGAATTGCAGTGGGATCTGCCTCGAAGGCGGCATCTTTAAACTATCGCCCGGCGCTGATCGCGGAGGTCATCACCCAGCCAATATCCTCAGCATTGATAACCATACCGCGGTCGCGGAGGTCAGATGTCAGCCGCTGCCCGTCGCCAGCAAATGCGAACGCGATAAAAGCGCCATCGGTCGAAATCGCTCGGGTCTGGAAGTTTGACACCAAGGGCGACCGGACCAGTGCGCCGCGCAGTGTGTTCCATTCTGCGAGGGAGGTATAACGCACTGTCGCTTCGATCAGCGTCCGGCTGGAATCCCGCACGATGGAGCTGCGTTTCCAGTCTGAATTCAACAGATCGGCGACCGCATCAATGGCTCCACTCAATGTCGGCGAACGCCGGGTTGTGCCGATAGTGCGCGTTCCTGATGCGGTGACAGACACCAGATCAACCAGATATCCGCCCTGCCCGCCACGCAAATTGGCAAAGATGGCGCGCTGCGCGCCATAGAGCGCGATTTCATCTTGAAGCACGTTCCAATCGGTATCGGGGCGATATCCTGAAGACCGGCTGATCAGGAGCGGCACGAGACTGTTCTTTGGACTTTCATCCCATGCCAGATTCCAGGCCAGATCCATGCGATTTGAACTGGTCGAAAACAGCACCGCTTTAGGTCCAAGGGAATCACTGAACGGAAGCCCGACCTGATTGAGGACGAGCCTCAGCTGCGTTGGGTTATAAACAACGGCCAGGCTGCCGCGATATCGGCCGGCGCCGGCCACTTCTTCTTCGACGTCAACGGCGGCTGCGATGCGATCCGCCAGGGCTTGATCGATGATCAGGTCTGTTGCTGCAGCGCGATCTTCGGGCAGCGTGAAACGTTCGATCAATTGCTGCGCACCAATCAACTTCGCGGTCGCAAACGCTTTCTGCTGCGCCTCCCCTACGGTTGGTGCGCGCTCATCGACCGCAATCCCGTGAATGGTGTAGACGTCTCGGTTCTGCGCGTCGGCGCTGGAGATCGCCAGGGCGACATAGGCGAAAGCAATCAGGATCAGGCGAATCATATGGCAGTCCTCGTAACTCGAAACAGTTCTATCAACTGTCTCGCCGCGCGTGAACCGTCGAAGCGCGCTAGTCAGCAGACAGAGGTCATGCTAACGCGCGCAGCCATGACGACAAACGCATCTGATTCCCTTTCTTATCGCGACGCTGGTGTCGATATTGAGGCAGGCGATGAGCTGGTAAAAGCCATCGGTCCAATGGCCAAAGCTACCCGTCGCGCCGGCGTTATGGGCGGCCTTGGTGGCTTCGGCGCGCTGTTCGATCTCAAGAAAGAAGGCTGGAAAGATCCGGTTCTGGTTTCTGGGACAGATGGGGTTGGCACCAAACTGATGCTGGCCTTCGAAACCGGGATACATGACACGGTCGGCATCGATCTGGTCGCCATGTGCGCCAATGATGTCCTGGCCCAGGGCGCTGAACCTCTGTTTTTTCTGGATTATTTCGCAACCGGTAAGCTCGAGCATGGCATCGCTGAGCAAGTCATCGCTGGTATCGCAGTAGGCTGCAAGCGCGCTGGATGCGCGCTGATCGGCGGCGAGACTGCCGAGATGCCAGGCATGTACCCGCCCGGTCATTATGATTTGGCAGGTTTTGTTGTTGGCGCGGTTGAACGCGACGAAATCCTGCCGCGCATGGACCAAATGCAGGCGGGTGACGTGTTGATTGGCATCGCCTCAAGCGGACCACACTCAAATGGGTACTCGCTGATCCGAAAAGTTGTGGAGCGTACCGGCCTGAGCTTTGACGATTCAGCGCCATTTTCGAATGAGGAATCGCTTGGCAGAGCCTTGCTGACACCAACCCGGCTCTATTCCAAAGCGGCACTGCCGCTGATCAAGAACCGACATATCAAAGGCCTGGCACACATTACCGGGGGCGGTTTGACCGAGAACACACCCCGTATGTGCCCGGATGAACTGTCGCCGCGAATTGATCGCACGGCCTGGGTCGCGCCACCTGTATTCGATTGGTTGCAGCGCGAAGGAAACATCGCTGAAGACGAAATGCATCGCACGTTTAATATGGGTATCGGCTTGGTATTCGCAGTTGCTGAGAACCAGGTCGACACGGTGCTTTCAGACCTCAAGGCGCTGGGAGAATCGCCTGTTGTGATCGGCGATCTTGCTTCAAAATGACCCGGTTGCGCCTAGCGATCCTGATTTCGGGTCGTGGTACCAATATGCAAGCGATCCTCGACGCTGCAGGCACCGCAACATATCCGGCAGATCCAGTCTTGGTCCTCTCCAACCGGCCGGGTGCTAAAGGACTGGAGACAGCGTCAAAGAGAGGGCTTGCCGCGATTGCGGTGGATCACAAACCCTTCGGCAAAGATCGCGAAGCTTTCGAGCGCGAGTTGCATGCGGTTCTGCAATCGCATGAAATTGAAATGGTCGTGCTTGCCGGGTTCATGCGAATTTTGACGCCGTGGTTTGTCCGGCAGTGGACCGATCGCATGATCAACATCCACCCGTCCTTGTTGCCAAAATATCCCGGCCTGAATACGCATCAGCGCGCCATAGATGCGGGCGATCGTGAAGCGGGCTGCTCAGTGCATTGGGTGACCGAGGGGGTCGATCAAGGCGCAGTGATCGCTCAAGCGCGCGTTCCGGTTTTGACAAGTGATACGGCAGAGACGTTATCCGACCGCGTGCTCGAACAGGAGCATTTGCTTTATCCCAATGCGGTGGAGAAAGCCGCCCTTGAGATTTTGACAAGAAAAAAGCCGCTCCCGGTCTGAGAGCGGCTTTTTGATTTCGTAAAGCGTTGGCTTAGCCGACAATGTCCGCTTCGCTGAAAAACTGAGCGATTTCGAGCGCTGCGTTTTCATCGCTGTCAGAACCATGCGCAGAGTTTTCGCCAATCGACTTGGCGAACAGTTTGCGAATGGTGCCATCCGCGGCTTCTGCCGGGTTGGTGGCGCCCATGACATCGCGATAGCGGGTCACGGCGTTCTCGCCTTCCAGAACCTGCACGACGACAGGTGCTGAGGTCATGAGCTCAACCAGTTCACCAAAGAACGGACGTTCTTTGTGGATGTCATAGAAACGCTCAGCTTGTGCTTGCGTCATGTGAATGCGGCGTTGAGCGACGATGCGCAGTCCGCCCTCTTCAATCACTTTGTTGACGGCTCCGGTAAGGTTACGCGCAGTGGCGTCCGGCTTGATGATCGAAAAAGTACGCGTTCCAGCCATATCAGGCTCCTGTAACTGTCAAATATAGAGAACTTGGCGCGCCTATAGCGACGCATTCATGCGGCGGCAACAGCGCCGTGCACCGAGACACCTATTCTTCATTTCTGTTCGTCAATCTGATAGCCTGTTTTCAAGAGACAGGAGGCCTTGATGGGCGGAACCTTACGAATGATGCTGGCCTTCGCGGTCCTGATCGCAGCGGGATACGGGATTTACTATCTCTGGACCGGCGCTTTGCCACCGCACACACTAAAAGTGGTCGGCAGTTACGGAATCCTGACTTTGATTGTTTTTGTGATCACACTGATCACCAAACCAGCGGGCGAGAAGCACTGACTAGTCGCGGACCCAGGCTTTGATCGGGCCGAGTTCGCCGAGTTCAATCTCCCAGGGTTCTGCATCTGCTTGTTGGCGAAGCGCTCGTACTAAAGGGCTGTCCCAAACCGCATCCGCATAGGATTTTGCAGCACCTTCGAGCGCGAATCCATAAGTTCTGAAGCGAGTCACAACCGGCGCATAAAACGCATCCGCTGCGCTCCATTCTCCCAACAAGTACGGTCCATCGTCTGCGAACCGCGCTCTCAAATTAGTCCAGATGGTAAGGACGCGCTGTATTTCAGCTTTGAGCGGGCCTTCGAAGGCCGGGCTCGGCTTTCGGGACCGGATATCAACACCCATTTTCGTTCGGATTTGCATAAACCCTGAGTGCATTTCGGCGCAAACTGACCGCGCCAAGGCGCGTTTTGCGGGATCATCTGGCCAGACCCGGCCTGTTTCCGCACGCTCGGCAATCCACTCGGAAATCGCCAGACTATCTCGAACGATCAGGTC
>SPJK01078185.1_pt1 | contig 10713 bp, 10 predicted proteins | sample 3741771 | NCBI WGS metagenome assembly SPJK01 (sample SAMN10925997, study PRJNA522277) | cold seep metagenome | isolation source: Elba SIP-enriched marine methane seep metagenome, extraction at timepoint T2 | place: Italy: coast of Elba, Mediterranean Sea
CCAAATTGACAATGATGGCCATCGCGAGCGGCCCGGCCGCGCCGGAATCAATGGTTTTCGGCACGAGAAGATTGCCGACAAACCCGATCGAATAGAGGAATACAACGAAGAAAAACGCGTAGACGGCAATGCCGAATACAAACCCGATAGCCCGGCCCATGGCGAGCCCCCCTGCCTTGTTGACGCCCGAAACGGCACGTCTTGATTGCAGGCTAGGCTATATTCTCGGAAAAAGATGCCTCGAATGGCGCGCGAAATTATGACTGGAGATGGGGACAGGTGGAATTAACGCGTCAGGGCGAGAGCTGGCTCCAGCGACAACGCCACGCGTAAAGCCTGCCTGTCCCCGAATTTGCTAGACCGCAGCCTTCTTCAGCCGCTCGACCACCTCGGCCAGCATCGGTTCGTTGCCGGCGACGATATTGCCGGTTTCCAGCATGTTCTCGGCACCGTCAGCCTCGGCGACGAAACCGCCGGCTTCGCGGACGATCATGATGCCAGCGGCGATATCCCAGGATTTCAGATTGCGTTCCCAGAACCCGTCATAGCGACCGGCCGCGACCCAGGCGAGGTCGAGCGCGGCAGAGCCCATGCGGCGGATGCCGGCGCAATGCGGCATGATCTGGTGCAGTTCCTTGAGGAAGCGAGCCTGGCCGGGCTTGCCGATATAGGGCGTGCCGGTGGCAATCACAGCCTCGTCGAAATGCTTGCGTTCGGCGACGCGGAGGCGGCGGTCGGCCAGCCAGGCACCACGGCCCTTCTCGGCGTGGAACATCTCGTCGGTGGCGGGATTATAGACCACGCCGGCAACCAGCTCGCCCTCACGCTCGAGCGCGATCGAGACGGCAAAATGCGGCATGCCATGCAGGAAGTTCAGCGTGCCGTCGAGCGGGTCGACGATCCAGCGGTGCGAACGGTCGCTACCCTCGACAATGCCGCGCTCCTCCATCAGGAAGCCATAGCCCGGACGGGCCTGGCTCAGACGGTCATAGATGATGTCCTCGGCCTTGTGGTCGGCCACCGACACGAAATCGGCCGGTCCCTTGCGCGAAACCTGCAGGTGCTCGATGTCGCGAAAATCGCGGTTGAGCGAACGGCCAGCCCGCGAGGCGACATCGGTCATGACGGTCAGGAGCGGAGAGAGCATACCCATGGTGTCAGTCCGCCCGTTTCACGTAGGAACCGTCTTCGGTGGCGACGATAATCTTTTCGCCGACGCCGACAAAGGGCGGCACCGAGGAACGCACGCCATTGGACAGGATGGCCGGCTTGTAGGAATTGGCCGCGGTCTGACCCTTCACCACCGGCTCGGTATCGGCCACTTCAAGGGTCACGTGCTGCGGCAGGGAGATGCCGATCGGACGCTCTTCATGCGACTCGACCACCACCGTCATGCCGTCGGTCAGATAGGAGGCGCGCTCCTCACCGACGAAATCGGTCTGCAGCTCGATCTGCTCATATGTTTCGGCATCCATGAATGTCAGCATGTCATCGCTGGCGAACAGGAAAGTATAGTCCTTCTGCTCGAGACGGACCTTTTCGACCTTGTCAGCAGCGCGGAAACGCTCGTTCAGCTTGCGACCGTCCAGCAGGTTCTTCAGCTCGACCTGGGCAAAGGCACCGCCCTTGCCCGGCTTGACGTGGTCGGTCTTGACCGCGACCCACAGCGTGTCCTGGTGCATCAGCACATTGCCGGGGCGGATTTCGTTACCGTTGATTTTCATGCTTCACCTGTTGCCGCACTCAAGCGGATGACCTGTCGCGCCGCCGCGCGCGCGCGGCAAAGTGGCGCTCTCCTATCAGCGGGCATGGCGAACGGCAAGCGGCGCGGCCTTTCCGGCTCAGCGCAGCGCCTCGAACTCTGCCCGGATCCGCTGCCGCACATCCGGCGACAAGGCACCTTCCAGCCCCGCCTCCAGACGCTCCCGGTCGCGGTCAAGGACCGGCGTGCCCAGGTGGTCGATCGAGGCCAGCAGGGTCCAGCGATAGGCCATTTCGAGATCCTGCGGGACGCCTTCGCCGCGCGCCAGCGTGAAGGCGTAGAGAAACTGGCTCTCGGCATCGCCGCCACGGGCCCCACGGGAGAACCAGTGTGCCGCCATCTCGATGTCGGTGGCGCCGCCGCGGCCCTGATACATCATCAGACCGTACTGACCCTGGGCCGGCGCATAGCCACTTTCGGCGGCGATCCGCAGCCATTCGCGCGCGGTTTCGTCGTCCTGCTCGCCGCCCTCCCCATCGGCCCACATCATGCCGGCCTGAAAGGCGGCCTCGGCCAAGCGGTCATTGGCGGCTCGTTCATACCAGACCCTTGCCCCGGCCGCGTCGCGGGGACCGCCCTGTCCGGCATCGAGCAATTGGGCGAGCTGATACATGCCCTCGGCCGAGCCCTGCTGCGCCGCCCGTCCGGCCCACTCCCGCGCCGTAATCGCATCCTGTGGCACGGGAGAAGCACGCAGATTGATCGCATGCTCGACCATGGCCGGGATATGACCGGCCCGGGCCGACCGCTCGAACCAGGGCTCGGCCTGTCCGAGCCCCAGCGAGGGGTCGCCGAGGCGGGCCAGCTGACCCAGATTGTAAAGGGCGACCGGATCGTCACGATCTGCCGCCCGATTGAACCAGCGCGCGGCGGCCGACAAATCGACCGGTCCACCGGCACCATTGCGGGCCATGATGCCCGACAACAACGCAGCATCGACGATCCCGCCCACGGCGGCCGTTTCGGCGTAGTTGCGGGCCGAAGCCCAATCCTCACCAACATAGGCGACCTGGGCACGATACCAGGCTTCATCGGCGCCGCTGACCCCGGCCGGTATTTCGGCGGCATCGGCTGCCAGTCCCTCGATGGCGGCGCTCTGCACGTCTTCGGGAAGCAGAATGAGATCCTGCGGGAAAGTCGGGACCAGCGTCGCACTGGTCACATCCGGCTGCGGCGCGTCTTCCAGCTCGGAGACAGTCTGCGCACCAGCAGGAACAGTTGCGGCAAGGAAAATCCAGAAACCGGACAGGGCGGCGATGAGGGGGGCATACAGGCGCTTGATCATGCCTATCCTAGAGCGCGACGAATGCGGCACCGTCAAGGCCGGGCTGCGCAAGCTGGGTGAATTGTAATCCACTCGCCCCCCGGCCTCGCCCCCCCGGCATCGACCGACGGCATCGACCGACGGCATCGACCGACGGCGCGCGCGGCAAGTCGCAGCACGACCGGCTCAGGCGTCGCCGGTCAGCGCCGCAAAGGCCTGCACGGCGGCGGCCGGTCCATCGGCATGCTGCCAGACACCGCCGCACACGGCGAGAAAGTCGGCACCCGCTTCGACCAGCGGTGCCCCATTGTCAGGCGTGATGCCGCCGATGGCGACGCATGGCAGTTCGAACAGTTCCACCCACCAGGTCAGGAGATCGGTCGTTGCGACATGGTCGGTGGGCTTGGTCTGTGTCGGATAGAACGCCCCGAAGGCAACATAGTCGGCGCCCGCTTCGCCGGCCACCATGGCCAGGTGACGGCTGGCATGACAGGTAACGCCAATGGTGCGGTCCTTGCCCATGATGGCGCGGGCATCCTTCACCCGGCCATCGGACTGACCGATATGGACACCGTCGCAGCCCAGCCGGTCGGCCAGTTCCGGACTGTCATTGAGGATGGCCGCCACACCGCGCGACTGGGCCACCTTGATCAGCGAGGGCGCCAGTTCGAGCAGCTCGGTCTCTGAATGATCCTTGAGGCGGATCTGCAGGGCCGAGACCGGACCGGCCTCCAGGGCGCTCTCCAGCGTGGTGACGAAATCGGCAGTGATGCGGGGCGGGGTGATCAGGTAAAGCTGGCTCATGCGCCGTCTTTTGGCAGGACTGGCCATTTCACACAATGGCGCGGGGTGGCCCGAAGATGAACATCACCCATTCGGGTCATTCATCTTCCTTTCATCCAGTTTATACAAGGGTGTCGCGCAATACGGGTAGGCGTGCTGCCTTCGCGTCTTAAAAAGGGGAATTTCACATGTCTTTCAAAATCATTCTTGCCGCCGGCATCGCCGCCGCTTCCTTCGCCGGTCTTGCTGCCGCCCAGGACTGGTCGCTCCAGCCGACCTTCGGCACCGTGAACCTGAACTCGGGCTTCACGCCGGATCCGTACACCGTCGCGATCACCGCTGGCGGCACGATCGAAGCGTCCAACCTGTCCTCCTCCTGCCGCGGCATGATCGCCAACGCGCCGGACTTCCGCCTGAACTTCTCGGCCGGTTCGATGCCGCTCTATATCAGCGCCTACTCCAGCGCCGACACCACGCTCGTGGTCAACGGCCCGGACGGCTCCTGGTATTGCAATGACGACACCAACGGTCTCGACCCGTCGCTCGGCTGGGGCAACCCGCAGTCGGGCCAGTACGACATCTGGATCGGCACCTACGGCACCAACAGCGACCTGGCATCCTCGACCCTGCACATCTCCGAGCTGCACGACTAACCGTCCTGTGAACCCGATCGGGGGAGCGGCGCTCGCCAGCGTCACGCTCCCTCGGTTGGCGACTTAGTTTCCAATCCCATCATTTGTTTTACCGGTCCCGTCGTGCGCCATGCTGGATGCGCGCACAACCGGCGTGACCCGGACAAGGAGCACCGCATGTTCATCAAAACCGCCGCCACCGCCATCATCGCAGCAGCCGCCTTCGCCGGCCTCGCCGCGGCCCAGGATTACAGCCTGAGCCCGAGTTTCGGAACGACGTCGCTGAGCGCCGGCTTTGCGCCTGATCCCTATGGCGTCAGCATCGTCGCCGGCGGCAGCGTCAATGCCAGCAATGTCGGTTGCGCCGGCATGATTTCCAACGCCCCCGACGTGCGCCTGCAATGGAGCGGCGGCCGGATCACGATCGGCGCCGAATCCGGTTCCGACACGACACTGGTCGTGAATGCACCGGACGGTTCCTGGTATTGCGCTGACGATGTGAATGGTTTCGACCCGGCGATCGCCCTGTCCGGCTCCGGCCAGTACGACATCTGGGTCGGCGTCTTTGGCGGCGGAACCGCCAATGCGACGCTCTACTTCACCGAATTCTGAGCCGGCCTGAGCCGCCGAACGACGAACCCCCGGCTTTGCGGCCGGGGGTTTTTTGTTCAGGACCTCGGCGGATGACAATGCTAGCCTGCCCGGGGAACGGCCTGCGTTCGCACCGATCAATCCTGATTGTGCGAGCAGCGGCCAGCCAGGGGGATACACATGCACAGACAGACAATCATGGCAGCCTCACTGAGCGTGATGGCGCTGGTTGCGCTCGCCGGACACGCAAGTGCTCAAACGGCCAATGACGATCCGACCTCGGGAATACTCAGCCTGGATCCGGCTCAGGGACCACAACGTTTCGACATGTCGATCACGGCCGGCGGGGACATTGATGCCGATGATCTGGGGCGGGACTGTGCCGGGGATATCTCCGATGCTCCCAGCTTGCGACTACGCTACGGATCGGGCGGCGATACGCTGCGGATCATCGCTACTTCCAATACCGACACATCACTCGTCATCCAGACGCCAGCAGGCGATTGGCTGTGCAATGACGACGCCATGGGCGGGCTGGACCCGATCATCAGCCTGAGCTCACCGGCAGCGGGCGACTACGCCATCTGGGTGGGACGCGTGTCGTCCTTCTGGGGGAGTGGCGACGCGGAGCCGGTTGAATTGACCCTTCTGGACATCGACGGCGACGCGGCCACCCGCAGATATCTGCCAACGCCTGCCACGCTCGAACTCTCGGCGGGCTTCCTGCCCTCAGAAATCGGGGTCCACGTCACTGCCAATGGTGCCGTTCGCCCACGGGCCTGGGACTATCGCTGCGGTGCAGCCGCAAGTGAAACGTCCGCGCTGAACCTGACCTATGACGGAAATGGTGCCGGCCTGACGATCCGGGCAGAGGCGCAGGCCGATGTCACGCTCCTCGTTCGGGCGCCGGATGGCAGTTTCGAGTGCAATGACGAGCTGGAATCGGTCGACTTTGTCAGCATCCCATCCGCTGAGACCGGCCAGTATACCATCTGGGTAGGCCCCCAGACCGATGAGGCTCGCCGGTCACTGGTCCCCACCCGCCTGATCCTGTCAGAATTCTAGCCGTCGACGCCCGCTGTTCCGGTTTGGGCAGACGGCTCGATGCTCGATGCCGCCAAGAAAAAGCCCCGGATCGCGCGAGGCGATCCGGGGCTTTCATCCAAAACGGCGAAAACCGCCTAGGCCGTCTCTTTTTCCATCGCCGGCTTGTACTCACCCAGCGAGGCCAGGCCATTCATGCGGGCACGGTGATTGAATGCGGCTTGGGCGGCGTCGTAGTTCGATGACTTGCCGGCCCAGACTTTCAGCGGGGCGGCCTGCAAGGCGCGACCATAGGAGAATGTCATCGGCCAGGGCAGGTCATAGGCCTCGTTCATGATCGAGAGATGCTCGGTGGCTTCCTCGTCGGACTGGCCACCTGACAGGAATGCAATGCCGGGCACAGCAGCCGGAACGCAATTGGCCAGACACTGGACCGTCATGTCGGCGACTTCCTCGGGCGAGGCGCGATCGTCATTGGTGGTGCCGGAGATGATCATGTTCGGCTTCAGGATCGTGCCTTCCAGGACGACGCCCTGATCGAACAGTTCGCGATAGAGGGTCTTCAGCGTGAACTCGGTGACTTCATAGCAGCGCTCGATCGAGTGATCGCCATCCATGATGACTTCCGGCTCGACGATCGGGACAATATTGGCTTCCTGGCACAGGGCCGCATAGCGGGCCAGGGCGTGCATATTGGTATTGATGCAATACTGGCTCGGCACGCTGTCATCGCCATTGCCGCCGATATTGACCACGGCGCGCCATTTGGCGAAGCGGGCGCCCAACTCGTAATAATCGGCGAGGCGATCACGCAGGCCGTCGAGACCTTCTGTGATCATTTCACCTTCGGCACCGGCCAGTGCCTTTGCGCCTGTATCGACCTTGATCCCGGGAATGGAACCGGCATCGGTGATCAGCTTGGTCAGGGCCGTGCCGTCCTTGGCGCTCTGGCGGATGGTCTCGTCATAGAGGATGACACCGGAAATGTGCTTGCTCATCGCCGGTTCCGTGCGGAACAGCATCTCACGCCAATCGCGGCGATTGTCCGCCGTATTGTCGAGGCCGATCGTGGCAATGCGCTTGCCGATCGTTCCGGTCGACTCGTCCGCCGCCAGAAGCCCCTTGCCCGGGGCCACCATGGCGCAGGCGATTTCATTGAGTTGATCGAGATCCATCAGATTATCCCCAGCTGTTCAAGCATGTTGCGACAGGCACCTGCCTGCCTGTTCCGATTGCCGCCCTTTTAGCGCGGGGCGGCCGAAATTCCCACCGGTCAGGCGCGGATTTTCGCGCCTTGCCCGGCTTTTCATGTTACCGATACCATCCGATATGCGGCAAGTCAGCCCGAGGCGTCAAGCGACCAGTTCGGGCGTACCCATGACGGCGGCAATGCCGGGCAGCGTCTTGCCTTCCATCCATTCCAGAAAAGCACCGCCGGCGGTCGAAATGAAGGTGAAATCACCGGACACGCCGGCCTGGTTCAGCGCCGAGACCGTGTCGCCACCGCCGGCCACGGCGATCAGCTCGCCTTCAACCGCCGCGCGGGCAGCGTATTTCGCCGCCTCGACGGTGGCGGCATCAAACGGTGGCGTCTCGAACGCACCCAGCGGACCATTCCAGATCAACGTCGCCGACCTGTCGATCGCCTGACCGAGCGCGACCACCGTCGCCGGACCGCAATCGAGGATCATTTCATTGTCCTCAACGTCGGTGACCGCAGCGAGACGGGTCTCCGGGTTCGGCTTGAACTCCTTGGCCAGCACCACATCACTCGGCAGCATCAGCTTGCAGCCGCTTTCCTCGGCCGCCGCGAAGATGGCGCGAGCGGTGTCCACAAGATCGGTCTCGCACAGGCTGGACCCGACCTTGATCCCCTGCGCGTGCAGGAGCGTGTTGGCCATGCCGCCACCGACGAAGAGCGTGTCGACCTTCTTCACCAGGTTCTGCAGCAGGTCGATCTTGGTCGAGACCTTGGCCCCGCCCACCAGGGCGATGACCGGTCGTTTGGGGCTTTCAAGCGCCGCGACCAGATGATCGATTTCCCGCTGCAGGGCCAGACCGGCATAGGAGGGCAGGTGATGAGTAATACCCTCGGTCGAGGCATGGGCACGATGGGCCGCCGAGAAAGCGTCATTGACGTAGAGGTCGCCCAGCTCGGCCAGTGCTGCGGCAAAGCCGGGATCATTGGTCTCTTCACCAGCTGCAAAGCGGGTGTTCTCGATCAGCAAGACTTCGCCGGCTTCCAGGTCCATCGTGGCGGCCACGGCATCTTCGCCTGACGTGACAGTCGAAAAATAGACCGCGTCGCCGAGCAGATCGGCCAGCGGCTGACAGACCGCTTCCAGCGACATCTCCGGTATGACGGCGCCCTTGGGTCGGCCGAAATGGGCCAGCAAGACCACTTTCGCGCCCGCCTCAGTGAGGTATTCGATCGTCGGCAGGGCGGCTTCCAGACGCGTCGCGTCGGTGACCTGCCCGTCCTTCATCGGCACGTTGAAATCAACGCGGACAAGCACGCGCTTGCCAGCGACGTCGGCATCCTGAATGCGGCGGATTTCGGTCATGGCGAAGCCTTTCAATGCTGAAACTAAAGGAATTTGCCCATGGCCACGGTCGTGTCGACCATGCGGCAGGCAAAGCCCCACTCATTGTCATACCAGGTCATGACCCGGGCCAGGCGCTCATCGATGACCTTGATCTTGTCGAGGGCGACGATGGAGGAGCGGCTGTCATGATTATAATCGATCGAGACCAGCGGCAGGCTGTCATAACCCAGAACGCCCTTCATCGGACCGTCGGCGGCGGCCTTGACCGCTTCAGCGAGCTCTTCCGCCGTGGTGGCACGGCCCGGCGTGAAGACGAGGTCGATCAACGAAACATTCGGGGTCGGCACGCGCACGGCGGCACCGTCGAGCTTGCCGACCAGTTCCGGCAGGACCAGGCCAACGGCCTTGGCGGCACCGGTCGAGGTCGGGACCATCGACATGGCCGCAGCGCGGGCGCGGTGCAGATCCTTGTGATTGCGGTCCAGCGTCGGCTGGTCGCCGGTATAGGCGTGGATGGTGGTCATGTGACCACGCTCGATGCCGACGGCGTCATTGAGCACCTTGGCGACCGGGGCCAGGCCATTGGTCGTGCACGAGGCGTTGGAGACGATGATGTCATCCGCCGTCAGCTGGTCGTGATTGACGCCATAGACGATGGTCTTGTCGGCATTCTTGGCCGGAGCCGAGCAAAGCACCCGTTTGGCGCCCGCCTCGATATGGGCCCTCGAGGCCTCTTTCGAGTTGAAGGCACCGGTACACTCCATGACAATGTCGACGCCCATATCACCCCAGGGCAATTGCGCCGGATTGCGATTGGAGACTTTCTGGATCTTGCCGAAACCGGCATCGATCCAGTCATCACCGACCTTGATCTCGCCCGGATAGCGACCATGGACACTGTCATAGGTCAGGAGGTGGGCATTGGTTTCGGGGGTCGAGCTGTCATTGATCGCGACGATCTCGACTTCGTCCCAGCGCTTGCTCTCAAGAACCGCGCGCAACGCCAGACGGCCGATACGACCAAAACCGGTAATCGCAACCCGAAGGGCCATACTCATCTCTCCATGTCAGAACACCGGACCGGGGAACGTCCGGAGGAAGTTGGCGCGGATTTAACGACCTTTGAGGTGCTAGTCCACCAATGCTGTGCGGGAATCGGCCGGAGACGGAAATTTTCCCATTTCAGGGCGCCGCAGTAACATCACTCCAAACCGGGGAAGATGGTGCATTTTTAGTGCCAGTTTCGGGCAAAACGCGCATTGATCCTCAATGATAACGTTACCGGCTGCACCATGCCGCTTCGTCGTCCCCGACCGCATACCAGGTCATCGCTGCATTTGGAGGCAGCAGTCCCCAAAGCAGGCCACCTCTTGCCATGCCCGCGCGCCACTGCGAGAACGAAATGTCTAGGGATTTAACGTCAAGGGCAGACGTCGCATGAAAGTAATTGTTCTGGGCGGAGACGGCTTCTGTGGATGGCCGACCGCACTTCACCTCTCCAATCTCGGCCACGATGTTGTCATCGTCGACAACCTGTCGCGCCGCAAGATCGATATCGAGCTCGAGGTCGAGAGCCTGACCCCGATCCGGCCGATGTCGGAACGCCTGGCCGCCTGGAAAGAGGTGTCCGGTCGCGATATCGACTTTGTGTCGATGGATGTCGGCAAGGACTATCAGGAGCTGGTCGACCTGATCGAGGCCGAACAGCCCGACACGATCGTCCATTTCGCCGAGCAGCGCGCCGCGCCCTATTCGATGAAATCGGCCCGCCACAAGCGCTATACGGTCGACAATAATCTCAACGCCACCAATGACGTGCTCGCCGCCATCGTCGAGAGCGGCCGCGACATCCACCTCGTCCATCTCGGCACGATGGGCGTTTATGGCTATGGCACGGCCGGGATGAAAATCCCCGAGGGCTATCTCAAGGTGAAGGTTGAAACGGATGAGGGCCTGAAGGATCAGGAAATCCTCTACCCGGCCAATCCGGGCTCGATCTACCACATGACCAAGACCCAGGATCAGCTCTTCTTCCATTTCTACAACAAGAATGACCAAGTGAAGATCACCGATCTCCACCAGGGCATTGTC
>SPJK01090958.1_pt1 | contig 10709 bp, 12 predicted proteins | sample 3741771 | NCBI WGS metagenome assembly SPJK01 (sample SAMN10925997, study PRJNA522277) | cold seep metagenome | isolation source: Elba SIP-enriched marine methane seep metagenome, extraction at timepoint T2 | place: Italy: coast of Elba, Mediterranean Sea
CATAGCAAATACCTAAAACAGGTACGCCGAGTTCAAAAGCCGCTTGTGGTGCTTTATCAGTTTCTGCTTCGTAAGCGCTGGCATGGCTGCCAGAAAGAATAATGCCATCGGCACCAAACGCGCGAACAAAGTCGTCAGAGACATCGCAAGGATGAATCTCACAGTAAACATGGGCTTCACGCACACGTCTGGCAATTAGCTGTGTGACTTGTGAGCCAAAATCAAGAATAAGAATTTTTGAATGCGTCATTGATTGCTGTCATTAAAATATTGGGCAAACAGTGCATCGCACCGTTTGCCCAATGTATGTTGTAAATTAGTTTACGCGGTAGTTAGGTGCTTCTTTGGTAATCTGTACGTCATGCACATGCGACTCTTGCATGCCGGCACTGGTGACTTGTACAAATTCTGCTTTTTCGCGCATTTCGGTAATGTTTTTTGCACCAACATAGCCCATTGAAGCACGTAAACCACCCATTAACTGGTGAATCACGGCAACGACGCTACCTTTGTAAGGCACGCGACCTTCAATGCCTTCTGGTACTAGTTTGTCGGCATTACCATTATTGTCTTGGAAGTAACGGTCGCTAGAACCTTTCTTCATTGCGCCAATAGAACCCATGCCGCGGTACGATTTGTATGAACGGCCTTGGTATAGCTCAACCTCACCCGGTGCTTCTTCTGTTCCTGCAAACATACCGCCTAACATCACGCTGTAAGCGCCTGCTGCAACGGCTTTTGAAATGTCGCCAGAAAAACGAATACCACCATCTGCAATAAACGGTACACCGGTACCACGTAAAGCTTCTTCTACATTAGCAATCGCGCTAATTTGCGGCACGCCAACACCTGCCACAATACGGGTTGTACAAATAGAACCAGGTCCAATACCCACTTTGACACAATCTGCGCCTGCATCGACTAAGGCTTTGGCTGCATCTGCAGTGGCGATATTGCCACCAATCACTTCAATTTTTGGGAATTGTTTTTTCACCCAAGCGACACGGTCTAGCACACCTTGAGAGTGGCCATGTGCCGTATCCACGACAATCACGTCAACACCTGCATCTGCCAGTGCTTCTACTCGTTCTTCTGTACCTTCACCAACACCAACAGCAGCGCCGACACGTAAGCGTCCCTTGCTATCTTTTGCGGCATTCGGGTGGTCGCTAGATTTTTGAATATCTTTAACCGTAATCAGCCCTTTTAAAGTGTCTTGGTTATCAATGACTAAAACACGCTCTAAACGATGGCGGTGTAGCAACTCAATGGCTTCTTCACGCGGCGCACCTTCTTTAACGGTCACCAGCTTGTCGCGCGGTGTCATGATGTTTTTAATCGGCTGGTCTAAGTTGTTTTCAAAACGCAAATCGCGATTGGTCACAATGCCAACCACTTTATCGTTATCAACAACGGGTAAACCTGATATTTTATGTAACTCTGTGAGCTCTAGTACATCACGCACCGTCATATGACTTTGAATCGTCACTGGGTCATTCACAATGCCTGACTCAAAACGCTTGACGCGTGAAACGTGCGCAGCCTGTTTAATCGGCTTCATGTTCTTATGAATAATGCCTAAACCACCTTCTTGCGCCAATGCAATCGCAAATGGCGCTTCGGTGACGGTATCCATCGCTGCCGAGACGAGCGGGATATTTAATTTGATATTTCGAGTGAATTGAGTGCTTAAGTCGACTTCGCGCGGCATCACAACAGAATGCGCGGGAACTAATAAAACATCATCAAAAGTGAGAGCTTGTTGCAGCAAACGCATGAGTAATCCTTTATTGCAAAACGCGATTATACAGAAATGTTAGCCAAGCTGCGAGTGTAACTTTTATTGATTTCTATTTGATGACAGTCATGTAAACGCGAATAGACTTTGTCACGTTAATATCTGTTGTTAGAATAGCGGTTTATATTAATCCGTGACGTTATTAACGTAAAAGGTTTGCGATGAAGATAAAACAATTATTTTATGTAGCTTTAATGATGGCATTGGCAACACCGATGCTGGTAGATGCGCAAATTTACAAATGGAAAGATAAAAATGGTGTGACACGTTACTCTGACACGCCGCCAACTGGCAATGCAAAAGTCGATAAAATTGGTAAAGCGAGTACAGGTAAACCCAAAGTAAAACCAGCTGTTGACCCGAAAACACAAGAGAATATTGAAAGAGCCGAAGATGAAGCCGCGCGTTTAAGAGCGCGTAATGCTGAAATTGAAAAACGGAATGCAGAAGAGAAAGCTGCACAAGCGAAGGTTAAAGCGCAAAACTGCCGTGCGGCGAAAGCAGACTACGCGACCTTCTCACAAGGTGGGCGTATTTATCAGATGAATGAAAATGGCGAACGTGAATACTTTGATGATGCAGGCTTAGCGCAAAGAAAAGCGCAAGCTGAGGCGCAGATTAGACAGTATTGTTACTAACGCGCATCGCAAACAACAACTAGGCGGCTTCGCCACCGCCTTTTTTCATGGCTTTCCCATCTGCTGCGCGTTGCTTTCTGACTTCTTTCGGGTCGGCAATGAGCTCACGATATATTTCCACACGATCTAAATGGCGTAGTTTAGTGGTTAACGTTTTTCGAATGCCAAAAATACCAACATCATTTTTACTCAAATCAATCTCAGGAAACTTGGCTTTAATACCAGAGGCTTCAATCGCTTCTTCCGCAGTGGCATCAGCCGGCATCTGTATTGGAATAATCAACTGCTGATGCGGTAAGGCATAAGCAACTTCTACAGTAATATGGTCATTATCGGTCATGATTCATCCTTTTTTGCGGCATATACCTTATCCGCCTGTTCTACAAATGCATCGACAAATGTAGTGGCAATATGGTTAAACACAGGCGAAATAAGCTTCTCAAAAAAGCTGTTTGCAAATTCATAATGTAAGCGAAATTCAATTTTACAGGCGTTTGTTTTTAATTCAATAAACTGCCAATCACCTTCTAAGTGCTTAAACGGCCCGTCTTTTAGCGTAATGTCCATGCGCGTTGGCGCGACTTTGCTATTCACAGTCGAAAAGTTTTGCTTAACCCCATGGTAGTTAATGTGTAGGGTTGCACTGGTTGTGTCTGCTGTACGCTCGTGCAAATCAGCACCACCACACCATGGTAAAAAACTTGGATAGTCCTCAACCGCATCGACCAATTGAAACATCTCTTGCGCTGAGTGCATCACCAAAACTGTTTTTTCTACCTTATTCATGCAAGCCGTTCTATTTAAACTAGCGTAAAATACACATTTTAAGCTAATTAGACTTTATTTCATGAGTATTGCCAAAAATAAAAAGGCCTTTTTCGATTATTTTATCGAAGAAAAGTATGAAGCAGGGATTGTCCTAGAAGGCTGGGAAGTGAAGGCGATACGCGATAACCGCGTAAACCTGAAAGAAGCCTACGTTGTGATTATGCGCGGTGAGATTTTCTTAATCGGCTGTCACATTACGCCGCTTGGTATGGCGTCTACCCACGTGAGACCAGACTCCACAAGAACGCGTAAGTTATTGTTACATAATGAAGAAATTGCCAAATTGATTGGTAAAGTTGAGCGTGCTGGTTATAGTTTAGTTCCTTTAGATTTGCATTACAGTAAAGGCCGTATCAAAGCCACGATTGGCTTAGGCAAGGGTAAAAAACAACACGATAAGCGCGATACGGTTAAGCAGCGCGATTGGGAACGTGACAAAGCGCGGATTATGCGCGCGCACAATAAATAAGCCGCTAAGACTGGTGCAGCGTTTGTAATACTTGCGGAATCAGAGGCGGCAAATCTTCTGCAATCAGCCCAAGACCAAATAATGTTGCCGCTTCGCCGTGTATCCAAGTCGCTGCCGCTGCCGCCTCAAATGACGGCATGCCTTGCGCAATCAAGCCTGCAATCATGCCTGCCAATACATCGCCTGTGCCGCCTGTTGCCAATGTCGGTGGCGCATGATCGTTCACAATCGTTCGCCCATCTGGTGCGGCAATCACTGTTTGACTGCCTTTTAACACCACAACAGCACCACAAGCCTCAGCAGCCAACTGCGCGCTGGTAATGTGATTGTCCGTTAAGCGAAACAAACGCCGAAATTCACCCGCATGTGGCGTGAGTACACAATCAGCACGTAAATGCGTTGTTAGTAACTCGCAATCATCTGCAAATACCGTTAGCGCATCCGCATCCAGTACCACAGGTTGATGGCAAGCAAGCAATGCCAAGACATGCGCGCGCGTTTCATCGTTGACCCCTGCGCCAGGCCCAATCAAAAAGCTATTTAAACGCGGGTCTTTGAGTAAATGACGAAAAGCCTCAGCATCTGCAAATGGCTTGACCATCACACTGGTCATGGCGCTGGCATAAATCGTAAAAGCCGCCTCTGGCACGAGCAGGGTGGTTAAGCCGCTACCAATACGTGCCGCTGCATAAGCCGCCAGCCGAGATGCTCCTGTCAGCGGATAACCGCCAACAATCGTTGTATGACCACGGTGGTATTTATTACCCGCTGCATGCAGTGTTGGTAATAAAGCCAACCAATGCTTAGGGTGATTTTGAATGAGCGGTGTATTGCGCTTTTCTGTCATAAGGTTATTTTAGTGCTAAACACTTGAAATTTCTAATAAAAATCCCCACTTATTAATTAGGCGTATAATAGCGCCTTGCACGCGCTAAATATGGGCGCATGCGTAACAACTGTGATGTTACACACACATGGGGCTGACTAGGTTTCGACGTGGGTTACAAAGCATGCAGGGCATACCGAGGGTTTCAGGTTTCCTCGTAAATCCATCTGGAAAAAGTTATAGTCGCAAATGACGAAACTTACTCTTTAGCAGCTTAGGCCGCTAAACGTTGCACTGGGGTTTTCCTCGCCCAGGCTAGGTAACTAGCACGCAGCGTCATATAGAGGAAATCGCGGTATATTGGGTTACTTAATATATTGTTAAACTTAAGGTGACTCGCGTCATATTCGCTTGCTCGTTGGTGGGTATGCCGTTAAATTTAAACAACACAGCTAAGTATGTAGAACTGTCTGTGGAGGGCTTGCGGACGCGGGTTCGATTCCCGCCTGCTCCACCAACAACTAAAAAAGGCTACCCCTAGTGGGTGGCCTTTTTTGTTGTGTTTCGCAGGCGGGAATCGAACTCATCACTCCTTAAGAGTGCCTACCCCACTCAATTTTGTCGCATATCTGCCGATAAATCGGGTAATTAACAATTCTTAACCTAATATAAGCATTTCAAGCATTTACTTTTAGAATTAAGTGTATTAATTTGGAATGAAGGCATTTGATGCGCTTAGGAGTAACGGTGGCTACATATGGATATGGCAGTGCGAAAAAGAACTAAATATGTTTACAAGATTCGCTGTGTTAATGGCGCGGTTGTTGACAATTTACAGATTTATGGACAAACAGAGGGTGCGGCACGTGAGCGGTTGATGCAGATGTATCGGCATTGCGAGGTGCTGGATGTTGCTGTTGCGCTCACTGCACGCCAGCAGAGTACTGACTTTGCGGATGTGTTGGATAATATTATAGAGGACTACTAGCTGTTGACCAGGTTGTGCTTTATTAACTCGTCTGTCAGTGCTTTGTAGTCTTCTGCGCCTTTACTATTGCGTTGATAGTTGAAAATATCTTTTTTGTGAAATGGGCTTTCTGCTAAGGCGACATTGGTGTTAATCACTGTTTTGCATAATTCATCACCAAATAACTCAGATGCTTTGTCGTATACTTCGAATGGCATTTTTCTGCGCTTATCAAACATGGTCATCACGTAGCGTCTCTCCACACGTTTTTTGAGGACACGTTCCAGTGCTTTGAGTGTTTTATCTATTTTTCGCGCACCTGTTAGAGACAAGAAATCAGAAGCAACGGGGACAAGGACAACATCTGCTGTAAAGATGGCATTAAGTGATAACACGCCCAAATAGGGGCAGCAGTCCATAATGATATTGTGATATTTACGGTGTTCTTCTATGCTGTTTAAGCCGAGCCTGAGTTTGTTTAAGATGGCAGGGCCTTTGCCAAAGAGAGAGTCTACTTTAATGAGCTCTGAGTGCGATGGAATAATATCGCCCAAGTTCTCCCAGTTTGCGGTGAGCTTGAGTAGCGGCGTGTTGTTTTTGTAGAAATCAAATAAACTTTTTTCTGAGGGCGTTTTTTCCCTTTGGAAAATATCAGTGAGATGGCCTTGCGGATCCATGTCGATTAATAAGTTTTTGGACCTTTGTTGGTGTAAAGCGGCGCTTAGGTTTAGTGCTGTTGTGGTTTTACCTACGCCACCTTTTTGATTAAATACTGCAACGCGACTCATTGTTATCTTTCTACAGGGGTTTTGCTAAGTTATTTGAATTGCAAATTAAAGCGCATGGCGCTTAAGAGTTGTCATTAGTATAGCTTAGTTTTAGCCAAAAGCGAGTGCCTCTGCGTCTGGATCGTTTTCCCAAAAGTGATAAAACTCTCGGACGACTTCTAAATATAAGTCGCGAATTTCTTTTGTTTTAAATAACGGTAAAGTGAGGTCAACGGATATTCTGTAGATGGCGTGGCCTTTTGAGGGTGCTTCCCTTACTCTGAGCAATATAATTTTGGCCAGCTTTTTACGCGTTTCAATCATGGCTTTATTCGCTCCAAGGTTGGCAATGGCTTTTAAATAATTATTGAGCGCTAGATTTTCTGCGTCTGTAAATTCTTCTGTGCTTAGGTTTTTTGTGAGTGCTGCTAGCGTTGCGTGTTTTGGTTTCCATGCAATTTCATCAGTTGTAAAGCCGTAATACTCATGGAATAAGGCGATGGCCTTAATGTCATTCATCCAAAAGGGGAAGTACTCACGCGCCGTGTTGAGTGCATTACTTCTATCTTCTTGTGGCAGGTTTGTTAATGTTGCTTCTAACGCGAGGGCAAAGGATTTGCGTGTTTGCTCTTTATCGTGCAATTTGCCCATAAACGCATCTAAGAAACGCGAGCGGCGGTATAGCGTGCCACTCGGCGCACCTTTGCTTTGTAAGAATTTTAAATAAGCATCTGCTGCTTTTTGTTCTCTACTTTTAGCCATGCTCGATGTTACCAATTGTCACTTTGTTGATTAAACACACTGATGTCATTCAATAGGATTGTAGCGCTACGGGCTAGATTTAATGGGCTAAATAAGCTGCTAAAAGCATGATTGATTAAAGCATTAAACTGACGCGCGCTTTGGCATAATGAGCGTGTGAAATTGTTTGTGCGCGATTTTATTGCGGCTTCAAACTGAAGAATAAGGTTTATTGAATGAAAAAAATCATCATTATTTTATGGTTGAGCATTGCCTTTGTTGGTCATGCGTATGCAGCGAATTGGACAAAGCTGCAAGACAACAAGCATGCACGTTTGCTATTAGATAAGCAGTCTATCGCCACGTCTGGCAAGCATCAGAAGGCATGGGTAAAAATCGACTATAAAACACTGCAAACGAACATGCAGTACCCTGACAAAAATTACAATAATGCAAAATTATTGTGGTACTTCAAATGTGATGAACAACAATCCGCAACGGCGCAAGTGTATCAGTTGCTTGATGAGGAGCTGGTTTTTTCTGCTGCCATTGATATTAAGCGTGCGCGGTTTTTAGAGCCAGTGCCTGAGACAGAAGTTGATATTGCGATGCATTATGTTTGTCGCCAAAAAGCTTATAAAGAAGCTGCTAAAGCACGGCAAGAAAAAGCAAAAGAAGCGGCCAAGAATAAAGCGGCGGCCGCGCCTGGTGCGAAAACAGCAAAGCCAGCGCCGATTGCGAAGCCAGCACCAGAAGTAAAAGAAGCAAAGAAAGAAACTGCGGAAAAGAAAGCGCCTGAAAAAGAAGAGGGCAAGGGGAAAGCCGAAAAGGATGATGGTAAAGCGAAAAAGGCTGACGCAGGCAAGGATGAAGATAAAAAGAAAAAGCTTGTGAAGCGTAAGCGGCGTGCGCCAAGTTGGAAGTATCAAGGTAAAAAAGGGCCTGAGTTCTGGGGAGAACTCAGCGAAGATTATGCGACTTGTAAAACAGGGAGAAACCAATCGCCCATTAATATTGAGAAAACAATTGCAACAACACCTAAGAAATTAAAAACCTTCCAACGCTTCCCTGTGACTACAATTTTAAATAATGGTCATAGCGTACAAGCTAACTTTAAGCCTGGCAATATTATGGTGGTGGATGGTGTGATGTATCAGATGAAGCAGGTGCATTTTCATGCGCCGAGTGAAAATCAAATCATGGGTGAATCTTATCCATTAGAAGCGCATTTTGTACATGCCGACCCAAGCGGCAACTTGGCTGTGTTAGCTGTTATGTTTGAAGAAGGGCATGAGAACAAAGCGTTGGCTAAACTGTGGCGACAAATGCCGAAGCGTAAAGGGAAACCGAAGAAGTTGACATCTAAGGTGTTGGCTGGAGAGTTGATTCCACGCAAAAAATTCTATTACCGTTTCAGTGGCTCCCTGACAACGCCGCCGTGTAGTGAAGGGGTGGTTTGGGTTGTGATGAAGAAGACAATGACTGCCTCTAGTCAGCAAATTAGTGCGTTCAAAAAAATCATGAAGCATGATAACAATCGACCTATTCAGCCTTTGAATGGCAGAATGGTGATTGAGTAATTAACGGCGTTTTTTAACGTTAGCGCCAATATGCGTTTCACCGCGCTGTTTGGCTAGAATGACTTGCTTCTGCCTTTCGGTTAAAGCCGCTCGTTTTTCTGCCGAAATTTTATCGTAACAATGCGGGCAAGAAATGCCAGCTGTGTATTGCGGGCTTTGCATCTCTGCTTCAGATAATGGCATGCGGCAGGCATAGCATTGGTCATATTCACCCACTTCTAAGCCATGTTTCACACCGACGCGTTGATCAAAAACGAAACACTCGCCTTCCCATAGGCTTTCTTCTTTTGGTACGTTTTCTAAGTATTTGAGAATGCCGCCTTCTAGATGGTACACCTCTTCAAAACCTTGTTGTTTCATATAAGAAGAAGCTTTTTCACAACGAATGCCGCCGGTGCAAAACATGGCGACTTTTTTGTGTTTTGTTTTGTCAAAATTTTCCGATACGTATTGCGGAAACTCGCGGAAGGTTTTGGTTTTAGGGTCAACCGCACCTTTAAATGTACCGATATGCGTTTCGTAATCGTTGCGTGTGTCAATCAATACGACCTCTGGATCGCTAATCACAGCATTCCAATCTTCTGGTTTGACGTAGGTGCCAACGACTTGGTTCGGGTCTACTTCTGGCACACCCATGGTCACAATCTCTTTTTTGAGTTTGACCTTCATCCGATAAAACGGATGTGAGTTGGCATAAGATTCTTTATGCTCAAGCGCTTGTAGGCGTTCGTCTTGGCGCAAATAATCCAGCACCGCTTTAATGTCATCAGGCAAGCCTGCAATGGTGCCATTAATCCCTTCTTTGGCAAGCAGCAGAGTACCTTTGATATTGTGCTTAAGGCACGCATCCAGAATGGGTTGTTGCAAATCTTTGTAGTCAGGCAGGCTGACGAATTTATAGAGTGCGGCAGTAAGAAATTGAGCCATTTTTTTACATAACGAGAAAATCTAAAGGCGAGATTTTAGCATTATTTTGATTTAATTGATTTTTTTAGTTTTTGCGTTATGGCTGTAAGACTAATATTTCCGCTTTGCCCATGCCAGAAGCATCGCCCATCAGCCGTTGTACACGCTTTTGATTAATGGTTGCAAACTGTGTATCAAGTTGTTGAAATGATTGATATAAGATATTTAAGAACGGCAATGTGTGTAAGCCGCAATCTAACCAAGTGGCTTGTTCTGTAGGCTGATTAGCGAGTAATAATGTACCGCGCTTCATGCCATAACCTAAGCGCGCACTGGTGTTGCCTAATACGCCAACCGTACCTGCTTTCATGCTGCTAGCGCAGTATTCGCCCACATCGCCTTCAATCAGTAAAATGCCGCGGCGCATTAGGTCGGCTGCACGTTCGCCTGCGCTACCTTTGCAAATCAAGACGCCGCCTTGCATGGCAGCGCCTAAATAATCACCTGCATCACCTTCAACCGTGATATTGCCGATTTTCATTTGGTGACCGATATAATGCAATTGGCTATTACTATTTTTAAAGACGATATTGCTCGTGTCTTCACCGCTTACGTCAAATACATCCGCGATGCTTTGGGTGCCGAGCGGGAGCACTTTAATCTCCGCTATTGTTTTGCCTTGCAGTAAGTCAGGTGTTAATGTGCGGCAATCAATCGTTTGCGTGTTGTTGGCTTTATAGGTAAACGTTAATGCACTCATTTTTTCGCCTCTTCTGGTTGCGCATCAGATGTGAGTTCGCCGCTCATAATGCGCTGCAGTTTAAAGTGATGTGGGCCTAATTTCCCGCCATAGTTGCCAGCAGAAATACGTTTAATGCCGTTTTCTGCCCCAAGGCTACAAGCTGCCTCAATCCCGACTTTCATCGATTCGGCAATGGCTTCAAAGGTCAGCCCATCAATGACAATTTCCATGACGCTTTCAATATCGTCACTAAGCTCAGTTTTGACGACGCCTTTTAAAGTTGGGCAGAAGGCATCATTGGTGCTGGCAAATAACGCTGGATATTTGCTACCTACTTTAGAGCCTGAACGCACGACACCACCAGGGAAGGGCATAATGACCGCATCAACCTCTTTCATGGCTTCAATCGCTGCTTCGCAAGCTGCGAGCACTTGTGGCTGGCTTTGG
>SPJK01020847.1_pt1 | contig 10704 bp, 5 predicted proteins | sample 3741771 | NCBI WGS metagenome assembly SPJK01 (sample SAMN10925997, study PRJNA522277) | cold seep metagenome | isolation source: Elba SIP-enriched marine methane seep metagenome, extraction at timepoint T2 | place: Italy: coast of Elba, Mediterranean Sea
CCTCCCCTTGAAGCAAAGCCTAAGCCATCAAATCCAATGACGGGGTCGGTGCCTGTGGGACGGGGAGAACTCAAAGAGACGCCACCCGGCGATTGGAAAGTTCTGCCAGGCAGTGCCATGCGAAAAGCTTCCTACACAACCGCCAACGAATCGACCGTGACGGCATTTGTTTTCCCTGCCACTGCACCTGCGATGGCGGATCCGCTGGCCAACATCAATCGATGGCGTGGAGAGATTGGACTCGAACCAACAACAGCCGAACAGTTGGTCAAGGAGACCAAGTCGATCACTTTAGGCGGTGAAAACTCGGTCTATATTGAACTCATGGGTGAAAAGGAATCGACCTTAGCTGCCATGTCGGTTCTCGGAGATCAAGTTTGGTTCTTCAAGCTGCGTGGAACGAAAGAAGCTGTGGAAACTGATCGTGAAAGCTTCAAGAAATGGCTATCGACGGTTCAGTTTTGACCAACCAATCCCAAAGTGACCTTAATGCCTCGCCAAGAATCTACCTTCATCGATCTGCTCGCCTCGCTCAAGTTGACTGTCACTCTGCTGGCGCTATCCATCTTCTTGGTTTTGGTCGGAACCCTGGCCCAAGCGGATCATGACATTTGGTTTGTCGTTGAAAAGTCTTATTTTCGGGTATGGTTCGCCCAGGTTGAATTCCAATGCTTTCATCGGCTAGCAGAGCTATTTACCAAAGCAGAACCTAAGCCAGTGGAAGGATTCTTTTGGTTTCCGGGCGGCAAATTGATTGGGTTTGCAATGCTCATGAATTTGATTGCAGCCCACTCGCTTCGCTTTAAGGTCACTGCGCGAGGTACCCGCCTTGCCACAGGCCTGGGACTAACCGCTATCGGGCTTTTAGCAACCGCGGGTGTCTTAGTTCTTGGCATGGATGATGCACTTAAGAGCCAGCTTTCCGCATCACATTGTGAGACCATTTGGCAAGGCCTTCGAGCAGCTATCGCAGGCATTGCGCTTTGGGGACTCTACTGGGTCATCACCAGTTATGGCCGCATTCGAACCGTCGAATGGTCACTGGCATTGATCCTCGATGCCATCATTCTGGGAGTCGCCGTCTGGCTCTTCTACGATCATACGGCCCGAATCGATGATGCTGGCCTCCGGATCCTTTGGCAGCTGATCAAGGCAACGATTTCCACGGCGATTCTATTAGCCGGCTGCTATCTGTTGTTCAACAAGCGTGCGGGCATCGTACTGTTGCACGCCGGGATTGGACTCTTGATGCTTGGTGAATTCATCACGGGAGAAACCGCACAAGAAGGCCAAATGGCAATCGCCGAGGGTGAGACGACCAACTACACCTATGATATTCGATCAAGTGAACTGGCGGTAATCACTGCCCAGCCAACTGAGGATGGTAAACAACTTGATCAAGTCACTGTCATTCCTGAATCGCTACTTGCCGACCATGCCAAGACGGGCAAGCCAATCCGAAACAAAGATCTACCCTTCGATATTCGAGTCACAGCGTATTATCTCAATTCCGGAATGGCTCGAGCAGAAGGAGAAGAGAATCTAGCCGACCGTGGAATTGGCAAGATGGTTAAGGCGGTTTCGCAACCATCCGTCTCAGGCGTTGGCCAAGACATGACCGTCAATCAGCCATCCGTCTATTTGGAACTGATGAAAAAGGGCTCCGAAGAAAGCCTTGGGACTTGGCTCACTTCGACTCTCAGCGTACCCGCAATAGGAGAATTACCTCCTCAACCGATTAAATCTCTCCCAGAAACTCCAACCATTTCGCTTCGGTTCAAAAGGACTTACAAACCATACTCAATCACACTGCATGACTTCCGCTTCGATCGTTATGTCGGTACAGAAACTCCGAAGAATTTTTCTTCTGACATCACGCTCAGCGATCCTTCTCGGGGAGTCGAACGTGACCTTCGCATCTGGATGAATAATCCACTTCGATATGGTGGGGATACGCTTTATCAAGCAAGCTTCGATAACGCCACTGAGAAGATCACCTATTTGCAAGTCGTTACCAATAGCAGTTGGATGATCCCCTATGTTAGCCTGATGCTTGTCGGCATTGGGATGTTGGTCCATTTCAGTTTGTCCTTAGGTCGTTTCGCCAATCGACGACAAGAAGCTCACTTACGTGAACTTAAGAAATCTTCTGAACAGAAGGATTCAGGACCGATCAATTGGCTTTCTCCTACGATCGTAGTCCCAATTCTTGTTGGTATCACCATGGGTGGCTACCTGCTAAGCAAGGCTCGCCCACAGACTGATACCGATTCAGCTTTCCATCTGGACGAACTCGGAAAGTTACCGATTGCCGAGGGAGGCCGAATCAAGCCATTCGATACCTTAGCTCGGACGACACTCCAATATTTGTCCGAAAGACAAGTGGTAAAAGCTGACGAATATCGAAGTGAAACCGAAGATATTGCAGCAACGCAATGGTTGCTCGAAGTTATCAGTAACGTTGACGCTGGTTTTGACCGGTCGGTATTTCGCATCAGCAATGTCGAGCTGGTTGAAATGCTTGGCTTAAAACCCAAGCCAGGCTACTTCCGTTATAGCTATAACGAAGTTCTGTCGGATCGTAAAATCTTGCAAGAACAGCTTGATAAAGCTCAGGCAGTTTCGCCCTATGATCGGACTATTGTTCAGATCAAGACGCTAGAGCTTGCCACGAAGATAGCAACGCTACATAAGGTGATTAATGCTTTTGGCTCTCCGAAGTTTGGCTCCGAGCCAGACAAAATTCGTGAGCAAGTTCAATCGGCAATGCGTCAGGTTGAAGATCTCAACCGAAGCGAAGCTGCCTGTGCTGTTTTTCCGCAGGATGCCAGCGCCGACTGGATGACTCTCTTCGAGGCTGAACTTCAGTCGATGCTGGATGCTGCTCAACAACAGAAACTTAATCCCGCTACGGAAAATTGGGCGCTAGCGTTAATTGCTTATTCAAAGCAAGACGCTGAACAGTTCAACAACGCCGTCAGCATGCTTTCCAATGCCACGGAAGCCTACGAAAACCGCATCAATGAAAACAGGGCAGAGGGCCTAGCAAAGGCTGAAATAATAAGTCAATCAAAATTACGTTTTGAACATTTCTTCCAGGGGTTTAGCCCCTTCTATTACTGTTCCGCCTGCTACTTAATTGCCTTTGCTGTAACCGCTGCCTCGTGGTTAGGAATGCCGAGAATACTTGGTCGCTCGGCTACTGCCGTGATTGTCATCACTTTTCTTGTGCATACGTTTGCACTTGTTGCACGTGTGTATATTTCGGGACGTCCGCCGGTTACGAACCTCTATTCATCAGCGATCTTCATTGGCTGGGCAGTCGTTCTCTTTGGTTTGATTCTTGAATCGATTTACCGAATGGGTATCGGTAATGCGATGGCTTCGCTCATCGGTTTTGCCACCCTCATTATTGCTCAGCAATTGTCTCTTGATGGCGACACCTTCACCGTGATGCGAGCCGTGCTCGACACTCAGTTTTGGCTTGCGACGCATGTCGTCTGCATCACAATCGGCTACGCAGCTACCTTCTTAGCTGGCTTTCTTGGGATCGCTTACATCATTGGACAACACTTGCTTGGGGCTCTTGGTAAAGAGAGAGCTGATAAGGTCATTCGCATGACCTATGGGACTCTCTGTTTCGCCTTGCTATTCAGTTTTGTTGGTACGGTTTTAGGGGGCCTCTGGGCAGACGACTCATGGGGTCGGTTCTGGGGCTGGGACCCTAAAGAAAATGGCGCTTTGATAATCGTTCTTTGGAATGCCCTTGTACTCCACGCCCGTTGGGGAAAAATGGCCCGCGACAATGGCCTCGCCATGCTCGCTGTAGCGGGGAATATCACCACTGCCTGGAGTTGGTTTGGAGTCAATGAGCTCGGCGTTGGGCTACACAGCTACGGCTTTACTGACGGATTAGCAACGACGCTCTTGATCTTTATCATCAGTCAATTAGCCATTATCGGATTGGGCTTAGCGCCGATTCAGCGCAGAGAAAAGACGGCAGAGGCTTAATTAGCTTACTGTTGCAGTTGCTGTAGGCGTTCTTTTGCCCACTCGTTGCCATGGTCAGATGCTTTGAGATACCAAGTGATCGCCTCGACCCGGTCTTTTGGCACAGCAAAGCCGTTCTCATACATCCACCCAACGCCCGCTTCGCCGTGGGCTGAACCTTTCTTGGCAGCTTTTTGATACCAAGAAAGAGCAGCCGCATTGCTTTTCTGGAATCCTTTACCTTCGAGAATCATCGAAGCCAATTCTGCCATCGAGTCAGCATGGCCACCTTTGGCAGCCTTCAGATAAGACTCAGCCGCTTTCTTATCACTTTTGGTTACGCCAGTACCATTCTGATAAGCTCGGCCCAAGTTGTAACTGGCTAGGATAAAGCCAAGGCCTTCCGCTTTTTTATAATACTCGATTGCTTTGGATGTGCTCTTGGTGACGCCGTTACCTTGTTCATATTGCCATCCCATGTTGTTGATGGCGGCCGAATTATTTTTTTCAGCAGCTTTTTCGAACCAAGAGAAAGACTTCTTGCCGTTGGCATCAACTCCATGTCCATAGAGATACAAGAGCCCAAGCTCAACCTGGGCGGAGTCGTCACCCAATTCGGCACCTTTCTTGTAGATGCGGAAAGCTTCTAAATAATCTCGATCAACGCCCCAACCATTCTTATAGCAATCCCCCAAGAATCGATGCGATTCGACATGCCCTTGTTTTGCAGCCTTCTTGAAATAGTCCACAGCAAGACTTTGGTCAGCTTCAACATGATGGCCACGAAGGTACATCAAACCGAGATCGTACTGGGCATACATGTCGTCCGATTCGGCTGCTTCTATGAAGAGCTCGTAAGCACGCTTCCAGTCTTTTTCACCGCCTTGACCTTGGTAAAGCATCCATCCTGCACTAGCTTTTGCTGAGAGTTGCCCTTGATCAGAGGCTTTGATGTACCACTCCCGCGCCTTTTTATAATCTTGTTTTACGCCCGAACCGATGTAATAACGTCGAGCTAAATTTTCTTGTGCAACTGGGAACCCTTGCTTGGCGGCTCGTCGAATCCAGGCAGCAGACATCGTTTTATCTTGCTCGACTCCTTCACCGATGGCATAAAGCAACCCTACTAGATTTTGATAGTAAGGAAGCTCTTGGTCAGCAAAAGAAATTGTCATCTGAGCAAGGTCTTCTAAGGACGCATCGCGGTGCGTGATGCTCAGGGTCATTTCTTTGCCATCTCGAAAGAGGTTGAACTCTTCGACATCGCCCGCCTTGCCTAGCTTGATGTCGGCAACTAACTCGGCCATGGTAGTGACTCCAACGCCATTGTGTAGAAAGATGACATCACCTGCTTTTAAGCCAGCTTCATCCGCGGGAAAATCTTCAGCAACGGCTTTAACATGAACGCCAATCGGAGCTGGCAGCTTAAGCTTTTCAGCCTGACCTTCCTCAAGTTCATTGAATACGATCCCAAGATAGGTTCGTGACGGGTCAAGGAATTGTTGAGCAAATACAGCTCCAACAAATAGCTGACAAACGAGCCCTAAGAAGACTAATTTTCTAACCAAGTTCATCACCATCGAATGGGGTTTTCACTGCTGTTGTAGTAATCGTATTCCGAACCATTGTAGGAACCACCGCCACTGCTGTTACGTGGCCAATACTGTTGTTGCGGTTGGGAATACCTTTGTTGTGATTGCTGATATTGCTGAATTGCCTGTTGGGCGGCATAGATTCCATTGATCCAAGCTTGCTGCCTAGCTTGCTGTTGCTGGCGAGCATAGGCGGCTCGCTGTGCATTGTAGGCCTGCTGCTGTCTGGCACGCTGAGCCGCGATTTGTTGTTGGCGATACCGCTCGGCTGCCAATGCTTGCTGTCGTCTTGCTTCTTGACGCAACGCTTCTTGGCGACGAGCTTCCGCTAGGCGGGCTTGCCTTGCACGCTCTGCTTCGGCAGCCACGACACGAGCATTCACGTGTTCTGCTTGACGACGATAATCGGTCGTTGGGCTTGCCGAAGAGCTTCGGCTACCTCGGGCAATTGCCTCAGCACGAGCACGATAATCGGGCTGTAACCGTACGCGGACCGGTTTTTTTGGCTTGCTTGGCTTCTTAGTCTGCCCCGGAGCAGGCCCGATTGGCGGAGTTCCTTTCGCAACCAAGTCGTGATATTCGTCACGTGCTTTGGTATCACCTTCTGGTTCAAAAGTCTGATTAATCCATTCAAGATCATCATTGGGATGTCGCGGCTTCTTTTTGCTTTCCGCTACTTTGCTTGGATCAGGCTTAGGAGCATTTGGACCTGGTTCAATCAAATCACGCAGGCCAGCTAAATTGCCGGAACGAATCATTTCGGCAATGTCGGTGGTTCGTACACCGGGACGCATGCGGATACGACCTTCACGAAGAGCACGCCAATAGGAAGCTTCAATGTCACGCAGTCGGTCCTCATCAAGCATCCGTTGCGACTCTCCGCCCAGATATTCTGTTAGCATATCCGACAGACTCTCGCCAGCGATCATCGCCGAGTCGAATGCTGTTAGTGCGGCATGATCAATCGACTGTCCAATAGCCGTGTTATCAAGGAATACCCGTCCCGCTGCGTATCCCATCTCATAGCCGCCAATCATGGCACCCACGGTCGGCGAGGCATAAGAAACTCCCGCAAGTAACCCCTGGGTTCCTAGCCGGGCCATATCATTCCGAGCTTGTTGATAAAGCTCACGTGCTTCGGCCGCACTGGTGTTAGGATCTCTTGCACGGCTGACATTTGAGAAGATGGAATAACTTGTATTGAGAGCTCCATAAACTTCAGCAATGGTACCGAGCGTACCGACTCGCTCCATTCCACCCATCATGGTTGCTGCACCACGATTGAGCGTTCCACGCATTCCGCGCAGCCTGGCAATATCTCCTGCATCATCGGTTACACCGAGCATTCCTCGCAAACGAGAATCAGCGCGGGCAGCAAGGCTAGGACGACTAGCTCGAACGCGAGCTTGCATCTCTTGAGCGACGCCCTGTGAATAATCATTTCCAATTCGGCGGGCCTGCGCTCGAGCTGCGGCCATACCAGCATCGTCAAGGTCGCCCGACTTGCTCAAAATATCCTGAAGAGCTGCGGACTGGCGTCGCGCTGCGACTCTTTCGAGCAGTTGCCCTTTGGCACTCGGTGGCATCCGATCAGCAAACTCAGCAATTTGTGCCTGCGAGTTTGGCCACTTCGAAGGATTCTTTGCCGCTGCTTCAGTGACCGATTCGGATAGTTCGGTAACTGCCCGTTGGACCGAATTGTCTGCCAAGCTACTGCCAACTACCGTAGCGGCACGATTCGAAGGAGACCGTTTCGAACCCATCTGGGCAACGGTACCAGTTGGACGTTTCCGAATGATGGCATTCCCCTTGCCATCTTCGATCATGTCATAAATAGGGGGTCCCTTCGGCTTCGGACGTGGCGGTAAGCCTTCTTGTTTCCTTAGCAAGTCATCCGCCGCTTCAATTCGGCTAATATACTTTTGCTCTTGAGCCATTAAACGATGTTGTCGAGCAAGCGTTTTGGGATCTGAAATCGAACCAGGGTTCTTCTTAATATCATCCAAATAGTTTTGTTTATTCTCGATGAAGTCCTGCATCTCATTGGCGTAGTCGGTGAATTGTTCGGGCGTTACTTCGACGCCTCCCATACGAGAACGCCTTTCAAACTCAGCCGATCCTCGACGTGTGTAAGCGTCGTTATTCAGTTCAGCGATTTGACGAAATTGTTCATCGGTGACATTGGCTGGATCAGCCATAAAATCGACATCGAGACTATTGTGCCAATTGTCCTTTGGGGTGTGATGGTAGCCTTCACTCGAAAGGGCTTCGTCCAAATAGGAATTCACATGGTCGTTATACCGACCTTGCATGGTTTGAATTTGACCAACTGGGTCAGCCCCATTGGTTTTGACGATGTAATCCGAGTCAGTACCAGGCGAATAGGTTGTCGACATACTCTGCTGCACGGTGAAATCGGCACCTGTCGATTCGGCAGCCATGCGTGCAAACTCTTGGTTGAGGCTTGAATACTCACGCTGTGCCGCTTGATAGGTCGAGTCCGGCAACCAGCCACTCAGACGTGCCTGATTTATCGCATCGTTGTGCTTAAAAAGTAATGCTCGTTGACCACGGGTAGCAGAATTCGTGCGAGCTGCCTCAGCTGCTCTCATCACCTCGGGAGAGAGGTATTGCGCTGACAACTCTTCTGCTGAAGTCAGCATCAGACTAGCGACGAGCAAGATCGCAAATCGTTTCATTTGGCCTGAAGATAAACAGTTCATACCGCCACCTGAAAGTGAGCCTGTAAAAAGTCCGCAACGGTGCCACCCCTCTAAGCATGAGCTTAGCTCTTAGGGCATGCAATTTCAAGAAAATTTAGCTGCTAAGTGTCATCAGAATATAAACTTAGAGCACTTATCCTGATTGACCGCTACGTCTTACCATGAAAGCAAAAAACTCAATCTGCTTGGGAAAGACGCTCAGGTAATTCAAACCGCTTAGATCGACGAAAGAACTCCAACGGGTTATCAAACACGACACGGCGGATGGTCTGTTCGGAGTGGCCACGCTGCCGCATCTCGAAGATAAAGTCTGGCACGGCCGTCGGTTTGGAAGGACCCCAATCGCCGGCCGAATTCACAAGCAGACGTTCTGGACCATATAGCTCGACAATGTCGGCAGCACGCTCGGGCGTACATTTGGTTGTTGGATAGAGCGTCATACCAGCCCAATAACCCGCTTCCAGAACCGGCCTGACGGTATGTTCCTCGACATGATCAACCAAGACGTTTTCAGCATTGATTCGGGCATCTTGTTTCAACATATCTAGAATCATTCGTGTTCCCTGATATTTATCTTCAAGATGAGGAGTGTGTATCAAAATCAACTCGTCATAGCGAGCTGCCAGATCAACGTGCTCGGTAAATATTATCGCTTCGTTTTTCGTGTTCTTATTAAGTCCAATTTCACCTATGCCTAGCACACCTGGTTTGTCTAAGAATTCAGGAATCATCGCCAGCACTTCACGGGATAACTCAACGTTCTCCGCTTCTTTTGCATTGATGCAAAGCCACGTGTAGTGCTTGATTCCGAAGTTAGCGGCTCGCTTAGGTTCGAAAGATGTCAGCTGATGAAAATAATCACGAAATCCATCAACGCTACCTCGATCGTAGCCAGCCCAGAATGCCGGCTCACTCAAAGCAACACACCCCATGCGAGCAAGCGTCGCATAATCATCCGTGGTGCGAGAGATCATGTGAATGTGCGGATCAAAGAAATCCATTCTAAGACTTTCCTTCTGCAACCGTGGTTTCAGCAACCCATGCCTGGTACCAGCTTGAATCGTATTCTCTACTAAAAAGATGTTGGATCTTTTCCGCTCGATTTTCTAACTTTGTTTCCGCGAGTAGTCGTAAAGCTTGTTCGATTAAATCTCTTCTTGGCTGGCAATCATCTAAATCTTCCTGGCTCATTTCAGTGCGATCAATGCGATCCAGGGCAGCAGCCAACTCGAGCAGCTTGGATCTGGTGGGAAGATATTCGCGCTCAAACGCTTCTTTGGAAGTCAATTTAGCTGGTTTGCTAGGCATAATACTGGCATGAACAAGGTAACTTTGGATGGCTAGAAACTTGCTGGCGTCGAGAAAACTGATAAACGCATGAGCAATACAGCTTACCTAATCAGTCTGAACGGATCGGATTCATCTGGCAACACCTCACCAACCATTCTTGGGAAAGGTTTTACCTCAGCAATCGTCTAATTGAGAGTCGATTCTTAGTCTGAGGCAGTAAGCTTCTCTGGAAATTTAGTCAATCGATACCACTAGACCGAATCAAAATGCCTAATTCAGAAGGCGTTGCAATTGGAGTTGAGCGAACGATTCGGACCTTGCTTCGGTCCAGCAATCCCGCTGCGCTTGAAGCCTTGATCGGGGCGATCGATTCTTCCGTCCAAGCAATCCACTTTGGAGCGATCCGCGCCTTAGCACTGCGCGAAGACACCAAGGGCCACCGTGAACTTATCGATCGATTTGAAAAGCTAAGTGATGAATCAAAAGCGGCACTGATTGATGTCGTTGGCGAAAGCCCCATGACCCGCTCTCTTGCTAACCTCATTCACAAAGGCTCTCAGAAGCAAGCAATTATCGCAACCAATATCGCTGTATCCGGGTCCGTTTGTTCATGCTTACCAGAATTAGTTGAGCGAACCCACCACGCCCCACATAACCTTGTCAAGGCATTCGGTCAGGCCACGCTTGGTCTTGCCAACGCGCTGAATCACAAGATCGTCGATTTCGAAAGTGGAACCAATAAAACAACTTCGGATCCAGCGTTTACTCGACGGGCAGCAATCAATGCTTTGAATCTCGCAATTAACCGTTACGAAGAACATCAATGCGATTACCTGATCGAATCCTTGCTGCTACTTGCTCCGTTTGATGAATCAACGCTTCAACGTGCCTTGAAAAACACAAGTCATAAAGCACATGAAGGTCTTTTGAATGTTTTGAAACGCAGCAATAGCCGTGGTGTCGCCAGGATACTTGGCGAAGCTTTTTCAGACTTAGATACCCCTCAGCAAGTACTCGATATTGCTGCTAGCCGACAAGAGCATGAAATTTTGCCACATATATTTTCTGTTGTCGGTTATCCGATTAACTCGCGAGTTAAAAAGAATACG
>SPJK01044377.1_pt1 | contig 10703 bp, 9 predicted proteins | sample 3741771 | NCBI WGS metagenome assembly SPJK01 (sample SAMN10925997, study PRJNA522277) | cold seep metagenome | isolation source: Elba SIP-enriched marine methane seep metagenome, extraction at timepoint T2 | place: Italy: coast of Elba, Mediterranean Sea
GACGGCTACTACGAGCAAGCCAGCTCTTTCCAACACGGAATAGCAGTGGTGCAAATCAACGGCAAGTGGGGCATTATTAACCAGAAAGGTATTGAGATCATTCCTCCTAAGTATGATATGATCGAGAGCTTTGAGAATGGCTATGCCAAAGTAAAAATCGAAGGATACAATGGACTAAGCAACCTAAACGGCGAGCTCCTTATACAACCGAATTACGAATTCATCACCTATGCAGGCGAAGGTCTTTTCCGGGTTGAACAAGGTGACCAAATCGGTTATTTTGACAGCACCGGCGAATGGGTCTGGAATCTAAGCCGTTGATTATTTCAAAAGCTCCTCCAAGTGAGTGTATACCTTTTGTACCGGTAGCCCCATGATGTTGGCATAAGTTCCCTTAATCCACTCTATTTTGCACAGGCCAATCCATTCCTGGATAGCATATGAGCCTGCTTTGTCAAAAGGCTGATACTGATCAACGTAGTACGCGATTTCCTCTGTAGAAAGTGGCGCGAACTTTACCTGTGAATGGTCGCTGAATGATACTACCTGCTCCTTCGTTTGCAGGCAAACACCCGTTATTACCGTGTGTTCTCGGCCGGAAAGCTGACCAAGCATTGAATGCGCTTCGTCCCGATTTTGTGGTTTTCCATAGATGGTGCCATCTAAAATCACAATACTGTCCGCCGCCAAAATAACATCACCTGGCTTTTCCAGAAAACCAATAGCAGCAGAGGCCTTCTTCTTCGCTAAAAACTCCGCTACTTCTTCTACAGGCATAGTTGATGGAAAATCTTCCTCTACATCTTGCGTTCGCACAATGAACGGTAATCCGGCCTGCCCCAACAACTGACTGCGTCGTGGCGACTTAGAGGCCAAAACAATGCGGTAGTCCCCTTCTGCTAACATGTGCTAAATTTGATAGATCAACAATAACAGTAAGCCCCCTAGTAGAAAGAACTTCAAATGAAGGCTAGCCTGTGCATAATCGTTTCGAACGGTCGCATGCCTGGTCTTCCAAATAATGATTCCCAACCAGGCCACCAGGCCACCATTGATAATCACCATCGATAATTCCAGAAAACCTGGCCATCGACCCATAATCGGAATGAGGAGTGCAGCCACCAGGATAAAGCCTAAGCTGCTGACAAAACGTTTCGTCAAATCGACACCTAGTACTACCGGCATTGTTCGTCGCTGGTACTCGGCGTCTCCCTTAAGGTCTTCCAGGTCCTTTACCAATTCTCGCATCCAAGTGGCCAGGAATGCAAACACCATAAATAAGATAAGTATCTGTGTGGTGCGTAATTGGCTGCTGCTATTTATCGTTCCTAACTCCTCCCAGGCTCCCCTCTCTGCCAGCCAAATGAGCCCTGCTGTAGCCGCACAAAACACAGCCACCACCACATTACCAACCCAAGGAGAGCGTTTCATGTGAAGCGGATACCAAGCCAAGAGGATAGAAATCGCAGGATAGAGCCATAGCCATTCCAGTTCATTTTTGGCGAAGGCTAAGAAGACGCACAGCAGGAACCCGCCTATGGTAAAACAAAAGTATAACCAGCGCGCACCTCCCCTGCCGATCAGCCGCCCTACAATCGGACGCTCCGTCTTGCGGTTCACCACGTCGATGCGATAGTCAACCAGATCATTTACGATATACCCTGCTGCAGCCACGCTACAGGTAGCAAGAATAAGCAAAATACACTCCGATAGACTTAGGGCAGAAACCAATCCATTTTCACGAAATGCCCTTGCCAGAATATGCCAATAGACGAGCCACTGCGTAAGCGCAATGATGATAAGATTAGGCAGTCGGATCAGCCGCAGCAAGGCCATAAGTAGATAGCGTTTTCCAACGTAATATAGAAAGATTGCAATAGGCGCTTGATTGGGTGTTCAGCATTTCCTTACGGCAACCAATCTCCTCGCAATCGTAGCACTTTTTCGATTACATCCCGTGCACAGCCTTCTCCGCCCTTGCAAGGCGATGTATACTGTGCCAGTTCCAATATTTCCCTCGCTGCGTTTAAGGGGCAAGCCGGTAACCCAACGCGTCGCATGACTTCGTAATCAGGCAAATCATCCCCCATATACAAGACGGATTCCTCCTTTAAGTCATACAGTTCAACGACGTGTTCATATACCTCGATCTTATCCCCTACGCCCAAGTAGACGTCTGTGATACCCAAGCCCTCCAGGCGATGTCTTACGCCTTCGGACTTGCCGCCAGAAATGATCACCACGCGATAACCCTTCTCGACTGCTCTTTTCATCGCGTAACCATCACGGACATTCATCTTCCGTAACAAATGTCCTTCTTCCAACACCAGGATATGGCTATCCGTAAGGACACCATCGACGTCGAAAATAAAGGTCTCAATAGATTGGAATGCCTCGAGGTAATTCATATCTAATTATTGTCGCGCCATTCGTAGACCCACTTAGCTTGGATTTGTTCCAAATGCCCTTCACTGCAATCCTCGCGCTTTCCCTCAAAGGTGGAAATTTCCATAATCCAATCGAGTAAGTCAGTGAATCGAACGCGATAAATTTTACCCTCATTGAAATCGTCACCGAAGCGATCGTACAATTTCATCGCAATATCTTCGTGGTCTGGCCAATTAATCGGCAGATCATCAATATCCTTGAAACTCATACTATTATTTTATTGAACCTCTTAAGAGGTTATTACAGATAAAAGCCGGCAAAATTGCCCGGGAGCTTAGTGTTCATGCCCGATAATGCGAGACTGGTCAGGGATCTGAACCTCGATCTGGGCGTCTTCGTCCAGGATCACACATTGGCACCCCAGGCGAGACTCCAGGCGCGGATTGATCGCCCGATCTATGAAGTCTTCCTCTTTATCAGAAATTTCTTCTAAGCTATCATCCCCAGATTCAACGTAGACGTGACAAGTGCTGCACGCACAAACACCACCACAATTGTGATTGAGGTGAATATCATTGTCCTCAGCAACATCCAGAATCGACTCACCTTCCGGTACGTTTTCGATTGTTCTCGGCTTAATATCGGGATCTTCAAAAGTAAACTTGACCGTAGCCATATAGGTATATGCTTTTTTTAGCCGTGCAAAAGTACTCTATCTACCGAATGTAAACAACAAGACGAGCCTTTGGTTGCTATTTCGGGCGCTTCTGCATGAACCGAATCTGGGATCTTGTGTTACACTGTCGACTTTGCTGGCAAATAGGTTCTAAACGAACTTTACCAGCAATCGCGGGCGGCCTTTTCGTCGCCCCATATCAATTTGGATTTTTCAAGTTTAGATAGGTGGTTTTGAGGCGCAGCTTTTTTGGCTGCGCCTTTTTTGTTGCTACCCCTGGATGATGCAATTTTGCTTCTCTTGTGGATGGTCCTTTGGTAATTTGAACAAAAGGTTCGATCTTAAAGAATTGTTTACTAACCCACAGCCCAGGAGGATGCTTCTCTTCCTTGGGATTCTCGGCTCATATTAGCGTAGAGACTACGCTGACAACAGATCAGTTTTCATGGCAGAAGCCCACCAGCATCCAGAATCCAATCGGTTTAAGTTCAAGGAACTAAAAGTTTATTCGTCTACAGAATGGCTTGCAGACAATAAGAAAAAATACCGGCAGGTATTTGACCGCTTTGAAACAACTTTCATCTATGCAGAGCTTTCCTTCTATAATAAGGCTTTTGACCTGGATGACTGGGAAGCCAACATCGAACTTGTTTGCTATTCTTTACGCAAAGGGAAACGGGAAGTATGTCGGCTGTCTATTACCAAGAAAGTCAGCAAGTACGACAACACGGTCTACGTCCGGGAAGGCTGGGGAAATAAAACGGAAGGAACCTTTTGGAAAAAGGGAACCTTTTTTTGGGAAGCACATATCAACGGTGAAAAGGTTGGCGCGAAGTATTTCTATGTCGAGGACGCTAGTCGCGACGTATTGCCAGGCGAAAATCCTTACTTAGAAGTCTTCAATCTGCGCTTATACGAGGGCCCATATGATGATGTCAACCTGGATGATCGGCAATATTTCAAGGTATTCAATAGTGAAGAAACCCGTTATATCTACCTGGAGGTAACCCTGCGAAACCTCTTGCCGGACCAAGCCTGGCAATGTGAGTTGTTCACCAAGTTCTTCAATGACGCCCGAGAACTAAAAGGGCAGGTTGTTCGCCTGCAACGAATCGAGAAAGACAAGGAATTCATCCAATTTACTGCTGGTTGGGGCTCCAACATCAAAGGCTCCTGGCGGCGAGAAAAATATACCGTTGATCTCATCTTCCTCGATCGGCTATTGGCCAGTGTCCCTTTCGAAGTAGGTGTCGATTTCGAGGAGGGAAGCCCTGGTGTCTGGCTGCCCAACCAAGCCAACGCGGTTGTCTTGTCTCCGGTTGAAAGCGACTTCCAGACTTTTTCAGAGGTAATGGTTGAACTAGATCGCTTGATCGGCCTGCAAAACATCAAGAAGCAAGTTCGCGATCATGCGCAATACATACAGTTCTTGCAACTTCGCAAGGAAAAGGGGTTTCAAGAGAAGGACGACATCAATGTGCATTCCGTGTTCATTGGTAATCCCGGTACTGGTAAAACGACGGTAGCCGGCATGATGGGCCAGCTTTATCACAAAATGGGGCTATTAACCAAAGGACACGTACATTCAGTAGATCGTGTCGACCTGGTGGGTGAGTACATCGGACAGACAGCCCCAAAAGTCCGTGAAGCCATCGATAAATCCCGGGGTGGTGTATTATTTATTGATGAAGCCTATGCTTTGGCACGGTCTAATGATGACACTAAGGATTTCGGGCGCGAGGTCATTGAGATCTTGGTCAAAGAAATGAGTAATGGTGAAGGAGATTTGGCCGTAATTGTTGCTGGATACCCAAAGGAAATGAAGCATTTTCTCGATAGTAACCCGGGCCTGAAGTCTCGCTTTAAACATGTTTTTGAATTCCCGGACTATCTGCCACAGGAACTATCGAGTATCGGATCCTATGCTTGCGAACAAATGGAAGTCCAACTAACGCCTACGGCAAAAGTTCGTATTGACGAAGCGATCTTGGATGCCTTCCGTTCTCGCGACCGCACTTTTGGTAATGCCCGCTTCGTTTGGGACCTCATTGAGAAAGCGAAGGTCAATCTCGGCTTACGTATTATGGCCCAAGATGATCCACGCCGATTGGAAAAGCAGGATCTCGCTACGATCGAACTGCAGGACGTACAGCAAATTAACTTAAAGAACTTACCAGCTGCCCCCAATATCCCCATTGACGAATCGTTGCTCGAAGAAGCACTTGCCGAGTTGGAGGCCCTGATCGGGATGAATAAGATTAAGGAGCAGATTCGAGAAATGGTTCAACTGGTTCGCTTCTACCGCGAATCGAATAAAGATGTGCTCAATTCCTTCTTCCTTCATACTGTATTCATCGGCAATCCAGGAACAGGCAAAACGACTGTAGCACGGATTCTCACCACGATTTACAAGGCGCTAGGGATTCTGGAACGTGGCCACATGGTAGAAACCGATCGGCAAGGCCTGGTTGCCGGCTTTGTAGGACAAACCGCGATCAAGACCGCAGAGCGGATCGATGAAGCAATTGGCGGCGTACTGTTCATTGACGAAGCCTACGCCTTGACCCATAAAACAGCTAGCCAGAGTGGCGATTTTGGTGACGAGGCTATCCAAACCTTGCTCAAGCGGATGGAAGATCACCGCGGTCAATTCTTTGTCTTCGTAGCGGGTTATCCCGATAACATGGAGAGTTTCCTAAAGGCCAACCCTGGCCTGCACTCTCGCTTCGATAACACCCTGCGTTTTGAAGATTATCAAGAAGAGGAATTGCTGGCAATTGCTGAATTTATGATACAAGAAAGCGCACTCACTATTGAGCCCGATGCAAAGGAATACCTTGGCCGGTATTTCGCCTTCCTCTATAACTTGCGCGATAAGTATTTCGGGAATGCCCGAACCGTAAGAAGTGTAGTGCAAGAGGTCATCAAGGCGCACCACCTCCGCCTCGCGAGCTTTGCACTCGAAGAGCGAGGCGACATTGCTAACAAGATCGTGCTTGCTGATGTGGAAGTGATGAAAATGGATAAGGATCAATTGCACTTCACGCGTCCGTCTATCGGCTTTAAGAAGTAGAGCGAGGGGCAAAGAACCCCATTCGCCAAGGCTTGTATTTCCTCGAAATCCATTGAAAGTGTTGAGGGGTAGCACTAATTGGTGTGAAATACAATAGCCCACAGTAGAACAAATCCACGCTTAGGCTTATCTCTGGTAGATTCTTGAGTTCTTCCCAAGCCAGTTCCATGTCGCTGGACCAGTGAATATCAGCAACAGCAAGCACCGTATGCTCATGGCAAAATGGCAAGCATTGTCGTACATAGCTGATCGTTGCTTCTCCTCTATGATCACCATCCAGCCATAATAAGTCGACCTGTCCCAATTCTTCCAACGCTTTAGGCAAGCACTCTTCAAATGATCCCATGACCTGTTCTGGAGGACTAAGGCCTGCCAAACGCCATGTTTTTTGGGCGAGTTCTGAAAGTGCTGGGTTACCTTCTATGGTTATCATTCTGGCTTTGGATGCTGCTGCTCGCAAGTAGCAGCTTGAGATGCCTAAGTTGGTCCCAAGTTCAAGTATGCTATTTGGGCGATGATACAGAGCAAGTCGAAACAAAAACTCACCCTCCGTCTGACCAATAGCACTGTGTTTGATCAATGCCTTTGTGCCTCGCCTGCGGCCCTGTCCTGCCCGGCTACCCGCACCAAGGTCTTCCTCGAATAAGACCGCCTGGTCCACTTCGCGCCAATAGTGACGTATTCCACGAACCCGATCGAAGATGTAGTAATGACGTTGATCTTCCAACACCTTTTGAACAAGTTGGAAAACAAAGGGAGAATGGATATCGTAGGTCGTTTGCGCCGTACGATAGAAGCGGCAAAAAGCCGCTATCCAATGCCGATATGTTGACCAAGGTACTTTGCTCATCGCTCGATAAAGAAACGAGAAAAGTCGCAAAGGCCAATTTGTAGGTCCAACGAATTTTGCGAGCTTATCAGAAAAACCTAATTTGCCCAGGCTTCCTGGCAAATACACCTGGCAACATGTCCTTATTACATCAGAATAATCGATTCAGCTCTCCCCAACGCCTCGCTCTTGCGGTTGGCGGCTTTGTTATTCTTCTACTGGTCTGGTGGGGACTAGCTGAAATGCTCTCGCGCGACCGTCCCCTAGTCGATTATCAAACTAGGTTGCCATCTGAATTTGTGGACGATTCCACCTCTGTAACGATCAATCGAGACAGCCTACTTACAGTTGACTCCTTAAATCTCGCACAGGCTACTGAGTTCGAAAAAGTGTACCCCTTACTTCCACCACCGCAAAAGGTAGTACAGTCTTTTCCCAGGCTTTGGCAGGATGATGCAGTTTTACTTAATACCTGGATTTCGGTCTGGCGAAACCTGCAGGGTTACTTTTGGGCCATCTTCATTGCCTTGCTAATCGGTTTCCCTATAGGGCTGTTTCCGGTAATGCGAGGGCTTTTTAGCAGGCAAGTCGATGCTTTACGGTATTTGCCCCTGACGGCCCTGACTGGCTTGTTTATCCTATGGTTTGGCATTGGTGACAGCATGAAGGTAGCTTTCCTGGCTTTTGGCATACTGGTCTACCTGCTGCCTGTAGTTGTGCAACGCATTGATGAAATTGAAGACGTCTACCTTAAAACGACCTTCACCCTAGGCGCTACGGACTGGCAGATGATAAAATCGGTCTACTTTCCTTCGGTGCTCAGTCGACTCATTGACGATATCCGGGTATTAACAGCCATTAGTTGGACCTACATTATTATCGCGGAGCTCTTAAATCGGGATGGTGGTGTAGGTGCTATGATTTTCATTAACGGCCGACAAGGGCGAGTAGACAAAGTTTTCGCCTGGTTAATTATCATAATCCTGGTAGGATTTCTACAAGATCGCCTATTTGTCTACATGGACCGCCGCTTGTTCCCTCATAAATATTACAAGACGATATTCACAGGCTTGCGCGAGGTCGAACTAGGCTTTTACGTCATCCTCGGCAGCATCATGCTATTTTTGCTATTGGGTGTCTTTATTCCCGCATTGACCGCCTCATTGAGCAGCATTCTTCCAATCCTGGTCGTCACAGGTGCAATAATGCTGCTTTACGGAGAATTTCGATTCCAACGCTCATACACTGAATAACTATGGCCCTATTCAAAGATACTGACCAGGATAATATCATTGAGTTGAAGAACATCAGCCAATCTTACGATGGTGGAGAGACCTTCATCATTCAAGACTTAGAATTCCTCGTAGAAGACAAACCTGCTCAGGGGCAGTTCGTGGTGATTTTGGGCCCAAGTGGCTGCGGTAAATCAACTATCCTCCGGTATATCGCAGGTTTGCAAAAACCAACATCAGGCGAGGTATTGGCTCATGGCAAGCCTATTTCCAGCGACAATCGTGTGGGAATGGTCTTTCAGCAGTATTCCAGCTTGCCTTGGTTGACAGTACTCGAAAATGTCTCTCTTGCTTTAAGTTATCAGGGGGTAGATGAAAAAACCCGAAAGGAGCGAGCGATGGAAATGATTGAAAAAGTGGGATTAGCTGGGCACGAACACAAATTCGCCCAGTACCCTACCCTTTCCGGTGGGCAGCTGCAAAGGGTGGCCATAGCTCGCAGTTTGTTAGCCAATCCGGAAATCCTACTCATGGATGAACCTTTTGGAGCCTTGGATATCAACACTCGCCTTCAGATGCAAGACCTACTAGCTGATCTTTGGCGAGACATCCACCCCACAGTCATCTTCGTGACTCATGACATTTCGGAAGCTGTTTACCTGGCTGATGACATTTACATTATGCAACCAGCTCCATCAAAATTTGCCGAACATATCTACGTAGATCTCCCCTTACACCGCGAGCGGGAAATGAAAAGAGATCCTAGGTTCACCGACCTTGTCCGGCATGTTGAAGACCGGATGATTGACATCGCCAGAGGGCAACACGCCTGACCAAAGTCCAATTTTTCACATTTCATTTGCAACTTCGGGCTGTTCACATCCGTTTAGCCTTTTACAGTGACCTAAACGAAATAAAGTGGTCTAAACAAATGTTGATTTAACTACTTTAGCCGCTCCTGTGAACGCATGGGAACTTTCGAAGAACAAAATTTTGTCCCTCTAATGAAACGTATGATGACTTGGGCATTCGCTCTTTTAGCAAGCATGCCCCTTCTAGCCCAATACAGTGAACCAGCGCCAGAAAATTGGCCGCATTTAGAAATTACCCAGGATGGTTACCCTGGCATGGCCACCGAGCAAACCTATCGGGAGCTTTTGGCCGGCAAAGCCTCTCAAACGGTTATTGTTGCCGTGATTGACTCAGGGGTCGATGCCGAACACGAAGACCTGGCCGACAATATGTGGGTCAATGAAGATGAAATCCCCGACAATGGAATTGATGATGACCAGAATGGCTACATCGATGACATTCATGGCTGGAACTTCCTCGGGGGCCCTGATGGTCAAAGTATCAACCAAGAGAACCTGGAAATAATCCGCTTATACAATCGCTGGCGGGAACAATACGAAGGCGCTGATGTGTCTCGCTTGTCAAAGTCCGCCCGGCAAGAGTATGAATTGTATCGAGAATATGCAGACGAGATTGAGCAGAAGCGGGAAGATCTTGAGCCTAATGTTCTGATTTACACGCGTACACTGGAAGCTTTTGATGAGCTATTGGACGCCATCGGTAAGCCGATTGAGAGCATCAAACTACCCGATGTGCAAAAGCAGGCCTCTGGTTCAGGTATGGCCGGACGTGCAGCACAGATCATGGTCGGATTTATGGAAGAAGGCGAGAGTTTTGATGAAATCTATGGCCAGGTCAAAGGTGCTGCTGATTACTATGGCGAGCAGTACAACTACAATTGGAACCCTGATTTTGATGCTCGGGAAATCGTGGGGGATGACCCCAGCGACCTAGATGATCGCAACTATGGAAATAACGATGTAGAGGGGCCAGACGCTCGTCACGGTACTCACGTTGCCGGAATCATCGGTGCTGTGCGAAACAATGACATTGGCATGGATGGCGTAGCTACTAATGTTCGCATCATGTCTGTTCGAGCAGTCCCTAATGGAGATGAGCGCGACAAGGATATAGCCAATGCCATTCGTTATGCAGTGGATAATGGTGCCAGCATAATCAATATGAGCTTTGGCAAAGGGGCTTCCCCATACAAAGAAGCTGTTGATGCCGCTGTACGCTATGCCGTTGAGAACGACGTACTGCTGGTGCATGCTGCTGGCAACGACAGCAAAGAAAACACCGCAGAAAACACCTATCCTAATGATGTATACGACCGCAGCGGTTGGTTCCGGCCAAAGTATGCTGACACGTGGATTACGGTCGGTGCGATCTCACCTGCGACGGATGAAAACATGACGGCTGGTTTCTCCAATTACAGTGCAGACTATGTAGACGTATTTGCTCCTGGTGAGGAAATTTACTCAACTGTGCCAAACGATGAGTATGAATACCTCCAAGGAACCAGCATGGCCGCACCAGAAGTTGCGGGACTTGCTGCCGTACTACGTTCTTATTTTCCTGACCTGACTGCCGAACAAGTTAAACAAGTGATCATGGATTCGGCCGTTCGCCCCGATACGAACGTCATCAGGC
>SPJK01087782.1_pt1 | contig 10700 bp, 9 predicted proteins | sample 3741771 | NCBI WGS metagenome assembly SPJK01 (sample SAMN10925997, study PRJNA522277) | cold seep metagenome | isolation source: Elba SIP-enriched marine methane seep metagenome, extraction at timepoint T2 | place: Italy: coast of Elba, Mediterranean Sea
CCGGTGATGATTGACAGCTCCAAATGGGAGGTCATCGAAGCCGGCCTGAAATGCGTGCAGGGCAAGGCTGTCGTCAATTCCATCTCGATGAAAGAAGGCCTGGACCAGTTCCGCGAACAGGCGCGCAAATGCCTGTCTTATGGCGCCGCCGTCGTGGTCATGGCGTTTGACGAGGTCGGCCAGGCTGACACGGCGCCGCGCAAGATTGAAATCTGCCAGCGCGCTTTCAAGATCCTCACCGAAGAGGTCGGTTTCCCGGCCGAGGACATTATTTTCGACCCGAACATCTTCGCGGTCGCGACCGGGATTGAAGAGCATAATAATTACGCTGTCGACTTTATCGAAGCGACCAAGGTCATCCGCGAGACCTGTCCCGGCTGTCACATTTCCGGCGGCCTCTCTAACGTCTCTTTCTCGTTCCGGGGCAATGAGCCGGTGCGCCGGGCCATGCACTCGGTCTTCCTGTATCATGCCATTCCCGCCGGCATGGATATGGGCATCGTCAATGCCGGCCAGCTCGATATCTACGATGATATCGAACCGAAGCTGCGTGAGCTGGTCGAGGATGTCATCCTCAACCGCAATGATGGCGCCACCGAAGCCCTGGTCGATTATGCCGAGCAGTTCCGCGGCCTGAAAGGCAAGTCGGCCGAGAAGGACTTGTCCTGGCGCGAACTGCCCGTCGCCAAACGGCTCGAGCATGCTCTAGTCCATGGCATCACCGAGTATATCGACGAGGACACGGAAGAGGCTCGCGCCGCCGTCGCCCGCCCGCTGCACGTCATCGAAGGGCCGTTGATGGATGGCATGAACGTCGTCGGCGACCTGTTCGGCTCGGGCAAGATGTTCCTGCCTCAAGTCGTTAAATCGGCCCGCGTGATGAAAGCCGCCGTCGCTTATCTGGACCCGTTCATGGAAGCCGAGAAAGAAGAGCTCGGCACTGTCGACGTCTCGAATGGCAAGGTCCTGATGGCGACGGTCAAAGGCGACGTGCACGATATCGGCAAGAATATTGTCGGCGTCGTGCTCGCCTGTAACGGCTATGACATTGTCGATATGGGTGTCATGGTCCCGTGCGAGGATATCCTCGCCAAGGCCAAGGAAGAACAGGTCGACATTATCGGCCTGTCCGGCCTGATTACGCCGAGCCTGGATGAAATGGTCTATGTCGCCCGCGAAATGCAGCGCACCGGGATGGAGCAGCCACTGCTCATCGGCGGCGCCACGACCTCGCCTGCGCATACCGCGGTGAAGATTGACCCGGCGCGCGACAATGGCCCGACCATTCACGTCACTGATGCCAGCCGCGCCGTCGGCGTGGTCTCGGCCCTGCTTTCGGATGATGAGCGCGGCCTTTTTGTCGAGACAGCGCAGGCCAAGTATCAGCGCATGCGCGACAGCCGCGCCGGCGGTCCGCCCAAGCCGCGCCACCCAATCAATGTCGCCCGCACGCATGCCCACAAGCTGGAAGCGCCTGCCCCGGCCGCGCCGAGCTTTACAGGGACCAAAGTGTTTGAAGAGTTCGACCTGTCAGAGCTCGCCCGCTACATTGACTGGACGCCCTATTTCTCAAGCTGGAATCTGGCCGGGCGGTTCCCGCAAATCCTCGAGGACGAAATTGTCGGCGAAGCGGCCCGCGACTTGTGGCGCGATACCGAGAACATGATGCAACAGATTCTCGGCCAGGACTGGTTCAAACCGAAGGCTGTGATTGGCTTCTGGGGCGCCGAACGCGATGGCGATGACATCAAGCTCGAGACCGGCGACACGCTGCACACGCTGCGCCAGCAAATGGTCAAGGACAATACGCGCGCCAATTTTGCGCTGTCCGACTTCATTGCCGATGCAGGCGACCATATCGGCGCCTTCGCGGTCACTTCAGGCCCGCAGGCCGAAGAGATTGCCAAGAAGTTCGAAGCCGAGGCCGACGATTATTCCGCTATCATGGTCAAGGCGCTGGCCGACAGGTTTGCTGAGGCGATGGCCGAGTATATGCACGAGCAGGTGCGCAAGAGCCATTGGGGCTATGCCGCTGACGAAACGCTCGACAATGCCGACCTGATCAAGGAAGCCTATGCCGGCATCCGCCCGGCGCCTGGCTATCCCTGCCAGCCCGACCATACCGAGAAAGAGACCCTGTTCCGCCTGCTCGATGCGGGCCGCATCGGCATGGAACTGACCTCCAGCTGCGCCATGACTCCGGCGGCCTCGGTGTCAGGTCTGTATATGGCCCACCCTGAAAGCGTCTATTTCGCCGTCGGCCGCATCGAACGCGACCAGGTCGAGGATTATGCCCGGCGTAAAGGGATGGAAGTGCGGACGGCCGAGCGCTGGCTCGGGCCGATCTTGAATTATGATCCGAGTGAGGTAGAGGTCGAGGCGGCGTGAGCTTCTAATTGCCAGTCAGTGCGTGGTAACGGCATCGTCTGGACGTGCCGTCATATGTGCTGGCTCCGACGGATTCGCTCTAAATTGAGCAATTCTCTCGATACACGCTTGAGGTGTCAGCGTCTCATCGAAGAGCCGTGCGGGTAGGAATTCTCCGGATGTTCGACCCGTCTTAATCCAAATTGCGCCTTGGTGTTCACGGACTTCGGAGACGGAAAACCAGCTGTGGTAGGTTTGGCTTGTGTCCGTGTTTCTTAGGATACCCGTGTGATCAATCCGTACATAAATCCAGCCGACTTTCATGGAATCCATGGCTTCCATTCTATGCATATGCTGGAGCAGAAGTTTGTACGTGAATACAGCTACCCAGATGGAGAGACTTCCGGTGAAGGCGATCAAAAATACGAGCATCAAGTCCACGCCGGGTAATAGTATCCATGCGACGAGAAAGGTGAGCGCGTAAGCAATCACCCGCGATATCATGAGAATGAGGCTGTTCCAGCTCGGCGTAACGTATTGAGAAATGAGAGATTCCAGCGACGGTAGATCGTCGACGTGCCATTGAAATTCAAAACGAAGCGAATCAAGCTTCTCTTCAGGAACGTGGTTCAACGTTCGATACCTCCGCAGGAATCAATGACCCAAACCATAGCCATCTTCACCATCGTTGTCCCGGACTATGACGCCGGCATCGATTTCTACGTCAACACGCTCGGCTTCGAGTTGCTGGAAGATACGCCGCGCACTGCGACCAAGCGCTGGGTGCGCGTGGCGCCGGCGGGGGCGGAAACGGCGATCCTGCTGGCCAAGGCCGATGGCCCGGCGCAGGAAGTGGCGATTGGCAACCAGACCGGCGGGCGCGTCGGCTTCTTCCTGCACACGGATGATTTCGCGCGCGACTATGCGGCGATGAAAGCCAAAGGCGTCACGTTCAGGGAAAACCCGCGCCATGAATCCTATCGCAGCGTCGTCGTGTTCCAGGACCCCTGGGGCAATCTCTGGGACCTGATCGAGCCGAAGGGCTAGGACGGACCCGACCCACCTCCCTGCGGGCGCGTCAGCGTCTCGATCAGGAATTCGCTGGTTTTCTCTTCGTGGAATTGATCGCGCTGATTGAACCAGACGCAAAAGGCGCGGTCGGCTTTGACGGCGGCGATGGTCATTCTCGGGCCGCCGGATTTGAGCTCGACGACATCTCCAACTTTCAGGTCCATGGCGACTCCGGGTTTTGGTGCCCCTCAGTATTGGTGCACCGCCTGACAGAACAAGACCCGACAGACGCAAACCGGCGCTCGAACGGAATATCGAGACACCAGAACAATTCGGCCCACGAAAAAAGGCGGCGCCCGCGAGCGCCGCCTTCTCTCTTTCAGATCGCTCTGAAGCCTAGAACCGGTCGAGGTTCATGACCTTGTCCCAGGCCTTGATGAAGTCACGCGTGAAGCGCTCCTTCGAATCGCTCTGGGCATAGATTTCGGCAATCGAACGCAGGATCGAGTTCGAACCGAAGACCAGGTCAGCGCGGGTACCGGTATATTTGACCTTGCCAGATGCGCGGTCCTTGCCTTCGAACAGTTCGTCGCTGGCATCTGCGCTCCACGCAGTGTCCATGTCGAGCAGGTTGACGAAATAGTCATTGCTGAGCGTGCCGACATTGTCGGTCAGGACACCATGGTCCGAACCACCAGCATTGGCGCCGAGGACGCGCAGACCGCCGACCAGAACCGTCATCTCTGGCGCCGACAGGGTCAGCAGCGCCGCCCGGTCGACCAGCAAGGCTTCTGTCGAGCGTGGATCTTCGGTGTTCTTGTAATTGCGGAAGCCATCGGCTTTCGGTTCCAGAACATCAAAGGAGTCGACATCGGTCCACTCCTGGGTCGCGTCGCCGCGGCCTGGCGTGAACGGGACAGAGGCGCCAGAGGCTTTCTCGATCGCGGCGCAGCCGCCGAGCACGATCAGGTCAGCCAGAGAGACTTGCGTACCGCTGGCATTGAACCCGGCCTGAATCTCCTGGAGCTTGGCAACCACAGCTGGCACGCCAGACGAGACATTGATGTCCCAATCCTTTTGCGGGGCCAGAGCGATGCGGGCTCCATTGGCGCCGCCGCGCTTGTCGGAGTCACGGAAGGTCGAGGCCGAAGCCCAGGCCGTGTTGACCAGCTGCGACACCGTCAGACCCGAACCCAGGATCTGGGCTTTCAGATCGGCAATCTCGCCATCATTGACCAGCGCGCCTTCATGCGCCGGGACCGGGTCCTGCCAGATCAGGTCTTCGGCCGGCACATCCGGGCCGACATAACGGGCTTTCGGGCCCATATCGCGGTGGGTCAACTTGAACCAGGCGCGGGCATAGGCGTCTGCGAACTTGTCCGGATTGGCGAGGAAGTCTGCAGAAATCTTCGCATAATCCGGGAACATTTTCAGCGCCATGTCCGCCGTCGTCATCATCAGCGGCTGGGTCTTGGACGGGTCGTGCGCCATTGGCGCTTCCGGTGCGCCCTGACCAGGCTTTGGTGACCACTGAACATGGCCGGACGCGCTGGTGACCTGTTCCCACTCATATTTCAGCAGGTTTTCGAAATAGGTCATGTCCCAGGTATCCGGGGTTGGCGTCCAGGCGCCTTCGAAACCAGCGGTCGTGGTGTCGTCGCCCTTGCCGGACCCATGGCTGTTGATCCAGCCAAAGCCCATATTTTCCATGGCAGCGCCTTCCGGCTCGCGGCCGACCTTGTCTTCAGGACCGGCGCCATGGCCTTTCCCGAAGGTGTGGCCGCCAGCGACCAGCGCCACGGTTTCCTCGTCATTCATCGCCATCCGGCCAAACGTGTCGCGAATGTCGAAAGCTGATTTCACGGGATCAGGATTGCCGTTCGGGCCTTCCGGATTGACGTAGATCAGGCCCATCTGAACCGCACCAAGTGGCGTCGCCAGCTCGCGCTCGCCAGAGTAACGCTTGTCATCCAGCCAGTCTGTCTCAGGACCCCAATAGATGTCTTCCTCAGGCTCGAACCAGTCGGCGCGGCCGCCGGAGAAGCCAAACATTTTCAGGCCGCAGGTCTCCATGCCGACATTGGCGGCGAGGATCATCAGGTCAGCCCAGGAAATCTTGTTGCCATATTTTTGCTTGATCGGCCAAAGTAGACGACGCGCCTTGTCGAGGTTGCCATTGTCCGGCCAGCTGTTCAGCGGCGCGAAACGCTGCGATCCGGAATTGGCGCCGCCGCGGCCGTCATAGGTGCGATAGGTGCCGGCACTGTGCCAGGCCATGCGCACGAACAGGCCGGTATAGTTGCCATAGTCCGCCGGCCACCAGTCCTGGCTATCGGTCATCAGCGCTGCGAGATCTTTTTTCAGCGCCGCGTGGTCGAGCGACTCATAGGCTTTGGCATAATCAAAATCATCTTCCAGCGGGCTCACCTGCGGGGCATTTTGATTGAGCATTTTCAGGTTCAGCTGCTCAGGCCACCAGCCTTTATTGGCGAGGTCACCAGTCAAAAAGCCACCGGCGACGGGGCATTTCATGTCATCAGCCATAAGATCTCCTATTGTGAATTGGGTTACAGTTTCGCGAGAATGCGAAACGATGGCTCAGGGGTAGCGCGCCGCACGCTATTAATCCAATTGATAATAGCGCTAGCCCCTAAAGGTTTTTACTATACCGAGTGATGCACCGCGTCGCCACACGCGAAGGAATCGGCCATGCCGTTTACGCGCGATCGCGTCGAGGGCGGACTATTAATGCTTGTTCTCGTGGACCAGGAACGCGTCCCTGATCCGGTCCTTTGCGGGGCCGTCCTGGAACGGGAAGGACGCAAAGAAATCGCGATGAGACGAGCCGGGGAAATTCGCCAGCAACTTTTGGTACCAGACGTCGGCCCGTTCGAGATTGCCATTCATCGTGTGCGAGATGACCGGGACACAGGCATAATGCGGATGCACGTTCGGGGTCGCCATGACCTTCTCGCTCCAGCGTGCCGCTTCGTCGAACTCCTCGCGGATGATGTGTGAGAAAGCCCGCACCGAATACATCGCACACAGAAACGGATCGAGCGGGCTCAGCGTCAGGGCATCGTCGATATGCGCCTGGCCCTGATCGGCCGCCTCGACCAGCGTGTCATTGAGCGCGATCGAATACAGGCATTGCGCATAATTCGGCCGGATCGACAGCGTCCGGTCATACCAGGTCGCGCACATGTCGAGATCGCCGGCCGCCGTATAGGCCCGGCCCATGGCGTAATTGGCGTATGGATCGAGCGCATCAATCTCGAGGCTCTTCTCGGCATGCGACCGGCACCGCGCGACACAGGCGGCATAGTCAGACGTGTAATGCGTGCGGGCATTGTAATACTCGGTCGAGGACAAGGCGGCATGCGCCCGGGCGAGGTCGGGTTCCAGCTCGATCGCACGCTTGAACAGGATCGCGGCCTGGTCATTGTCCTCGCGCGTGAAGCGATACAGGTGTTGCAGGCCGAGATGATAAGCCCCCCAGGCATCGAGATTCTCAGCCGGTTTCAGCCGCGCCTGCTTGGCTTCATTGAGCGGGATGTGAACCTCCAGAGAGGCGGCGACGCTGGACGTGATCTGTTCGCGGATCTCATGCACACCGCCAACATCCGATTTGAATTGCTGGCTCCAGACAATGTCGGCCTTGGCGGTTTCGGCCACTTCGACAATCACATTGATGCGGTCGCCCATCACTTCGACCAGGCCGGTGAGGCAGTAGCGCACGCCGAGTTGTTTGCCGATGGCGACAATGTCAGGGTCGCTGTCCCGGAACTGGAAGGACGAGCCGCGGGCGATCACACGCAACCAGCGCATCTTGGAGAGTTCGGTGATCAGTTCATAAGGCAGGGCGTCGGCGATCGCGGCATGCGGGCCAGCGACACCGACCAGGCGAAACGGCAGGATAGCGATTGACGGCTTGGTGCTGGGCGTGACGATCTCCTCGACCGCCTTGGCAATCTCGGGCTCGGACAGCACTTGTACGGCTGGCGCCTCAACCTCGCCCAAAAAGCGGAAGCCCTGGCGATGCAGCGTTTTGATCAGTCGCTGGCGCTTGCCATCATCATCGATCAGGCTGCGGGCGGTACTGATCCGGCTATTGATCACACTATCGGACACAAACCGGCCGTCCCAGACCAGGTCGATCAGCTCATCCTTGGACACGACGCGGTGGCGATTGTCGATCAGGACGTGCAGCAGTTTCAGGACCTGAGGCTCAGCCGGTCGCGCTTCGCCGTCGCGGCGCAGTTCCTTTTGGTCCAGATCCAGTTCGAACGTTTCAAACCGAATGATCATCACGTCCCCTCTCGATTGCATGTGTACCTGAAACGGGGATTTTGGTCCATTCGAACGAAATATTCCATATAAATACAACGCGTTATCAATCTAAAGAGTTTCTGGACAAGTCCTGAAAGCTTTCCCGTCGATGCGCCCGTACAACCCGGCGCATCGCAGACGAACACCTCGCCTGCAGCAAACCAAATAGGAGACTTTAAAATGCCACTCGTAACCATTGATGTGATCAAGGACGTTTTCACCCCGGCCCAGAAGCAGGACATGATCAGCCGCGTCACTGAAGCGATGATCGAAGTTGAAGGCGAAAACATGCGCCCGGTGACCTGGGTCAAGATCAACGAAATCGCTCAGGGCGACTGGGCCATTGGCGGCAACTGCCTCGGCGCCGGCGATGTTCACGCCATGGCGGCGGGCGAACCCGCTGAAGCCGCCGCCTGACCTCACCCGACGTGCGAGCCTGCATCAGACAGACCGCACGTTTCCTCCCAAACTGAAGAATAATAAGAAAGGGGACGCACGATGAAACAGGTATTTCACGCGCTGACACTGCTGGCACTGGCCGGCGTTGTCGTCGCAACGATCATCTTCCCGGCCGGCTATGCCGCTGTCGCGATCACATGATCATTGACTGAAAGCGGGGCGCCCGATGCGGCGCCCCCACCTCCCGCAATTTCAATTCACAGGGGGACGCTATGTCTCGCACACTCATCCTTGCCTATGGCATTCTGAGCTACGCCATTTTCTTTGGCGTGTTTCTCTACGCGATTGCCTTTCTCGGCAATTTCTACATTCCCAACTCTATGGACGCGACGCCGACAATGGCTTTCTGGCCGGCGCTTGCCATCAATCTCGCCTTGCTTGCCGGATTTGCCGTTCAGCACAGCGTCATGGCCCGGCCCGCCTTCAAGCGCGCCTGGACCAAGATCGTCCCGGAAGCCGCTGAGCGCTCGACTTATGTCCTGTTCTCGAACCTCGCCATGATCGCGCTGTTCGTGTTCTGGCAGCCTATGGGCGGCTCGGTCTGGACGGTGGCGGCGGAACCCTTCCGCACGATCATCTTTGCACTCTACTTCCTCGGCTGGGGCGTCCTGTTCTATGCCACCTGGCTGATCAATCATTTCGATCTCTTCGGCCTGCGCCAGGTCTGGTACAATTTCCGCGGCACGACGCCGCCAGAAATGACCTTCCGCGTGCCGGGAATGCACAAATGGGTGCGCCACCCGATCTATGTCGGCTGGCTGATCATTTTCTGGGCCACCCCGACCATGACCGTCGCCCACCTGGTCTTCGCGGTGATGACCACGGCCTATATCGTGATCGCGATCCAGTTCGAGGAGAAGGACCTGGTCGACGAGTTTGGCGACGATTATCGCGACTATCAGAAAGATGTCGGCATGCTGCTGCCAAAAGTCAGCGGACCGAACACGCCTGCAGAAGCGTAACCTATCGAATGGTCGCCGCCCGCCGCCATTAACAGGGTGAGTGGGTGGTGATCGCTTCCGCGTCAGCCAGGGCGCGCAACATGTTGGCGCCCCAGAGCTTGGCAATATCGCTCTTGGAATAGCCGCGGCTCAGCAATTCGCGTGTGATCGCGGCCGACTGCGTGGCATCATACCAGCCAGAAATGCGGCCCGTATCATCGACATAATCAAAGTCTGACGAGATGCCGACATGATCGACGCCGATCAGGCCGACCATATAATCGACATGGTCGACATAGTCCGCGACGCTGGCAATCGGCTCGATCTCATACATGCCAAGCAGGCGCTGATTGTAGTCAATCTCGATCTCGAGCGGCATCGTGTATTCCGGCGAGTCCGGGATGCCCATGTCGCGCCGCAGCGCCGTGCGAAACCGTTCCTGCTCTGCGGTCAGCGCTTTCACATTGGCGGCATAGGACAGCATGTTGACGACCCCGCCCGACGCGGCGATGGCGCGGAGTTGTTCATCGTCGAGATTGCGGGCCGTGTCGGTCACCGCCTTGGCGCCGGAATGGCTAGCGATGACCGGCGCTTGGGACAGTGCCAGAGCCTGCATCACTGTATCTTTCGAGGCATGCGAAATATCGATCAGGATGCCATGCGCGTTCAGGGCCCGGATCAGGTCCTCGCCGAGCGGCGACAGGCCGCCATGGCGCGGGCCGCGATCATATTGGAAATTCGGGTTCGAACTGTCGCCAAACTGATTATGGCCCCAATGCGTGATCCCCATATAGCGCACCCCGTGTGCGGCCCAGTCGGCCACGGGCGCCACGGTTTCGCCGAGCGGATAGGCGTTCTCCATCCCTATCAGCGCTATCTTCTGACCGGTCTGTGCAAGTTTCGGCACGTCTTCTGCGCAGGTTGCGAGGGTGATTTTGTCGGGATTTCCATCAACCAATCCACGGATAATCCGCAGGCGGGTCCCGGCAATCTCCCGCGCCTGTCCATAGCCCTCAGCGCTGGTTTCGCCTTGCGGCGTGTAGAGCACAAAAAACGCGCCATCGACGCCGCCCGCCTGCATTTTGGGCAGGTCAAAGGCGAGGTCGGTATCGGTTGCGAGGTCCTGCTCGCTGAGCGCCGAAAGCGGGAAGTCGACATGCGCGTCGAGAGTGAGAATATCCTGGTGCAGCTGCTGCGCCGCATCATCATCGCCAGACGTCGCGCAGCCCGTCAGGGCGAGCGTCAGCGCCAGCAGACAGAGCCCGCGCACGCCTAGTCCAGCGCCCCGCAGCGCGCCTCGTACATTTCCAGCGCCGCCGGCATCCATTGCCGGAAATTATTGGCCCGGGTCTCGGAGGCCGGGTGCGTGCTCATCCATTCCGGGGGCCGCTGACCGCCGCCAATCTGGCCCATACGCTGCCACAGTTCCGGCGCCTCGCGCGGGTCATAACAGGCCCGCACCAGCAGCTCGAGACCGATCTTGTCGGCCTCGGTCTCATGCTCGCGCGAGAAGGCCATCATACCGCCCTGCGCCGCCATGCCGAGGGCCTGCTGGACCATCTGCGCCTGGCCCGGGTCCATATCGCCGAGGCC
>SPJK01042871.1_pt1 | contig 10693 bp, 7 predicted proteins | sample 3741771 | NCBI WGS metagenome assembly SPJK01 (sample SAMN10925997, study PRJNA522277) | cold seep metagenome | isolation source: Elba SIP-enriched marine methane seep metagenome, extraction at timepoint T2 | place: Italy: coast of Elba, Mediterranean Sea
AAACGAGGCCGCTATACCGGAGCTGACGCGGGAGCAACGACGTTTGTATGGGATTGATCGAGAGTGATTTTATGAAACGAAATGAAAAAAGGAATGAAATGGGTAAATTGGATGGAAGTCGGCCGGTCGACCAGTCAGCCGGTCGGCCAGTCTGCCGGTCTGCCGGTCTGCCGGTCGGCCGGTCCATTGCCAGACTTGATGACGCTACGACCTAAAAACCTTGGCGCCCTTGGCGAATTCGTTGCGTCTTGGCGTGAAATAATGACAGGTTCAAGGGTGTAAAAGTCCGATGTCCGTCGTCCAGAGTCCGACGTTGCTAAACGAGACGTTGACGAACAACCGCCGGACGCCGGACTAGAAAAAACATTTACACCATTACACCTAAACACGTTTACACTGAGCATTGACTGCGTCCGCCGCATCGCCGCGTGAAATAAAAAAAACAGCTCCGCGAGTCGCTGCGTCCGCCGCATCGCCGCGAGAAGCAATAAAAGCCTCAAAACCCTAAAACGCAAAATACGTCGTATGACACCTATAATTTTTCTAACCTTCGCCAATGACCCGGATGCCCATCTGGACCTCCTCAAAGAGGAGAGCCGCCGGCTGTACGGGGCCTTGGAGGAGCTCGACCGCAAGGAGTACCTCAAGCTCATCCGCGAGGAGAGCGCACAGATCAAGGACATCTTTGCGGCCTTCAACAAGAACAAAGACCGCATCGCCATCTTCCATTATGCAGGGCATGCGGAAGGCACCAAGCTACACCTCGAAGAAGGGGCTGGCAATGCCGACGGACTGGCCGCCCTCATGGGGCAGCAAGAGAACCTGCAACTGGTATTCCTCAATGGCTGCTCCTCGAAAGGGCAAGTGAAGGGACTACTCGAAGCAGGCGTACCGGCGGTCATCGCTACCTCAGTGCCCATCGAAGATCGCAAGGCCACCGAGTTTGCGCAGCAATTCTACGAGGCGCTGGCTAATCGGCGTACCATCGGTCAAGCTTTTGCCATCGCGCAGGCCTACTTGCGCACGCGCTTTAGCATGAGCGTGGACGTGACCATGCGTAGCTCCAACTGGGAGGACGAAGAGGATTCTTCTCTACCCGATGACGCGTCCCTGCCCTGGGGCCTCTACGTGAGCGATAGCGAGCGGGAGCGCATTCTCAATTGGAAGCTGCCTTACTTCCGCCCTGTTGGTTTGCCGCAGGATATGATCCAGTACATCGGTAAGAGCTTTACCGCCAACCGCTACATCGTGCTGGCCCTCGATGAGATGTGCAAGTACAACCCGGACATCTACGCTCAGATGGTGGAGAAACGCGGCGATGAAGTAGTGAAGAGGGATTCCAAGCACTACCCTTGGTTGGTGATCGAGAATTTCCCCTGGCCGATCGGCTCACAAATCCGCTTATTGCGCTTTTACGACAAGCCCGATGTGGAGCGCCTGCAACACCTGGTGAGTACCTACCTCATCGCAGGGCAGCTACTGTACTACATCCTGCTCTCAGACTTATGGGAGCAAGCCCGTTTTGCCGACGAGCGCCCGTCCTGGAAAGGATTGGGCCTGACTAAGGATAAATTTGCCACTTTCGACTTCCTGGAGCAATTGCCAGCCCTCTATGAGCTGGTGGCTAAGGGAGGTATACCATTCGTTGGTGAGTTTGAAATACTAACGGAAGCGCTCAAGGATGCCAATAGCCCGATTAGCAAGGCCCGCGGCTTCCTGGAGGACTTGCGGGGCAAGCTGCTTAGTGGTGATCCGCCGAGCGCCGACCTGGATAAGCTGTGCATGAAAACCGAACAGGCCGTATCCATCGTGCTACGGGCAGCCGCTTTCCTGGCGCGCTACCGCATGCTGACGGTGCGCAACGTATCCATCGATAAGCCGCGCTTCGAGCCGGTAGCCTACGAACTGGATATGGGACCACTCAATGCCACGCAAGGCACTGGCCTTAACTTATACCAAGACAGCGCCTACCGACGTAAGGAGAGCTATTCCGATAGCAGTTCCATCGTGCTGGTGTCCAGTGAAAAGACCTTAGACAAGTCGCTCAATCTCTCTCCGTTCATCATCGACAAGAACACTTTTGTGCGGGTAAAGAAGAGCGACACCACCGAACAAGACCGCCTGGCCCACATCTTTTTGATGGCCTGGGAGGAAGGCGAGCGCCTGTTCTACTTAGCGGTAGAGCACAGCTTCTTCCATGCCCTGGATAATGCCGGGGATCAGGTGCATAGCGATATGACGCAAGACGATTTTACGGAAGGCCGCAACTTGGCCGAGGACGACTTCAGCGCTGATTTTGGGGATGACTTTGGTGCCGACTTCGGCCTCGACCCCGAAACGACCGCTGATGACAGCCCTAAGGTATTCCAATCATTGTACGACCAGTACCTCATGTGTAAAACCGACCTTGCCTTATGATCGCCAATCCATTTAAATTTCTCGACTCCTACGACAAGGAGGATAAAGACCGCTTTTTTGGCCGCGGCAAGGAGACGGCACAGCTGTATAATGCAGTGCATGCTTCCAATATGGTGCTACTCTACGGTGGATCAGGTACCGGCAAAACGAGCCTGGTAAATTGTGGCCTGGCCAATCAGTTCCAGGAAACCGACTGGCTGCCTATCTTCATCCGCCGCGGCAGTGACCTCAACCGTGCTGTCGGCCGCGAACTGGAAAAGCATACCGATACGCGTTGGGATGACGATACACCGGTCCGGCATCGCATCCGCGACCTCTATTTGGAAACTTACCGTCCCGTCTACCTCATCTTCGACCAGTTTGAAGAACTCTACATCACGGGTAGCCAGGACGAACAGGACACCTTCCACAAGACCATCAGCAACCTCTTGCAGGCTGGTTTGCAGTGTAAGATCCTGATCATCATCCGAGAGGAATACATCGCCTACCTGTCAGAGTTTGAAAAGGTGGTACCGCCCCTCTTCGACAACCGTTTGCGGATCGAAAAGATGAACGACCTCAACCTCAGCAAGGTAGTGCTCGGCACCTGCCGCTATGGCAATATCGATGTGCAGGAACCACGAAAAACGGTTGCCCTCATCCTCGATAACCTGCGCAACCCACGCGAAGGCATCGACCTGACCAACCTCCAGGTATACCTCGACCGTCTGTGGCGCCGCGACCTGGAACGGCAAGGCACCGAAGACCCCGATCGCGTTGTTTTCGACTCCGAATTGGTGGAAGCCGTTGGCCCCATGCAGAACGTCCTCTCCGAATTTCTGGACGAGCAGATGGAGGAGATCGAGCGCGGCCTGTCTAAGCGCGGTGTCAAGAATCCGGAAGGCATGCCGCTGGAAGTGTTGTTCACCTTGGTTACCGAAGACGGCACCAAGCGCAATCGCGAACCCGTCGCCATTCTAGATGACCTCCCCCGCAACCGCCGCCTCAGCCCCGACGACCTTGAGTTCTGCCTCTCGGAATTTGAGCGAATCAAGTTGTTACGACGATTTGCGGAAGAATAAAAGTGTAAAGGTTGAAGGGTGTAAATGTGTAAGGGTTTTGCACCGGCATGCTTCAGGCAACACGCTTCAGGCAACACGCTTTTATTGCGCTACAGGCTGCACCCTCCATGCTGCACGCCTCACGTTTTCGTATGCATCAAAGTACAGGCCTAAGGGTTTTGCCTTCGCGCGGCTCTAGCTCCTAAAGGAGTATCCGCCCACTTTGTGCAGGCCCGAGGGAAGCCTCCCTTTAGGTCTCTGATTCTGACATTCATCGTTCCTGGTCTGAATGAAACTTCAGACAGAGGAATAAAAGGGCGCGGGCTGGGGCTAACGTCCGACGTCGCCGAGCGAGATGTTGACGAACACGCCGGACGCCGGACTAGAAAAAACTTGTACAATAAAAAACCTTGGCGCCCTTGGCGAATTCTTTGCGCCTTGGCGTGAAGTAATGACAGGTTGAAAGGTGTAAGGGTGTAAAATTCCGTCGTCCGACGTCCGAGGTTCGGAGTCCGAAATCATGAAACATTGATGGTCACGCGGCAATCGCTGCGTCGCTGTGTGAAACATGAAGCATGTTGCGTTAAAGCGTGATGCATGTTGCGTTAAAGCGTGATGCGTGTTGCGTGAAGCATGTTGCGTTAAAGCGTGATGCGTGAAGCGTTGTACGTATAGCCTACCGCGTCCTACCACTACCCAAGAATGTGGCTCCCTACTCCCCATTCTACAGATAATTTTGTGTCAGAGCTCTTGTTCTTCTTTCACTCAATTAATCTGTAAGATCATGAAACGCTTGTTACATCTGGTATATATAATGGTTGTTAGCGCTTGTCTCACTACGGTACAGGCTACCGATTGGGCGGTGCAAAATCAAGGCCCGCAAGGAAATATCAATTTATCAGCTAATTTCCCGGGAAGCGGCAACACCTGTGCTAAATCCTTTGCCGTCAGTACGCTTGGTTTTAGTGTACAGGAGGAGCAAGATCTTATCTTAAATTTACAGCATGTCGTGGCCTATCCGGCCTCCAACGAAATGATGCGGATCGAATTTGCGTATAGCGAGACGCTCCCCACTCTCAACGGATCACCCTCCCTATCCCAGACTGTTCAAGCCAATTGGAACGGGCAAACGTATAATTTCACCATGACTCCTGCCATAGTATCCCCTGGCGTTTGGCGCTGGACGGGTAATATTGACCTGCCCCGCTATGAGCCATTTTACCAGTTGTTTGGCGAAGTATTGTACCTCTCGATCCACCGGGCTGTTGGTTTTGTAAAAGTACTAACGCTAGCTACCCAAGTGGTGATCACCGGCGACCGCTTCCGCACCGAGCCTATTTGGAGTACGGTTACGCCAGAGCTGCCGCAGATGATCATTCACCACCCACCAGGTGATCAGAGCTACGCCTTCATCGAAAGCAATAGTGAAATCTGCCAGGGCTACGGCGTCTCACTGGCACAAGACGCTTCTGGCACTGCCTGGGGTTCCGTACGCATAGGGCAAACCGGTTCAGCAGGCATTGGCGTCACTACTGACTACGATGTGTATGCACAAATCACCGCTTCACTCGAAGTGGGCATCCGGGCAGTGGAAGAAAACTCCTACGAAATGTGCGCCCGCACCACCGAAACCTACTCCACCGCTCAAGGTAATCCCTCGATTAACGGCCGGGACGGTGACGTCTATATTGGTACCGCCATTCGCTATAAATACGGTTTTGTCGAACGGGTATTTATGGATAATTGTGAACCGATCTTCTTCTCTGATTTCATGTTGGTTCCTGATTCCACCCTCTCTTCTTTTTTCGTCACGGAATATGCGATCAAAAACACCATCATTCCGACGGTTGTCGCACAATTGGCCCAAGCAACAGCACTCGGTGACCTGGTAACGAAACAGAAGATGGAAGATCAACTGGAAGTGTGGCATAACGCCCTGGCGATGAACGACGAGATCTATGCACAAGCTGATGCTAGCCAAAGCTTCTTTTTCTCCGGCTCTGCAATTGGTGGCGGACAATCAGCCTATACCGTTAGCCGCTTGCAAAGCCTCGAGTCTAACATCTACATCGAAGCCTCTGCAGCCGTCGAAGCGGGTGCAACAGTAGGTGGCACGGGCGCCAGTGGTGGCGTAAAAGTGCGGGCCAAAATGGATCGTGGGACGACCAACACCAACGGCATCACCAGCACCAACACCATCGGCTACCACTTAGAAGATGATGATGGTGGCGATATTTTCAATGGCATCAGTGCCAGAGATGGCGTGTTCGGTACGCCCCTTTTCCTACTCGAAGATGGTCTGACGGAAACCAGCTGCCCCTACGAAGGTGGCTATCAACTGGACCAGCCTTTCCTCGAATTTCAGAATGGCTCTACCGTGGATAGCCTGGTCGACATAACTGTCAATCAAGATGGATCAGCCACGGCACTCTTGTATGTTAACATCTGCAATGAAAGCGATGAAGATCGCACCTATCACTTAAAGGTCGATCAGCTGACCAATACCGAAGGCTTAGAAATCAGAGCTTTTGGGCAAAACCTATCGGAAAATGACCTAGGCGCAGAACTATTAGGCGTACCTGCCGGCAACTGTATTCAGAATGTCCCTATCACGCTACAGCATATGAACGGCAACGTATTGGATTACGAAGATATCGAGCTGATCCTCTACAAGACCTGCCAGCCAGCAACCCATCCGATCGAATCGCGGGTGACATTTACAGCTCGTTTTTCACCAGCCACCAGTACGGATGACATCCCGACCAACGAGTCTAGTCTCAGCCTTAGTCCTAATCCCAATGACGGTTCCTTCATGGTCAACCTGACGCCAACGAATGACTTGGCCAGCTTGCGCTTACTCGATCTTAATGGCCGGGTCGTTCACGAGCAAAAGGTGGCTCCTTTTACCGAGCAAGTTCAGGTCAACCAGCGCAGTGAATTGCCAAAAGGCTTATATTTGGTGGTGGTACAGCAGGCCGACGGGCAACAGCAAAGTGGCCGGGTTTTGGTCCAATAATTTCATTAGGTTTTAGGAATTAGGTGTTGGGTGTTAGCCCCTCCCAAAACCCAACACCTAATTCCCAATTCCTTAAATAACAACACATGGAACACATACAGCTAGCCATCGTCGAAGACGACAATGTGATTCGCAAGAGCCTGGAAGCTTTTTTGGGTGCGCATGCGGCCATTACAGTGGCGACGGCAGCTAGTAGTGTGGAAGAATTCATCGCCAGCCGAGAGGCGATTAATCCGCCTCCTGTTGATGTGATGCTCCTGGATATTGGTTTGCCGGGCGTATCTGGGCTGGAAGGTATCCGCCCCATTCGCGAAAAACTACCGGAGACCGAGATCATCATGCTTACCACCTACGAGGAAGAGGAAACGATCTTCAAAGCGCTTTGTGCAGGGGCCGTCGCTTACCTGTCCAAAAGAACGCCTTTGACTCAGATTCGGGAAGCTGTCTTTGTCATAGCTCGTGGCGGCTCGTATATGTCGCCGGCTATTGCCCGTAAGGTGGTTTCCTACTTTGCCCCTCGGCAAAAAGAAAAGGTAGTGCTCACTGATCGGCAACTGCAAATCGTGCAAGGCATCGTCGATGGCCTCAGCTACAAGATGATTGCCGATAAGTACATGATCACACTGGACACCGTTCGCGATCACCTCAAAAAAATCTATCGCAAGCTCAACATCAATAGTAAATCTGAATTGGTGAAGAAGGCGATGAGTGGAGAGATTTGAAGAGCTCTAAGACTTATCCCCTTGTCCCCCCTCCGACCGACATCTCCCGCTGGGGGATGTCTTTTGCGTGAGCACAGGCACTAAATGTCGGCTCCTGTTTACATCTCCCTGAAGGGATAAGATCGTTGGGTATATCGATTTTTGATAGAGCTACAGCCGAGGGCCAGCGTAGGTTATCTGGAAACCATTGTCTCGCTGAATAGTCAATGTCCCGCCTAGTTCTTCGGCTCTTCGTTGCATATTGCCTAGTCCGCTACCTGTTGGCGCTGGGCTATCGCTTTCCTCCACCTGTCCATTATCCCGAATGCTAAGCTGGAATCCCGACGGGGTATTCCTGGCGCTCAGACTAACTTCCGTTGCATTGGCATGCTTGACGATATTGGTAATCGCCTCCTTATTCATCAGGTACAGGTTTTGTCGAATTTCCCCATTTAGTACCAGCTCATCAGCCAGGCCTTCTTCCTCAAACTGGAAGGTAATGTCTTGTGGTCCCAGCATCTCGAAGGCAAACTCTTCTATCCGTCCGCGCAAGCTTTGTTAATTGTCGCGCTTGTCATCCATAATCCATACCAGATCGCGCATTCTCGACATGGCGGATCGACTCATATTCGCTAACTCCTGTAGTGGATCGCGTTTTGCTTCCGTTTCCTGGGCAGCGATCAATTCGCTCCGCATCGCCAAGCCTGTAAGCATCGACCCTACATCATCGTGTAGGTCGCGGGAAATTTTGTTTCGCAATTGCTGCACGCGTGCGGCTTGCTCCATCTTATTGCGGTAATACTGCCGCAGCACGATGAGTCCGAACAATAAGGCTAAGCCAATGCCGCCGAAGAGAAACCAACTGCGCAATTGCCGCACCCGCAACTGTTGCAGTTCTTTGTCAGCCTCCAATTGTTGAATGGCCTGCTCCTTCTCTTTCGTCTCATAGGCGGTTTGATACACCACCAAGGCATGCGTTTTGTTCGCTGTTCGGACCGAATCCGACCAAGCCGTGTAGATGTCTTGGTAGTTTAATGCCTCTTCATAACGTCCCCAATTGCGATACAATTCGGCAAAATAACCGGCGTAAGCGATCAGTGCAGCATCATTACCCTCCGCTTCAGCCTCTTCATATAAATTGGTCAGGTAGCCCTCTGCTTGTTGGAAGTCGCGTTGCAAGGCAGCATCAAAAAAGCGGACTTGGCGCAATAGAAACCCAAAGAAATCGGCATCAGGACTGCCCTCCATTTCTTGCTCCAGGCGTTGCAAATAAAAGCGAACCGAATCCGCCTGCTGTGCGAAGTAATGGCACTCCGCAACGCCATTGATCAAATAGAAGCCAACGTATTCATTGCCAGGAGGAAAAGGAGTTACACTTAGGCCCTTGTGGTATTCTGCTAGCGCGGCTGGAATATCTCGTTGTTCCAGGTAGGAGCGGCCAATATTGGCCGCATTGAAACCAATAGTAATCGGATCGGGTGCTTGATCAAAACGCTCCATTTGCCGAAATTGGCGGATGGCTTCATCATAAAGCGCGATGCGACCGTAGAGATTGCCCAATTCATTGTAGGTAAACTTGAGGCCACTGCTATCCCGCAGGCTTTCGTAATATTCCTTTGCTTTATTGAGGCTCACACCTGATTCTCCATAGCGACCAAATTCGTGCTGATTCTTCCCCAGGTTCAGATAAGCCCAGGCCAATTCTTCTTTCGAAGCAGGATAATTTTTATCATACAAGGCAAGAAGTTCTTCAAATGTCTGAATGGCTTCGGCAGATTCGAACCGGTCAGTGAGGATACTGGCCCGTTCACGCAAGAGCGCTTGCTTATCGGCGGGAATATCGATCGCTTCTCGTTGCTCGTAGTAAGGTGCAAGTAGATCAAGTGCTACCTGCGATTCACCAATATTGGCTAATACTTCCGCTGCACTTACCGCTCGCTTTACGTTGTCGAGACCTGGTGCTAGTTCTTCAGCGATCTTCACCCGAAGCTGAATTAGGCTATCCAGTTCCAGCAGATTCTCCATTGGCGTATTCTCGGCGAGAGAATCTAGAAATGACAATTGTGCCTCGGCAGAAGGCAGTTGATGGACAAGCTGTAATAGTGAATCCGCTTTTGGTTGAGCGAAGCTTAGCATTGGCCACAGCACCAATAGCAATATGGCATATTTTCGGGGACTGGGATTACGCATCATGTCGAACAAGAGGGATGAATGATTCTCCTAATGTAAGGGATTTTCAAGCGATGGGCTAAAGGCAACACGCTTCACGCTTCAGGCTTCACGCATCACGCTATACGTCTTAGCTTAGGTTAAAGCGTGTAGCCTGTTGCGGCTCGCGTGAAGCATAAAACACCAATTTTCCTTAAATTCGACCTAGACATCACCAAAAACGATGACCATGGGAGCTAATGATGACCCAATCCAAGCCGTGGCCCGTTACATTATGGATGACCTGGGCAACCGTGAGATGCTTGGCAACAAGAACAAGCTAGCCAAATACCTGGTGGCTGAGCTCGAAGCCGACCACCATGAAGCTTTGCGAGTAGCCAAAGAAATTCTAATGGATAAACAACAGGGCTATATCTTCTATCCGACAGCCAATGAATTAGCGGAGCTTTTAAGTGAAAAGTTTGGCTAGTCAGCGCAAATGCGTTTGACATTGCTTCAAATCCAATTTATTGTCATGTTCCTGTAGAATGACCGTATTTGCTGCCTGTTCGCTACCGGCAGCCTGTCAATTCTATTTATCTTAGCTAAAACATGTTTTCCCTTGAAAGTTGGAAAGGGCCTTAACCGCCCGATGATGGGGTATTTTGGCGATAAATACGGTTTGATTCTACTGCTAAGCTGGCTGAGTATTCCTTTACTCGCCCAGGAAGGTTCTGCTGTATTCTCATTTCACCATATCGGTAAGGAAACCGGCCTTTCCCACACCTGTATCCGCGACCTGGAGCAAGATGAACAAGGTTTTATATGGATCGCCACCGAAGACGGCCTCAACCGTTTCGACGGAAAGCGAATGGTCGTGTTCCGAAGTGATGCCGACGACCCCAACAGTATCAGTTCCAATTTTATCGAAGAAATCACTTTCGACCAAGACGGAACACTATGGGTCGCGACGACTCAGGGACTCAATCGACTGGACCCATCTAGTGGCGTATTCGAGCGATACTTGCATGACCCTTCGCTTGCCTCCAGCATTCCTTTTGATCAAATCCAAACGCTTTTTGCCGATTCTTCCGGCCTCTGGATCGGGGGCAGAAGTTTGCTCTGCCTGGATCCCGCAAGTGGCATTTTCCGCCAATGGGACCCTCCGGAAAGGTACTCATCGCTCACTGATTTCAACATAGAGAGCATTCTTCGCGATCAGCAGGGGCAGCTCTGGTTGGGCACTACCTGGGGTTTGTTCCGCTTCGATGAGTCGTCAAAAGACTGGCACCTGTTTGCCAACCCGAAAGAAGATATCAATCAACAGCAACGGATATTCGCGCTCAACGAAGATCGAAAAGGCCACCTGT
>SPJK01069563.1_pt1 | contig 10690 bp, 11 predicted proteins | sample 3741771 | NCBI WGS metagenome assembly SPJK01 (sample SAMN10925997, study PRJNA522277) | cold seep metagenome | isolation source: Elba SIP-enriched marine methane seep metagenome, extraction at timepoint T2 | place: Italy: coast of Elba, Mediterranean Sea
AGCATGATCAAGCCCTTTTCATCCGGGTAGTTCGCCATGGAATAGGCGCGCTCGATCGGCTCGGAGACGGTGGACTTATACTGCCACACGTTGAACTTATCCCAGTCCTCACGATACTCTTCTTCAATGGCAAAATCAGTGTATTGCAAAGAATGCGCCGGGGCTTCGATCTGGATGTACCCGCCGGCACGGAAGTTGACGTCTTCGCCTTCCGGCAGCTCCAAAACGAGGTTCTTGATGAAGGTCGCGACGTTCTCGTTAGACCGAACGGTACATTCCCACTTCTTGACGCCAAAGACCTCTTCAGGAACTTCAACTTCCATGTCTTGTTTGACCGCAACCTGACAGGAGAGCCGGTCGCCGCAAGCCGCCTCGCGCTTGGTGATGTGGCTCTCTTCCGTGGGCAGGATAGAGCCGCCACCGGAGTGAATTCGGACGCGGCATTGCGCACAGGTCCCGCCGCCCCCGCAAGCCGAGGGGACAAAGAGCTTTTGCTCCGCGAGGGTTTGCAAAAGCTTGCCGCCCGCTGGAACGGAGATCGTTTTCTCACCGTTGATGCGGATGTTCACATTGCCCGTGGACACCAACCGCGACCGCGCCGCGATGATGATCAAAACGAGCGCAAGAACGATCGTGGTGAAGAGCAGAATTCCGAGGGAGAAGGTTGCCATGTCGCGCTCCTCAGAGTTTCACGCCGGAGAAGGACATGAAGGCCATCGCCATCAGCCCAGCCGTGATGAAGGTGATCCCGAGGCCCTGAAGCCCGTCCGGGATGTCCGAATATTTTAGCTTTTCGCGCACACCTGCCATCGCCGTGATCGCCAAGGCCCAACCGAAGCCGGAGGACACACCGTAAGTCAGGCTTTCTGCGAAATCGTAGCTGCGCTCAACCATGAACAGGGACCCACCGAGGATCGCGCAATTCACAGTGATGAGCGGCAGAAAAACCCCAAGCGCGTTGTAGAGCGGCGGGAAATACTTATCGAGCACCATTTCCAGGATCTGCACAAGCGCAGCGATCACACCAATGTAGGAGATGAGGCCGAGGAAGGTCAGATCCACATCCGCAAATCCGGCCCAGGCCAGCGCACCGGGTGCGAGCAGATAGGTCAGGATCAGGTTGTTGGCCGGAACCGTGATGGACTGAACGACCATCACAGAGACGCCGAGGCCAATCGCTGTCGAGATCTTTTTGGACACCGCGATGAAGGTACACATGCCCAAGAAGAAGGACAGGGCCAGGTTCTCAACGAAGATTGCCTTGACCGCGAGAGAGAGGAGATCTTCCATCAGTGCGCCTCCACCGTCTGGATTTTGTACTCGCGCTCTTCAACCTGCGCTGGTTTCCAGGACCGGAAGGCCCAGATGAGCAGACCGATGATAAAGAAAGCAGACGGAGGCAGAAGCAGCAAACCGTTGGGGACGTACCAGCCGCCATTGTTCACCGTTTCAAGAATGGTGATCCCGAAGAGGCTCCCGGAGCCAAACAGCTCGCGGATCACGCCGACGAGCATCAGGATCAAGCCGTAGCCCAAACCGTTGCCAATTCCGTCAATAAAGCTGTCCACCGGCGGGTTCTTCATTGCGAAGGCTTCGGCGCGGCCCATCACGATACAGTTGGTGATGATGAGACCCACGAAAACCGAGAGCGTTTTCGAAATCTCAAACGCATAGGCCTTGAGAAGCTGATCCACCACGATCACCAGCGAGGCAATCACCACCATCTGCACGATGATACGAATGGACCCCGGGATCTGGTTGCGGATCATCGAGATGAACATGGAGGAAAACGCGGTCACGAGGGTCACCGCAATCGCCATCACCAAGGCCACCTGAAGCGAGGACGTCACCGCAAGGGCGGAACAGATCCCGAGCACCTGTAGGGTGATCGGATTGTTGTCCACCAAAGGATCAATCAGCATTTCCCGACGTTTATGGGCCATGTCACATATTCCCCGCTTTGAGGTTATCCAAGAACGGCTTGTACCCCGCCTCACCCATCCAGAACCGGACAAGGTTGTTCACACCAGCCGTTGTCAACGTCGCGCCAGCCAGCGCGTCGATATGATATTCGGGTCCGGCAGAAGGCACGGATTTGGTCACGCTGATTTGCAACGCACCAGAGTCATCGGCCAATTTCTTACCGTTCCACAGCGCTTTCCAACGTGGATTGTCCACTTCGGCCCCGAGGCCGGGCGTTTCCGCATGTTCGTAGAATTGCAGACCGAAAATATCGTTGCCATTCGCTTCCAGGGCGATGAACCCATAAAGCGTGGACCACAAACCGTAGCCATGTAGCGGCAAGATCACCTTGTCGATCTCGCCCGCCGCGTCACGCAGCAGGTAGACGGTGACAAAATTGCCTTGCCGACCAATGCCTGCGGGATCGTCTGTCAGGGCGTGGGATGTCGCCGGATCTTCCGCAACCGCGCGGTCATCGAAGCTGGCCAGATCGAACTGATCTGTGAATGCGCCGCTCGCCAATTCCAGAATACGAGGTTCAAAGGCTGAGAAGGCTTCGATCACGTCGGCACCGGGATCATAGATCCCCGCGACTTGCAGAATATTGACCTGCTTGTCCTTGAGTGCGTTCACCTCTTGGAGCGGACGCAACGCCACAGCGGCAGCGGACACGACCATGGAGGCGATGAGGCAAACCGCGACGGCGATGAAGATCGTCTTCGGCACCGAGTCTGGGGACAGGGCGAGGAAGCGGCCAATTGGGCCTTTGGGTGTGTTTTCGTCAGACATGGCGCTTGGCCCTGCGTTTGATGTTGGCTTGGACAACGAAGTGATCGATCAAGGGGGCGAAGACGTTACCAAAGAGAATAGCAAGCATCATGCCTTCCGGGAAAGCCGGGTTGATGACACGGATCATCACAACCATGACACCGATCAGCGCGCCGTAAATGTAGCGGCCCGTATTGGTATGCGCCCCGGACACAGGCTCGGTCACCATGAACACCAGACCGAAGGCGTAGCCGCCAATCACCAGATGCCAGTACCACGGCATGGCGAACATCGGGTTGGTTTCTGAACCGATCCAATTCAGGAGCAGCGAGAAGCCGATCATTCCGCCGAGACAGCCAAGAACCATCCGGTAATTGGCAATCCGCGTCGCGAGCAGGAAGATGAGACCGAGCAAACAGGCGAGCGCTGAGGTCTCCCCCATGGAGCCAGGGATCACGCCAATGAAGCTGTCCCACCAGGTCATGCCGCGTTCCGCGAGAACTTGGAACCCTTCGGAGGCCCCCACCGCGAGAGCGGTCGCGCCGGTAAAGCCGTCCACCGGAACCCAAACACTGTCACCGGACATTTGCGCCGGATAGGCGAAGTATAGGAACGCGCGGCCTGTGAGGGCCGGGTTCAGGAAGTTCTTACCTGTGCCACCGAACACTTCCTTGCCGATCACCACACCGAAGACGATGCCCAGCGCCACTTGCCAGAGCGGCGTGGAGGCGGGAACGATCAGCGCATAGAGCATGGAGGATACGAGAAAGCCTTCGTTCACTTCGTGCTTGCGCACCGTGGCGAAGACCACCTCGAAGATACCGCCTGCAACCAGCGTCGTGATGTAAATCGGCAGGAAATACATCAGCCCGTGCAGCATATTGGCGAGCGGGTTGGCCGCGTTGAAGCCAATGCCCAAGCCCTCAAGGATCGCAGCACGCCACCCGGAGGCCCCGTGATCTGCAATCGCCAGGTTTGATTGATACCCAGTGTTATACAGCGCCATCACGATACAAGGGATCGTCGCAAGGACCACATAGGTCATGATGCGCTTCATATCGATATAAGAGCGCGCATGCGGTGCGGCGGTTGTTACAGTCTTTGGCGTGTAGAGAAAGCTCTCCACCATCTCGTAGACAGGAAAGAATTTCTCCCACTTCCCGCCACGCTCGAAATGCGGCTCGATCGAGTCAAAAAAGCTACGCAGTCCCACGGCTCACCCTTCCTTCTCAATCTTCGACAGGCAATCGCGTAGAGCGAGCCCGTATTCGTATTTCGCTGGGCAGGCAAACCCAACCAGACCGAGATCTTCTTCGTCAAGCTCTAGCGCGCCCAAAGCCTGTGCCTGATCCGTATCCATCACAAGCATTGCCCGCAAAAGCTGCGTCGGCAGGTAATCTTGCGGCATCAAGGCCTCAAATGTCCCTGTCGGCACCATCGCGCGGCGACCGCCGTTCAGGTTGGTTGTCAGCGGATAGGTCTTGCGCGCAAGCGCGGAGCCCAGCACCGGCTGCACTGCGTATTTGGCAATCATCGGCCGGATCCAACCCATCGGGATCTGCTTGCGATCCTCTTCGATGAGTGTGACCTGACGGGCATACCGACCCAAAAAGGCATTCGGCCCCTCGCCCGCACGACCGCTGAGCACGGAACCGGAAATCATCCGTACGGGCACATCCTTCGGCAGATCGGTTTCGACTAGATCAGCAAGCGACGCCCCGAGGACAGTGCGCACCAAACGGGGCTTTGCACATTGGGGACCTGTCAGCGCGACAACGCAGGACGGGTCATAAGCGCCGGTCAGCATCAGACGGCCAATGACGATCACGTCCTGATAGCCGATGGTCCACACAAATTTGTCGCCGGTGGGCGGATGCAGGAAGTGGATATGCGTGCCAGCCAGTCCGGCAGGGTGCGGACCGGAGAACGTGGCCGCTTCAACACCTTCGACAGACGCGCCTGGAATATCCGCATCTGGCGCATGGCACAGGTAGGTCTTGCCTTCGGTCAACCGCGCAATCGCCGCAAGACCCGCTTCGAACGCCTCCGCGCTTTCAGCAATGATCGGAGCAGGTTCCGCGGCCAAAGGCTCGCTGTCCATCGCTGTCACAAAGATCGCATCGGGGCGATCCTCGGGGCTCGGCACTTTGGAGTAAGGCCGGGTGCGGAACGAGGTCCATAGCCCTGCGGCACAAAGACGCTCCACAAGACCGTCCTCAGTCGCCACATCCCCGATGTTCGAGAAATCTACAGATGCTGCAGCTGCATCATCCACGGTGATCTCAACGCTGATGAGTTTGCGCCGTGCACCGCGATTGATTGCCTTCACCCGCCCCGCAACGGGTGAGACGACGAGAGCGTCCGGCGTATCTTTGTGAGCCATGATCGGACTGCCAGGACCGACAACATCGCCCTCTGATACAGAAATTCTTGGCTTAAAGCCCTCATAGTCGTCGCCAAGAACAGCGACGGTGCGAATCTGTGGACCGCTTTGAATGCCCGGGCCGGGTGCGCCTTCAATCGGCAGGTTCAGGCCCTTGTGTAGCGAAAAATGCTGCACGTTCATGTACCTCTGATAGGGTCGCATTGTGTATGATCGTCGGCCTTATGCAACGACGCATCGATATTGGAAAGCGTGTTTTGAATACTTGTGTATACTTTTTCTTGTTGAAATGACCGTTAATGTCGAAGACAAGCCGACCCGAACAACTCCGTACTATTTGAGACACAAACAAAGAGGTGATGTCGTGACAGGCCCTATGACGTTCTCACGCCGTACATTTATGGTTATGCCACTTGCACTTGCAGCATGTAAGCCGGGCAATGACATATTGAAATTGTCGGGACCAACGATGGGCACGACCTATAACGTCGTCGCGATTGATTCGGGTACGGGCGTCACAGAGTCGCAACTGCGCGGTGCCATCGACGGCGCGCTGACGGTTGTGAACGCCAGCATGTCCAACTGGGATGCGTTTTCCGAGATTTCTCTGATCAACACTGCCGGTGCCACTGGCAGCGTCGCGCTATCTCCTGAACTGGACGAAGTGATGCAGGCCGCCGCAGCGGTGAACATCGCCAGCGCCGGCGCATTTGACACGACAATCGGCCCGCTCATCGAGCTCTGGGGCTTCGGCGCACCCGGTGAAACAGCGATGCCATCGGACGACGCAGTCATGGACGCGCTCGCCGCCTCCGGTCATGGCAACACGCTGCGCCTCGGCAAGGGTCAGCTCGAGAAAGCGCAACCAGACACGCAAGTCTACCTTGCCGCCATCGGCAAAGGTTACGGCGCGGATCTCGTAGGCCGTGCCATCGAAGCACTTGGTATCACCGATTACATGGTTGAAATCGGCGGCGACCTTTACGCGTCCGGTCACAATGCAGACGGCCTGCCGTGGCAGATTGGGATCGAAACACCCAACGCGTTTGACCGTGGCATTCTGGATGTTGTCGCAACATCCGGCATGGGCCTCGCGTCTTCGGGTGATTATCGTAACTATTTCGAGCTGGATGGTCAGCGCTACAGCCATGTGATTGACCCGGTCACAGGCCGCCCGATCACACACACCACCGCCTCAACAACGGTTCTTGCTGAGAACGGCATGCTTGCCGATGCTTGGGCAACTGCGATGCTGATCCTCGGTCGCGACAAAGGCATGGCCATTGCCGACGAGCAAAACCTCGCGGTAATGTTTGTTGAACGTGACACCACGGCTGACCATTTGTCCTTCAAGGTCGAGAAAAGCGCGGCGTTCACAGCAGTGGCCAGCTAACACGTCAAAGGAGCACAAAGAATATGGAACTGTTTTTCTTTAGCTTTGTCCTCCTTTTGCTTGTCACTCTGGGCATGTCACTGGGCGTGCTCCTCATGGGACGCCGCATCAAAGGCAGTTGCGGCGGCCTCAACGCGATTGGCGACGCCGATCAGTGTCTTGTGTGCCACAAGGAAATTGACCCAGATTCGCCGCTTCGTGAGCGTCTGGAGTGCCCTCGCTCCAAAAAAATGCTGGAGCGCGTCGCGGCTCAAACCGCTGAGTGACAACCTATTTTTGGCATCCGGTCTGTTGACGCAGCAACAAATTCCAAAAAATTAACCATTCAAAGCAAATCCGCGCTTATGCTTGTTGGACATGATGTTCTGCATCGATTGTCCAAAGGAGCGAGATTATGCCAGCATCTTATCAGGCCCCCAGACGACAGGACGGCGCGAGCGCGCGCACGTCGAGCCAAAGCGTGTTGTCCAACATGTCCTCAGGCACAGCGACGGTTGACGACATCCTGCGCGACAAGGGCAGCGCAGTGTTTTCGATCAAACCCACCGATACGCTGCACCAAGCTGTTGAACACTTGAGAGACAAACGGATCGGCGCACTTGTTGTGACGGATGAAGCGGGTCAGCTTGCTGGAATTTTGTCAGAACGCGATATTGTCCGCAAACTGGCCGATACACCGGGTCAAACCCTGCCGCAACAGGTTGGCGACGTGATGACGCGAGATGTGAAAACCTGCGCTCGGGCAGATCCGCTCATGTCGGTTCTCAAAACCATGACAGAGGGGCGGTTCCGTCATATGCCCGTGATGGATGCAGGTGCCCTGGTCGGCATGGTGACAATTGGCGACGTGATCCATTTCCGGCTCACAGAGGTTGAACACGAGGCGTTGCAGCTCAAACAATTGGTCGTCGGATAACGCGCAAATCTACGTGGCGAGCGGAATAAACCCCAGAACCAGGAACCCGGCGGCGGTCAGAAGCCCGAAGAGCCAAAGCTGCCAGCTGGGACCTTCCGCTTTCCAAACTTTTCTGTAGCGATGCCCACTCAGGCAGGCCGCAACGAAAATCAATGTGGCCGTCAACGGTGTGAGTGTCATGATGCGCTCCCCAAGCGTGTTCCTCGCAGGTAGAGCGAAACCAAACCCAGTTCAATGGGGCCCGTGTTTAGTCGTCATCCCCACGCCAATCCGCGGCGTCATAGAGCTTTTCAAAGGCGGAAAACAACGTGGCCAACTCCTGCTCGGTCAAGTTTTCCTCAAGCCTTTGCTGACGAAGCTGCATTTTGGGAAGCGTCTCTTCAAAGATCTTTTGCCCGGCGATTGTCAGGGACAACAGGTGCACGCGATGATCACTCTCGTCTGGTTCCGAGATGACGAGCCCCTCTTCCACCATCGCTTTTAGGTTACGGCTGAGGAGGCCTTTATCCAGCCCAGTTTCTCGCGACACAATGGACAGGTTTGTTTGCCCAGACACCCCAACCAGAGCAAGAATTCGCCATTTCGACAGGGTCAAGCCCGCATAGTCCTCCAGGAGTGCGCTGGCTTGAATGTTCAACTTGGCTTGCAGACGCGAGAGGCGATACGTCACAAAATTGCGCGGTGCGGTGCCACCGAGTACCAATCCATCTTCTTGATTTATAATCATTAATTTCCCCAACTAAGTCTGAATGCAAAATCGCGCAAAAGACCCAATATTTCCTATCATCCAACTCTGGTCAGACTATCCCCACAAGATTGCTCTATCAGGGATACACCCCAACCAAAGACCCCATCTCACGATCAATCTGGCATTTGATGCCGGTACAGTCACTGGGAAGTTTGGGCCGCGCCACTCAATTGGAGGTGTTCCACTTCGCCTCCTGAGACAACTATGCCGATATCTCGTCTCCTATCCTTGCCACAGACTTGGGTGCACCCCAAATCTGTGGCCTGTCATACGACATATGGCCTCCGGCTTTCAACTTTTTGACTTCATCAAAACGATTGCGTTGCAAGCGCCAAGCGATAGTTTGCCTCCTATGACGCTCCAGACCGATCGCTTTATCGCCCTCGAAATTCACGACGCCTCTTTATGGGAGCCGACCCGTGTCCTGCCCGCCATCGAGACCATGGAGCGCTGGGGATACAACGCCCTCGTTTTGCACCAAAATGACCTGCTCGATGTCTGCACCCAGCTCGGCCTGACCGCCAATTACGGCGTCACGGATCTACGGTTGAAAAAGGTGCGCGCCGCGGCAGCGTGGATGAACCGGCTCTGCGCGCGATTGGACCAGTTCGGCGCCAAGCTCTTTCTGGAAGTCAAAGAGCCCTCCTTTCACGATTACGCTGTAGAGCTGTTCCCAGAGCTTTTGGGGACTGATGGTCGCCCAAATCCCGGCTCGCCCGAATGGCTGCGGTTCTGCCGCGCCAAGACTGAGGATCTACTGACACGTGTGCCTCAGCTTGGTGGGTTGATCGTCACGATTTCCAGTCCCGAGTCGCGAGTCTCTCTGCCCGATTATCTCGCGGAAACCGGCACTGAGATGAGCCGCGTGGATTGGTTCGAGCAAATGATCCGTGCCTTCCACGACCCACTGCAAGAGCAGGGCAAGGCACTATATATTCGCGACTTTTCCTACACGGCGGATATGCAATCTGACGTATTGGCCGCTGTGGCCCGATTTGGCGGATCCGTCGGCGCGAGCGTGAAGATTACGGCGCATGACTATTTCCCCGAGTTTCCTGAAAACCCCGCGATTGCCATGACAACCGCCCCGCTCGTTCTCGAATGCGAGGCGTTTGGCGAGCATATGGGCTGGGGCGTGATCCCGAATTGTCGCGTTCACGAATTGGCCGAGCGCATGGACACCGAGCAAACGCGGCGCGCCCAAGGCGTTTTGATGCGCATCTCATGGGAGGCCATCACCGAAGCCTCCGCGCTCGACACGTTGAATGCTGTGAATGTGTTTGCCCTGCCGCACCTCGTCGGCGGCAAGGGCGATCCGGACGCTCTCGTGCTGGAGTGGCTCACCACATCCTACGGAGTGACTGACGGGCTTGCAGAGCAGATCGCGCAGCTTCTCAAAGAGAGCTGGCAGATCCCTGCCGCTGCTTATTGGTCTGGTGAGGTGTTTCCCCGCCATTCCTGTCTGCCGTCTTCGTGGCAGGAAGGCTGGTTGTCGATGCAAAGCAAAGGGATGGGTCGCCGAGATCGAGACATTGGCACCACAGCGAATGATCCGCGCTTGACGGAGGAGGCGGTTGAGACCCTCTTTGCGCAAAAGGCAGCAGCCACGGCGCGCGCGCAGGACCTAAGCCGCCGTGCTCAAGCACTGGCACCCCAATGCCGTGAACCGCTTCGCGAGGCCCTCGCGGCGTTCCAGTGGCTTCCGGTGTTTGCGCGGCAGTTCGAGTTGGCTATGACCGGCACAGTTTATGCCGCACGAAGCAGAAGTGAAGACGCAGAGGCGCTGAAAGATGTGACCGATGCACTCGAACATCTGGCCCAACAAATAGAGCACCGCTTCGAAGAAGCGGACGCAGCGCATCACGTGTATGTGCTGTTTGACCCAGCGCAGATCCGCCGACTCGCAAGCTCGCTCATACGTGGCGAAGGACAGCCCACTTGATCGAACAGGCCAGATCCCTATTGTCATATAAGCTCTGCGCGCGTGCCCAAGATTGCGTTGCCCAGACAAAAGGAGCCAAGCCATGACCCAAGATACAACCTCCCTCGCCCCCGACGTGACGGCGTTTTTTGATGAGGGGACGAACACGATTACTTATGTTGTGAAGGATCCTGCGTCGTCTCATTGTGCGATTGTGGACAGTGTCATGGACATTGATTACGCGGCCGGGCGGATTACGGCGGTGCAGGCGGACAAGGTGATTGCGCATATTGAGGCGCAGGGTTTGACGCTGGATTGGATCATTGAGACCCATGTGCATGCCGATCATCTGAGTGCGGCGCCTTATTTGCAGGACAAGCTAGGCGGCAAGATTGGGGTTGGCGCGAAGATCACCGAGATCCAGGAGGTCTTCGGCAAGGTGTTCAACGAGGGCACGGAGTTTCAGCGCGACGGCTCGCAATTCGACGCGCTCTTTGAGGACGGCGACACCTATCAGATCGGGACGATGACCGGCACCGCGATCGCCACGCCGGGGCACACGCCCGCCTGCATGGTGCATGTGATCGGCGACGCGGCCT
>SPJK01000053.1_pt1 | contig 10686 bp, 8 predicted proteins | sample 3741771 | NCBI WGS metagenome assembly SPJK01 (sample SAMN10925997, study PRJNA522277) | cold seep metagenome | isolation source: Elba SIP-enriched marine methane seep metagenome, extraction at timepoint T2 | place: Italy: coast of Elba, Mediterranean Sea
AAAACTGGCGTTTTAGAATTAGCTCAACACCTAAACCGACTAGGCGTTGAATTATTATCAACCGGTGGTACCGCTAAATTATTGCAAGAAGCTGGTCTGCCGGTAAAAGAAGTATCTGAACATACTGGCTTCCCAGAAATGATGGACGGCCGTATCAAAACATTACACCCTAAAATCCACGGTGGTTTATTAGGTCGTCGCGGTACTGATGAAGCGATCATGGAACAACATGACATCGCTCCTATCGATTTAGTTGTAGTGAACTTATACCCATTTGAAGCGACTATTGCACGCGATGACTGCACTTTACCAATGGCCATTGAAAACATTGATATTGGCGGACCAACTATGTTGCGTGCGGCAGCCAAAAACCATGCTTCAGTTACCGTATTAATTGATCCTGCAGATTACAGCACAGTTATTGAGCAAATTGAATCAAATGGTGGCGTTGATGACCCGACACGTTTTGACCTTGCCGTTAAAACCTTCGAACACACTGCGCATTATGACGGTGCTATTGCCAACTACTTAGGCAAAATTGAAGCTGATACTACGGTTGAATTTCCTCGCACCTTCAATAGCCAATTTAATAAAGCACAAGATATGCGCTACGGTGAAAACCCTCACCAAAAAGCAGCTTTCTACACAGAGAAACGAGCTGAATCAGGATCTATTGGTGCAGCAACTCAAATCCAAGGTAAAGAACTGTCTTATAACAATATTGCAGATACAGATGCAGCTCTAGAGTGTGTAAAAGCGTTCCCAGAAGCACCTGCATGTGTAATTGTTAAACATGCGAATCCTTGTGGTGTTGCAACTGCAGCTGATTTATTAACCGCTTACGATTTGGCTGATCAAGCAGATACAACATCGGCATTTGGTGGCATTATTGCCTTTAACCGTGAACTGGATGGCAAAACAGCACAAGCTATTATTGATCGTCAATTTGTTGAAGTTATTATTGCCCCATCAATTAGTGAAGAAGCGAAAGCAGTGGTCAGCCAAAAAGCCAATGTACGTCTATTAAGTTGTGGTCAATTACCTGAGTCAGCATCTGATGGCTTAGACTTCAAACGCGTCACAGGTGGTTTATTAGTCCAAGATCGCGATACAGCTTTAGTAACTGCGGAAGAATTAAAAGTAGTTACGAAAAAAGTCCCTACCGAAGAGCAATTACAAGATTTACTATTTGCATGGCGCGTTGCTAAATTTGTTAAATCAAATGCCATTGTTTATGCAAGCAAGCAACAAACAGTGGGTATCGGCGCAGGTCAAATGAGCCGTGTAGTCAGTAGCCGTATTGCTGGTATAAAAGCAGAAGATGCAGGATTAACCGTTCCGGGTGCAGTAATGGCATCAGACGCATTTTTCCCTTTCCGGGATGGCCTAGATGCAGCCGCTGAAGCAGGTATCAGTGCCGTTATTCAACCAGGTGGTTCAATGCGTGACGATGAAGTCATTGCTGCTGCAGATGAACATGGTATTGCTATGGTATTTACAGGAATGCGTCACTTTAGACATTAATCCAATGATGAATCATGCATAGATGGAATTAGAAGAGGTTGCGAAATTAGTTAACACCCATAATCGTTCAAGGTTAGAACGATTATGGGCACTCGCTCCGCAAAAGCAAAAAACATTCTTCGAATTACTTCCTTTAATATTCCACAGCAATGATGACGCTTTACCGGCTTATGTTGCTAATGCGCCGATTGGGATTCGCGGCTATCAGCCCTCAGAACAGTTATTAGCAAATACAAAAAAATACAATCCCGGCTTCACACAAAGCCATCGTGCTTTTACAAGCTACCCCATTGAAGGCTTATACCTGCTGAATGAGCATGGTGAGCTTAGTTACCCTAAGCAACCGAGCTTTGGTCTCTGGCTCGTTTATAAATCATCAAATAGTGATGACCAGATCGCACTATTAAAGCAAAAAATGCAGCAGCTTTTGGTTTGGGCAGACACCTTAGGCATCAAGCTAAATGCTCGACTCTTAAATGAAACGGCAGTTACGGCTCACTCGGTTTCAAGTGATGATTTAGACGTGTTTTATAGTTCTGGCCTTATTATCGCAGGCTCAACACCTCTTTGGGGCTATCTAAGACCAGAACAAACTGAAAGTTATACAACCTCCGCAGAAGCTGTTGCAGATCAACTACCCAAAGATATTTTCACGCTAGATTTTGGTCCACTTAAGGAGCGTACCCCATCGTCAATTATTGACCGAGCGGTCGAAACGAACCTGGCGACGATGTATAACAATTTATCAAGCTATCTTGATCTCCTGTTTTATCGTGTCTTGCTCGAAAAGGGAATGAATACAGTTTGGTTGGCAAATGAACACAAGCGTTTAATTTTTAACAACCAAACGAATAGCTTTTTATATGATCCCAATATTCTCAAATTAAGCCTGATTACTCAGCACCTGAGCTATGAGTTTCAGTTGTGGGCGCAACGTTCTTTATATTTAAAATGTGAGGAACGTTTATCAATTTCAGTTAGTTATCCAGAGCACCCATGGCGCCGAGAAAGCCTCACAGACCTAGTCAGAAGTTGGCAGTGGCATAACTCTGAAATAATAAATATAGATAAAAGAGCCAATGCGAGCATGCGAGCAAGGCTTGATGAGTTTGCATTTACAAAAAAATTGACTAGCGAACTAAATGCGCAGATTAGTTCGTTTATTAAACAATACTCTCCAGATGACGCTAATAAACGTCAGCAACTACAAAAATCCTATGAAGATGTGTTTGATACCGCACCCGGCGTTATCCCTCGCTTACCAGAGTCACTCATCCCAGATACCGCAGAAGCACAATTATTTTTACTTTATAGTTCAAGTCAGCAGCAATGGTTAATCAACGATCAAGATGACAGTGTTGATAAAAAATCCACTGAATCTAATAAGCCCCTGTATACCAGCCCGTCATTAATTCAGACGCTTGCTTGGGCGATTAGCAATGGCGGCTTATCTAAATATACCCAAGTCAAACTAACGGCAAATAATGGCGTAATTACTACAGAAGGTATTCACAATTTAATTAGCTATCTTCATAAGTCACCATTAGGCAGTACTGAAGCAACCATGTCTAATCTGACATGGTTAATGTTTGCCAATATGCACGACACCCCTAAAGAAGCCTATAAGCAACAAGATGTAAAACTATCGCTATATCAACGCGACCCATTAAATTATGGTTATCACCGTCGGAATATGGTGCTGGATATTGAGGTACTGAGCTATGAGAAAGGTCAAAAATGGCATTACTTTAAATATGAAGGTAACACCTCAGCCAATGAAACCTTAGCAAACTTGATCCGTTGGCAAGGACAAATTGGTCAATCAAACTATATTGATACTTGGTGTCCTACCATTAATTTTTCTAGCAGTATTATCAAGCGACTCACGACACTTGCCGAAAGTGCCATTAAGCATTACCATCGCTCAGATAAAAACGGTAAATATATTTTCGAAGTAGCTGATCGAAATGCTTCTATTTATTGGGTAGAGGGCATTGTAGAAGACCGATTAGCTCCTATTTCTCAAACATTAGCAGATGAACTAGCAAGACCGACCTCGGCTTACACTAACGTCTTACTAGACCCTCAGCTTGATCGTGATGGCCTTTATTCATTGCTTCTGCAGTCTTACCGGTCAAACAGAATTCAAATTTTCATCAATGCACAAAAAACGCATGTTGATGTATTTATTATTGATGAGTTAGGCCACCTGTTTAAACAGACTTTTCATGGTCTTCGAGAAAATACCTTAGTGAACAACTTCAATGACTTTTTAAGTGAAGTGACACAGCGTAATGGTCTTGAACAAATGAGGTTTTACAAATTAAAAAATAGCGATGGCGTTTGGTCAACTTTACCCATCACGATTGAAACCTCAAACACTCAAAAAGCCTACCTGCCCGTAAAGGTAAAAATGCGCGAACCAATGGTCTCTAGTGACTGTAATATCAGTTGTGGCCAACATCAGTTTAGAGGCAAGGCGAATGATGCCTCACTCTTTCAACAAGTTTATGACCTTGTTAATAAATTACGTAACTCCAATATCGTCTATCCTCTTTATATCAGCAGCATTAGTTTTGTCGGCGAAAAGCCGTTTACTAGCTACCACTACATTATGTTTAAACAACGCTTAGAAAAAATTCTCAACATCAAATAAAGAAAACTTTACGCTCACCAACACTGGCTTTATCATGTATCCAACACTCCTCCCGAATCGAGAAAACGCATGCTAAAAGTAGGTATTGTTGGTGGCACTGGTTACACTGGTGTTGAACTATTAAGATTACTGGCAAACCATGATCAAGTTAGCCTTGAGGTGATCACATCACGTGCTGAAAAAGGGCTTGCTGTGGCTGACTTATACCCAAATTTACGCGGTTACGTCGATCTTTCTTTTTCAGAACCTGATGTTAGCCAACTGAGCCAATGTGACGTGGTGTTTTTTGCTACACCTCATACGGTTGCAATGGCATTAGTTCCTGAGCTAATTGCTAAAGGCACTCGTGTGATCGATCTCTCAGCTGACTTTAGACTTAAAGACATCGCGCTATGGGAAAAATGGTACAACACCACGCACACTTGCCCATCCCTTGTAGAACAAGCAGTTTATGGACTTCCTGAAGTCAACCGCGACGCTATAAAAGACGCACAATTAATAGCGGTTCCTGGCTGCTATCCAACTGCTACACAGCTAGGCTTTTTACCTCTACTCGAACAACAGGTCATTGACCCTCGCTATTTAGTTGCGGATGCAAAGTCTGGTGTTAGTGGTGCAGGACGTAAGGCTAGTATAGGCACTTTATTAACAGAAGCGAGTGATAGTTTCAAAGCGTATGCAGCATCAGGTCATAGACATTTACCTGAAATAGAACAAGGGCTATCCAGAGCGGCCAATGAAGATGTCAACCTAACATTTGTTCCTCACCTGACACCTATGATCAGAGGTATTCATGCAACCTTGTATGGTCGCTTAACTAAAGATATTGATCTACAAGCCTTATTCGAAGAGCGTTATCGAGATGAGCCTTTTGTAGACGTATTACCAGCAGGCTCTCACCCTGAAACCAGAACCGTAAAAGGTGCCAATATTTGCAGAATAGCGGTTCATCAGCCTCAAAATGCAGATACCGTTGTGGTACTTTCCGCGATTGATAATTTAGTCAAAGGCGCTAGCGGTCAGGCGATCCAAAATATGAATATCATGTTTGGATTTGACGAAAAAACGGCCATTAACACTATTCCAGTAATGCCTTAACCATGTCGACGCCGCAACTGATCATCAGTGAACCCAAGCCTCTCCGTAGTATCGCTATCGTTGCGGCCTTAGTGTTGCTAACTGTTATTGCTCAGTGGTTTTATAATCAAAGCCAAAATAAAACCTTATTTTCACAAGTTAATGAACTTGAAACCAAGTTATCCGAACTAACAGATGCCGATAATACGCTGCGCCAGCAATTTGCTGAAATCGTAAAAAATAAACGTATGCTTGAGCAGCAATTAAGTGAACAACAACAAACTAACGCCATCCAACAAGGCACTGAACAAGAATTACAGTTACAGTTAACTGAACTGCAAGCTCAGGTGATGAACCTTAAAAAAGAGTTAATGTTTTATCAAAACATTACGCAAGGCAATAGCACTAGTAAATTACAAGTACGTGAAACGTTTATATCAAAAACGGAATTACCTGATGTATATCGTTACCGGATCGTCATTACTCAAGGTAAAAAAGTCTCAAAACCCATCACCGGCAAAGTAAAGCTGGCACTAAAAACAGACAATGATGAAAAAAATAGTGATATTGCTGAACATAACTTGAATCTACGTCACATTCAGGTGATTGAAGGCTCGGTCAATATAGCTGAAAATGTAACTCCTGAAGCCATTACAATAAAAATAACGCAAGGCAAAAAAACACGTTTAAATGAAACCATTAAATGGCAAATTTCACCACAATAATGATAGGCACCGAGGTTGTTCATGTTTAAGAAAAACAAAGCAAAACCAAAATTAAATCGTATTGATACTTTGATCGGTGAGCATAGCCAAATTAAAGGTGATCTGAGTTTTGATGGGGGATTACGAATTGATGGCACTATCGTTGGTAATATAAATGCTAGTAATGATAATAATGCACTACTGACATTGAGCAACAAAGGCACTATCGAAGGCGATGTAAAAGTTCCAAATTTAGTGGTTGACGGTAATATTTCAGGCAATGTGTTTGCTTCTGAGCATATTGAACTCGCTGCTAACGCAAAAATATCTGGCAACGTTTATTACAACCTCCTTGAAATGGCGATGGGGGCAGAAGTGAATGGTCAAATGATTCACGTACGCCAGCAAGCCGCTAGTGACTATTTAGACCTGCAACATGAAGATGAGGCTGAAGCTGATAACCTGCATTTAGAACAAAAAGTCACTATCGAATAAACTCTTGGAAAAGCTACGTCTATTCAAACCCTATAGGGTATGGCTTCCCACCTTTTGGGGCTTATTATTGCTGTTAACCTTGCTAACAGCCTTCACGTTTTTTGGTATTCGCAACCTTGGTTTCTTCCTCGCCTATCAAAAGCCCGTTAATAGCCAAATTCTGGTCGTTGATGGTTGGATGACTCAAGACAATATTCTATTAGCAGCCAAATACTTTGAACAGAATCAGTATGAATTCATAATTACGTCTGGCGGACCAATCAATCGGACCTTACTCAACCCGATGCATGATTCTTATGCTGAGCAAGCCAGTTTCATACTAGAAAAATACGGCATTCCAGCAAATAAAATAATCACCGTCTCTACTCCGGCTTCAGCTCAAAACCGTACTTTTTTAAGTGCCATAAAAGTTAGGGATTGGTTAGATAACGATAACCTTAATTATCACTCCTTAAACTTATTCACTAGCGGTGTCCACTCACGCCGTAGCCACTTACTTTATGAAATGGCATTCGGTGCTGATAAGCAGATTGGTGTCGTGCTTGCTCCGCCAAATGGGTACCAACTGGATAATTGGTGGAGCAGTAGTGCTGGCGCAAAAGGTGTACTTATGGAGACGATTAGTCTGGCTTGGACCGTCTGCTGCTTCGATCCGGGAGAAAAAGGTTCACATCAAGAAAAATGGGGCATTTACTAATACTTGAACTCTTCCTGTTAATTCTTGACTAAATTAGTCAGAATTGGATAATAACGATACATATTTATTTTGGAGAAACACTATGACAAGTGAAATGCCAAGCCCTATTAACTTCACTGATGCAGCAGCTAGCAAAGTCAGTGGATTAATTGCTGATGAAGGTAATGACAACTTAAAACTTCGCGTATTTATTACTGGCGGTGGCTGTTCAGGCTTCCAATACGGTTTTACCTTTGAAGAAGACGTAAGTGAAGACGATACTCAAATCGAAAAAAACGGTGTAACTCTGTTAGTGGATGCCACTAGTTATCAATATTTAGTCGGTGCTGAAATTGATTATTCAGATGGTATTGAAGGCTCTCAGTTTGTGATTCGCAACCCTAATGCAACGACTACATGTGGTTGTGGTTCTTCATTCTCACCTTAAAAAAGCTATTCAGTTTTTAACAATCACTCCGTGGGTTTCCACGGAGTTGATTATGCGTTACTTACCGATACAAAAGCTCGAAAAAATCTCACCTAATAAGTCATCAGCTGAAAACTCACCCGTGATTTCACTTAATGATTGCTGAGCCATCCTCAGCTCTTCAGCCAGCAGCTCACCCGCAGCCATACCTTGTAATTGTGCTTCACCTGTTAAGATCGATTGCTGTGCTGATTGCAAGGCTTCAATATGACGTCGACGTGCGATAAAGCCTCCTTCTGCTGCTGATTCATATCCCATTACTTGCTTTAAATGATCTCGTAAAGCATCAACACCACGATTATGTTTGGCTGATATCGTAATCGTTGGAAATTCACCATTATCGTTAAAACCAATACTTTCTGAACTTAAGTCAGCTTTATTACGAATCACTGTAATTCGGTGAGATTCGATCAATTCATCTGTTTCAGCTGCATAGCCTTTTTCATCATAAAGCGCATGTAATAATAATGAAGGCTCTGTTTCTTCAGCACTGCTATCGACCATCAGTAGTACGCGATCCGCTTCTTCAATTTCACGCCAAGCGCGCTCAATACCAATCTTTTCGACTTCATCAGGCGCATCACGTAAGCCTGCTGTATCGATAATATGCAGCGGCATACCATCAATGTGTACGTGCTCTTTTAAGACATCACGGGTCGTTCCCGCTATGTCAGTGACAATTGCACGTTCTTGGCCTGCTAAGGCATTCAGCAATGACGATTTACCTGCATTCGGACGGCCAGCAATCACCACATTCATACCTTCACGAATAATGGCACCTTGGTTGGCTTCTTGTAATACGTTAGCAACGGTAGATTTGAGTTTATCCAACATCGCTGTAACTTTGCCATCAGATAGAAAATCAATTTCTTCTTCTGGAAAATCAATTGCGGCCTCGACATACATTCTTAAATATATGAGTTGTTCTAATAAAGCCTGAATCTTCTCTGAAAAGACCCCTTGTAGAGATCGAAGAGCACAACGTGCTGCTTGCTCGGAAGAAGAATCGATTAAATCTGCAACGGCTTCAGCCTGTGCCAAGTCCATTTTTCCATTTAAAAAAGCACGCTCTGAGAATTCACCTGGTTTGGCGGAACGTGCGCCCAAACTAATACACGTTTGCATGATTAAATCGAGTACAACAGGGCCTCCATGGCCTTGAAATTCAACAACATCTTCACCTGTAAATGAATTTGGGTTGGAGAAATATAAAGCAATCCCCTCATCTAACACAGCCTCTTGTTGATCATAGAAAGGACCATAATGAGCATGTCGAGCACGAGGAGCGTAACCAAGAATAGCTTCCGCTATTTGCAGAGAATGTTTACCTGAGATACGAACAATGCCAACGCCACCCCTCCCAGGAGCAGTGGCGATGGCAACAATTGTTTCTTGCTGGGCGCTTATAGCGCACCCATTTTACGAGTGATGTGCCATTGTTGAGCAATAGACAATAAGTTATTGACCAACCAATACAACACCAAACCTGATGGGAAGAAAGCAAAAAATACAGTAAAGATAATTGGGAAGGCTTTCATTACCATTGCTTGCGCAGGATCTTGCGGTGCTGGATTTAAACGTTGTTGGAACCACATGGTGACGCCAAATAACACTGGCAATACAAAATAAGGATCCATTGCTGTTAAATCATTTAACCATAGTGCAAAGTCAGCCTGACGTAGCTCAACACTTTCAACTAATACCCAGTAGAATGATAAAAACACCGGCATTTGAATCAAGATTGGTAAGCAACCGCCAACAGGATTAATTTTTTCTGTGCGGTAAAGCTTCATCATTTCTTGATTGAATTTCTGCTTATCATCACCATAACGCTCTTTTAAAGTCGCTAATTTTGGTGTCAATTTACGCATCCCCGCCATTGAGCGATAGCTCACTGCCGATGGATAGTAGAAGGCTAATTTAATTAATGCCGTCAAGAAGATAATAGACCAGCCCCAGTTACCTGTCAGACTATGAATTGCACTCATAATCACAAACAAGAAGTCTGAAATAATGGTTAACACACCATAATCAACGGTTAAATCTAAGTTATCTGTTACCTCGACTAAACGTGCATGCTCTTTCGGGCCAATATACATTCGATAATCAGAAGAGACTTGTTGACCGTCAGCGACACTTAACGCAGGCATACGTGTGCCCGCTGTATAGTTACGGTCATTAATTGATTTACCGTAATACCCTACTTCTTGACCATCATTATCAGGAATTAAAGCTGCGACAAAATAATGCTGAATCATTGCTGCCCAGCCATCATTTGCTGTTCGGCTAAATGGTGCATCTTCTAAGTCATCAAAACTGACTTTTTCATACTCATTGCCTTTGCTAGAGAAAACTGCACCACTATAGGTGTAAATCAAACTAGAACCATCATCAGTAGGCACACGATTCAATTGTGCATATGGATATGCAGAGACTGTCTGACCACTATTATTCTGTAACTGATAATCAACATTGATCACGTAGCTATCACGTTTAAAGCGATAGGTTTTGATTACCGTAATCCCTTCTGCAGACTGCCACGTTAATGGCACCACTAACTCGTCTTCGCCTGCTTCTAGGCTGTACTCTGTTTTATCTGCAGCATAATTATCATAATGAGTAGGGACAACTGAATTTGAACGTAAGCCAGATTGGGTAACAAAAAAGTTTGCCGCATTCTCAGTTAAAAAATGAACAGGCACATCTGGCGTTGAAGACTCAACAGGATATTTCAATAAACTCAATTCACGAATATCACCACCTTGTGTTGAAAGCTGGATATCGAACACATCTGTTTTTACATGAATTTTATCGCTAGTTTGCTGTGCTACAACAGGCTCAATGCCTGGAATGCTAGGCATCTCTTGTGTGCTGACAACCGGCATAGCAGGTAAATCACCTTGCTGTGTCGACTGTGAAATACTCGGCTCTGCTTTTTGTTGCTCAGCCTCAGCTTGTTGTTGGGGTCTCACATAATCTTGTTGCCAAGCTTCCCACAGCAACAAAGACACTATCAACAAGCCAAAAATGGCAAACGTTCTATAATTATCCATTATCTTTCTTTATC
>SPJK01082112.1_pt1 | contig 10685 bp, 12 predicted proteins | sample 3741771 | NCBI WGS metagenome assembly SPJK01 (sample SAMN10925997, study PRJNA522277) | cold seep metagenome | isolation source: Elba SIP-enriched marine methane seep metagenome, extraction at timepoint T2 | place: Italy: coast of Elba, Mediterranean Sea
CGAGTCTTCGATGTGGTCCGACTCGCTCGCAGGGCCGTGATCGAGTGGAGGTGGGTCCTCTGACACAGAGTATGTGCGGAACACACTGCTCTCTATGTCCTCCTCGATGCTGTACCCATCATCCACCTGGTCAGAGAGCGACTCGTCGCCAGTGGTGGTGTCATCATCGCCGAAGAGAGCCATGTCGATGCGGAAGCGCGTCACGCCAGCGCGGATGTTCGCCACGGGCGGTACTGTGACGTTGAGGCTCTTCATCTGCTTGATGTCGCGCAGGATGTTCACCGCGTGCTGTTTCCACGAGTACTCGGGGCCCTGCGCACTCCAATCCAAATCGATGGCCACGATGCTCTCGCTCTGTGGGTTCCACACCAGGTTGTCGAGCACACGCCCAGCACTCGACAGGTCAGGCACTCTGCGGAGACCGTGAGCGATGTAGCAGATCTCAGTGACGTTGTGCACGATCATGTCCCAGCGCTCTGTCAGCACATGCCGCTCGCCACGCTTCACGTCGCGCAGACTCTCGCCCTGGTTCATGAACCACACGCGCCAGAAGCGCCCAAACTCCTGCTCGCCCACGACCTGGGCGAAGAGCGGATTGCCGCGAAATCGCCGATACATCTGCAGCTCTTCCATGTCGTCTCTGTTCGTCTTGGAGAGGTCTTTCGCCCATAGACCACCACGGCTGTGATCTCGACGCGGAGGGCGGAACTTCGACATTCTTAGTGCTTGAGAAAGAAGAATGGCGCAGGCACTGCTCGGTGGACTGTTTGCGCGCTCTTCGGCTGCTGGCCGCTTTGACGGTGACACTGTCTACCACCAGCCCCAGGAGGAGTTCCTCCGCCAGTACGCGTACCAGACCGACGGCACTGGTCGCTCTGACCATGTCGGAGTGCAGAAGAACGCTCTGCCGAGTCACGAGGAGGGCATTCGCCCATTTCGTGGTCTGCTCTGGCCGCCTCGCGGGCTCAAGTTCGACGCGGCTCAGGGCGCCGAAGACGTGCGCACTCGACGCGACATGATGCGCATGCGACAGCCGGGCCAGGGCTGGAAGTTGAAGCGCGATTTCTCAATCCGCTACGCCAATGCGGTCAAGTGGGGCGGAGAGGGCTGCGACCTCGCCCGCTACTACGAGAAGATCCTCGACAACTGGCACTCGGACGACACGCCCCTCATCCACGACGGAGACGTGCCTCAGCAGCGTGCTACGGTGCGGCGCACGTGGTGAAGACAATTGTGATAGCGAAAAAACTCCTCTCTGTGCCGGCTCTTGGTTTACTCGGCACTCTTGCGCTTCTTCTGGTTGCGGGCGTAGCGCGGCTCGCCACTCTGCGCGTTGTACAGGCGCTCGAGCTGCCCGTACGCGCGCTCCATGCCGGCGAGTTCGCGACGGAGGTGGTCGCGCTCGCCCGTCGCCGCCGTCACGTCGCCCTGCAGCACCTCGACCATCTCGCGCACCACGCCGACCTTGTCGCGGGCCGAGCGAAGCGCGTTCATCGTGCGCTCGAGCTGCTCGGTCTTGCGGCACAGCTCGATGGTCTGCTCCTCGTGCTGCTTCTCCGCGCGGTGCAGCGCCTCCTTGTTGGCGTGCGCCTTCGCCGCGTGGTAGTCGCGCTGCTTGATGAGCGCCTCCTTGTCGTCGAGCAGCTGGTCGGCGAGGCTCGCGCGCTCCACCGCCTCGCCCGTCAATTCGTCGACGCGAATGCGGGCCTTGTCGAGCTCGGTGGCGAGCAGGTCGCGGTCGTCCTTCGCCTGCTGCTTCGCCTTGGCGAGCTTGACCTTGAGGTGAGAGCACTCGCGCTCCGCCGCCATGCGCTTGAGCCGCTCGTCTTCCAGCTGACGGCGCAAATCGGCCACGTCGTCCTCGCGCTCGAACGCCTTCTGCACGGTGGTGTGGAAGCGCGCCATGTACTCGCCTCCCATGCCCACCAGCTCCGACACGCCGTCCGCAGCCTCCTTGGCCGCCAGCGCCGCGTCGCCAATGCGGTCGCCCAATGCGCGCACACGCAGCGCCACCTCCGTGCCCCGCTGGACGAAGGCCTTGTTGCGGCGGGCGAACAGGCGGTTGCGCTGCTCGCGCTCGACGGCTGTCGTGAAGGGCGTGGGGTCGCTGGGGGTGCTCATGGCTGTCTTGCTGCAGGAGAGCGGATGACGCGACACAAAAATTCGCAGATCGGAAAAAAATTTCGCGTGGTCCTTAGCAACGGTGCGATTTGACGCTATTTTACTCTGACCCGCAAATTTCGTTTGTGGTCCTTGGCAACGGTGTAATTTTCGCTTGTGGTCCTTAGCAACGGAAGACATTTGTGAGCTCACAAAAATTTTGGTGATCTGTGATCGCCGATCACCTCAAATTATTTGAATGAATTTTTTCGGTCGAATTTTCGGCGTTGCCACGTAGCACCCCGGATTCCGATTCGCAGCAGCCATGAGCCACCAGACGCCCCCCAACCCCAAGCGCGGACCGCTCTCCCGCAAGCGCAAGAGCCGCGCCACCCGCATCACGCGCACCCCGACCGCGGCCCGCACCCTCACGCCGAAGGCGCCGAAGAAGAAGCGCAGTCTGGTCGAGCCGTGCGGCTACTGCCGTCGTCCGTCCACCCGCTTCACCTGCGACCAGTGCGCCCGCCCCGTCTGTGTGTTCTGCACTACGCCCGGTAAGGTGGCAGCGTGGGGACCAGTCGGCGACGCCGTCGCGCCCTTCGCCGCCGAATTGCTTGGATTCAAAGTCGAGGTCACGTGCTACGCCTGCGACGGAAACGCGGACCACCTGAGCGCCGAGAAGTGCGGCATGCAGGTGCACATCCAGGACCTGGAGCGCACCATCCGCGAGGAGCGTCGAAAGCGCGAGGCGCTGCAAATCGACGCCGACAAGTGGCGCTACCGCCCGGGCGGCGAGCTCATCGAGCAGCTGTTCGGCGAGACGCAGCAGGAGGTCGACACACACAACGCGGAGAAGAGCACAGACGACGAGGGGAGCGAGTAAACCAAGGGCCGCTTCCCTTTCAATCTCGCGCCGCATTGAGCAGCTTGATCACGTCGTCGTCCGCGATGTCGCGCTCCGGCACGGTGTACGTGAGCTTGTGTCCCAGCTCGAGCATCGCGGCGATGGTGTACTTGGGCGCGATCTCCATCTGCGCGAGGGCGTCGAGGCTGTGCGATTCGGGAATGCGAACGCCCGCTCGGACCAGCTTCTCGCCGATGAGGTCGCGTCGCAGCAGCTCTTCCTCGTCGTCGGTGCCCCACACACTGCCGCAGTCGAACGCGGCGACCAGCGCGGCTTCGTTGCCCGCCAATGCGGACACGACCTCCGATTTGCGCATGATGGTCTCGACCCTGGCGAGGTTGCCTTGGCGCGCGTACACGATCAGGGTGTCGGCATCATCGTCGCTCTCTGCCTCTTCGGCGAGGATGCGGTGGAGGCGGCTGGCGAGGCTCATGGCTGTCTTGCTGCAGGAGAGCGGATGACGCGATACAAAAATTCACAGATCGGAAAAAAATTTCGCGTGGTCCTTAGCAACGGTGCGATATGACGCTATTTTACTCTGACCCGTGAATTTTCGTTTGCGGCCGAATTTTCGGCGTTGCCACGTCGCACCCCGAACCCGATTCGCAGCAGCCATGAGCAACGACCCCTTTGGCCTTAAGGCTGCCCTCGCCGCGTACGACGCTGAAAAGGCGGTCAAGAAGCAAACCACGGTGCTCGCCGCCCTCCGCGAGATGGAGGAGGAGAGCGGATTGTACGAATGCCGCCACTGCAAGAAGACCGTGTCGCTCCAGGACAAGTGCGAAGCGCATCCGTCCATGTATCACACGACCATCAAGGCCGCCAAGAACCTGCCGACGCCGGAAGAAGAGTCCGAGGATCGCATTCGCCGCGACGAGGAGAACGAACGCGCTCGCCAGCAGGCCGAGGACCAGCGTTGGATGCGCCAGAAGAACCAAGAGATCGCGAGCTTCATGCGCACCGGTCGCGCGCCGCACTGTGGCTGGTAGTGAAAGTCGCTCCGAGCAGCGGCGTTTGAGCGAAAACACACGTGTCACCCCGCTTCACAAAATCGCAAGCGATGTCGGACGAGTACTATAGCGATGCCTATGTGGCACAGCTGCTTCGCGGCGTTGAAGCCGAGCTCGGTCTGCGCGTCCGGCTGCACCACAGCGCCATGATGGGCGGCTACCAGATTCGCGTCACGCGCGAGCCCGTCAAGCCGAAGACGTTCCTCGAGACGGATCGCTATGAGCACCGGGGTGGGGCGATGCATCATCTGCGGATGTGGATGGAGCACTGGCTGGAGGAGTACGGCGTCGACCCGGCCAGAGCGGATAAGATCCTGCAGCGGCCGGTAGTGTGAAGCGGCCTGCCGAGTCGTAGACCACGAGGCACATGGGGATCGGAAAGCTGTTGGTGTAGCCCTCAAAGGCGAACTTGCCCATCACGAAGTAAACGTCCGCGCTGTGCATCACGAGGTCCTCCCAGTAGCGTGTGTTCGAGCGGATGGGCAGCAGCAGAACCGAAGAGCGGCCCTGATCGTTCTCTGCACGCGCCCTGGCGAGCCACCTTGCTCCCTCCTTGAACGGCGGGTTGATGTAGTTGCGCTCGCCCCACGCGTTGGCCGGGTCCAGTCCGTCCGGCACGGCGGGGTTCTCCAAGCCGCCCAGAGGGCAGGGGTCGTGATCAAAGTGGCACGCTCCGGTGAGGTCCATGAAGAACTGGTGCGGGGTAGCAATGTCGATGTTGTTCTGGTTGGCATCGCGCAGTAGTCTACGTGTCAAATGACGAGCAGCCATGACTTGGACGCACTCAAGCGGGAGAACGCAGAGTTGTTGAAGCAGATAGATTTGTTGAGAAAAGAGACGGCGAAGAAGCGCTCAGAGAAGAACCGGTTGCGGTACGAAGAGTACTGGGTGCGAAACGGCATCAGAAAGCCAACGTTGAAGCCAGGCGCATGGGTCAAGAAGTGGCGACAACGTGCATCGTCTGGCAAGGCAGAGTGGCGACCGAAGAGGCGCATCAATGTGGGTATGAAGAACGGTGAGACTCGCCGTTATGGCAAAGGTGTGTACAGCGACACGCCTGACGCACGGCCACAGGATATGTTCTTCCTCTGCAAGGGCACGATCGACGGTGAGGAGTCGATTTCTACAGAAGAGTAAAGCAAGGAAACACCAGATGGACCCTCGCCCGATCGGAAAGTCGCTCCAGGACCCGCGTCCCATGACGTTCAAGGCCGTCGAGCGTCTGCACAAGGCCCGGGAGGCGCACGAGCCTGGCACGTGGTCGTTCGATGCGAAGCACGACGTGATGTTTCTCCCCTCGCTCGCTGCCAAGCGTGCCAACCAGCACGAGTACGAGGAGCTGCGCAACAACATGGGCTCGCACACCCTGATCAAAAAGACAGGCCGAACGTGGATGGTCAAGACGCGCAATGGCCAGTTCTTCCAGACGGCCGTGGACCCACAGCGCAACGAGTACTACACCGGTGTGTAAAAGACAAGTGTGAGTCACAAATCTCCTCGAGGGGCGCATTTGAGCGAATGGGCGCTCTGAGCGAATATTCCGAATCGGAACGCGCTCCGAGGGCTCCCAGCGGGCTCCGGCGCTCTCACGCAGCTCACCCACACGACATCCTCGAAGAAGCATGTCGTACCCGACCCCCACCAGCCCCCCCACCGAGCCGCCCGCCGCTGCTGCGCTGCTGCGCCTCTCACGCGCACAGACGCAGGCGATGCTGCTGTTCGGCCACCTGCACGACAATCCGGCGCTCTTCGACCGCTTCGGCCGCTGCCGCCAGTGCGTCGCCAACGACCTGCACGCGCAAGGCTTCCGCGTCGTGGGCACCACCGACCGCGTGGTGGTGGAACGAGAGAACGGCGCGTGGGAGAGCTACCGCGTCGACGCCGACGGCGATTGGAGCGTTCCGATTCAGAACGCTCCGATTCAGCACGTGCCACGTCCCGACGAAGCGGGCATGGTGCTGCTGAACGTCGGCTACTCGCACGACTGGCAGCACGACAACGACGACGACGACGACCAGGCCGCGCAGCCCGCTCCGCAGCCCGTTTTCGACGGCCCGATCCTCGACTTGACGTCGGAGAGCGAGGCCGTTGAGAACGCCCAGAACTGATCGAGTTCTGAAGTGAAGTGTTTTCCTGCGACGGCGCAGTTCACCTCTCAATCTTGTCCCAAATTCTCCTCTCACAAATCTCCTCGAGCGATTTGTGAATCTTCAATTCGCGTCGCTCTTCGCCAGAGGCTTGTCGTCCGCGTCCTCGTCTTCTTCGCCGGGCTCCTCCACGGCCGTGGCCTTCTCGAGCTCCTGGATCTTGGCCGCCTGCTGCTTCACAGCGTTCTGCAGCGCCTCGTTCATAATGCTCAGCATCTTGATCTTGCCCTCTTGGGCTCCGATCTCCTTGAGCAGCTCGTTCTGCGACAGCTGGATGAAGACCCGCGGTTCCTCGGGGGTATCAGAGCTCATTGTTGTGCGTAGTTTGCGTTGGATAATCAAAAAGCGATGAGCCGCGGAAAAGACCGTGATCTGCAGCGCATGTACCTGCTCATGCACCCCAACTGGGAGAACGAGATCAACGCCCGCTCCGCTCACTACTCTCCCGAGCTGTTTGTCAAGCGCAATCTGCTTCCGCATTTGGGCTGCGACAGCAATCTGCCCACCAGAGGCTGGCGCGAGGAAGCCATCGCCCGTGTCGAGTGGCGCAAGGACCCGCGCACTCACACCCAGCGCCTCCAAGACGAGCTCGTCCTCCTCAGCGCGCTACGCCAGCAGAAGGGCCTGCAATCGGCCGTCAAATTCGGCGACCTCAAGGAGCGGCTCGCTATGCGCCTGCCCCGCGCCGAGGCCGACAAGATCAAGGAGCGCGAAGCCCGTACCCGCCGCGAGTGCCGCAGTCGCCGTATGGATGTGCCGGGCCTACACCTGCCGTTGTGAACGATTCGCTCGATTTTTTGGCGCGCAAATTTAAACGGTCGGTCGGATTCACTCCCCCGTTCCCAGGGAGTGATGAGCGCGTTCCGCCGTCGGTTGTATGAGATCCGCAACCAGAACCCCGACCCAGACTACGTCCAGCGCACCAGCTGGTCGAGTATGGGCGACGTGGCACCTCAATCCGCACCGGGCCGCATTTGCCTCGAGCGCCTGACGCCGCAGGAGTACGAGGACGCGTTCCGCTCTGTCATGGAGCTGGCTGTCGACGCGCACACGCGAGGCGAGGCCGTGCCGCAGGTGAACGAGCACGCCGGCTACGCGTTCCAGCGCATGGTGGTCGACATCGACTCGGAGAAGGGCTACGAGATCACGCGCCTACACGCCGCTGCGCTCGCCTACGCGCTGCACAAGGCGATCAAGCTGCACACCTCGCTGGAGGACTGCCGCGTGCTGGTCTTCTCGCACTCGGCGGGCGACGCCTTCCACCTGCACCTGCCGGGCGTCATCCTCACCAAGGGCACGTTACGCTTTGCCTGGTCGCTGTACTGGGTCGCGTGCCGCATGGTGGGCCACGGCTCGTACATCAAGCCCGACTCGGCGCCGCTCAAGGACGGCCACATCCGCATGGCGTACACGGCCAAGACGAAGCGCACAACGCGCACCCGCCTGATCGAGCGCACGTACACGCTGCAGGGCGGCTTTGACGAGCACGGCATGGGCGAGCCGTACCACTCGGACGACCTGTTCGACTTCTCCATCCGGCCGTCGGCCGCTCAGCTCGTACACATGATGGAGACGCGCATGACGCCGCAGTTCATCACGCGCTACGTCAAGGACATCCAGCCGCACCTGCCGAGCTTCACGATGGAGGTGGACGGCGAGCTGGTCGAGGGCGTGCAGTGCGACGTGCAGGCCAACGTCAACACCGAGCACTTTTACGCCATCAACCGCAACGCGGCGATCGCCATGTGGGAGGACAGCGACAAGTTCACCATCTTCACGATGAACGGGCGCAACAACCGCGTCCGACACACCTATGAGGCGGGCCAATGGAGCAAGGCCGAGCAGGACAACACGGGCGGTGATGCCGACGTCGAGCCAGAGCTGTTCAAGATGATGATCGACGAGCCTGGGCTGGTCAAGGTGTACGAGCTGGTCGACATGCCGATCGCGATGTGGGCCGGCTTCAACAAGAGCTACCGCTTCGACGAGCAGTACTTTGAGGCGTTCGATCCGGCCACCAAGGGTGCAGGCTGGATGGCAGACGAGCTCGTGCGACTGACCGGCTCCCGCATCGGCAACTACAAGATCGCCGACGCCGTCAACTACACGCTGGAGGAGCGCAAGCTGAGCGAGTGCATTCCGGAGGGCCGCTTCAAGCCGTTCATGACGAGTGGCTTTGACGTCGAGGACAGCGAGCAGGCGTTCAACAAGGAGGCGCTTCACGATCTGCGCGAGGCGGGCATCACCATCTTGGAGGCGCCACCAGGAGCAGGCAAGACGTTCATGGCGACGAAGATCCTGCCGGCCGGCATGCACACGCTGATGGTCGCACCGCTGCGTGCACTGACGAAGCAGATGTACAAGCTGTGGCGGTCGCTCAACAAGACAGCGGCCGTCTACGCCAAGACCAAGGAAGAGAGCCAAGGCGAACCGGACGACGAGGACATCGTGTGGACGACAGTGGGCGGCGAGCCGGACGACGACTCGGCCAGTGCCTACATGTGCTGCCTGCCGTCGCTTCTGCGCTGCGCCAAGGGCACGTACAGCGCGGTGTTTCTCGACGAGATCAAGCTCATTCTGGAGAACATCGCGTTTGGCCGGCACATCAGCAAGACGCGCGACAAACTCTACCACTTTCTGGTCAACACGTGCGCCTCAGCCCGCATCCTCATCGTGAGCGACAAGGACATCCAGCCGACCGTGTGGCTGTTCCTCGGCGACGTGCTGCGCACTCGTGCGTACAAGGGCTTCAACCGCCCGCTGCCGATGCGCCTGACCAACGTGCAGGTGCGCCACTACCGCGTGCACTACGACGTCGACGTCACGCTCACGTTCATGTCCGACAAGGACGCGCTGGTCGACATGGGCATGAACCTGATGGAGGGCAAGAAGCTCATTGTGGCGTGCGAGCGAGTGGACGACGCGCACCGCATGGCCAACGAGCTCAAGCGTACCATGGGCGAGCAGAAGACGGTGGAGGTCATCACAGCGTCGAACAACACCACCGACTGGGCGTTGGAGGACCCGCACGACAAGTTCGAGGAGGACGAGGTCGATGCGCTCTTCCACACCGCCACGATGTCGACGGGGGTGTCGATCTCCAAGAGCATGTCGTCGATGATGCGCAACTCGATGGGCGCCGCAGAGTGGAAGGACCACGGCTACTTTGCGCACGCCTACGTCACGCTCGGCATGGCGCCGTTCGCCACCGCACCGCGCATGTGGCAGTCGCAGGCCAGAGCGCGCGATCTCGTCGGCCAGGACTGCATGGAGCGCAAGACCATTGTGATTGTGCGCCGCAAGGAGGTCAAGTGGGAGCGCGACGCCGTGTCGAGCCCGCAGACGTTCGGCTGTGCGCTGCGAGGCGAGTTCGTCACGCACAAGTACCAGAAGCTGCGCATGGACGGAGATGTGCCGGGCTCTGTCTACGTGTGGCCGCGCACGTCGTCCGCCTACATCTACCGCACGGTCGCGATAGTCAACGCGTTCGAACGCGACAACTACTGGGACCTGCTGGGCGAGAAGGTGGCGCAGAACGAGTGGCAGATCGAGAACAAGATCGGCACCAACACCGAGCTGTTCGACGAGGTGCACGAGTTCGACTACGAGAGCGGTGGAGGCAGGGCGGTCAAGGAGTCTGACTCTGACGACGTCAAGCGCCGCAAGACGAGTGGTTTGGCGCCAGTGTTCGGCGACTACCAGGCGACACTCGAGAAGTCGCCGTTTTTCATGGACGTGCGTGGGCGCAACATCGACGCGACGGTGTACCAGGCGTCGGTGCTGTTGGCGCTCAAGAACCGCGAGGATGATCAAGCAGACAACTTTCAAGGCCTGGTGATGGCCAAGCACAAGGACGAGGTGCAGAAGAGCCGCTACAGTACAGCGGACCACGACGTGTTCCAGCTCCAGCAGACGCTCAAGGCGCTCTCGCTCACGGCCACAGATCTGTTCGAGTGGGCCGGCGAAGATGATGTGCGCCCGAAGAAGTGCAAGTTGGTGCAGGGCGCAGAGTTGCAGACGCGAGCCGGGCAGACGCTGACGGTGGACGCCTACATCGACTACATGACCGAGCGTGGCAAGGCGTTCTTCGGCCAGCTCTCACCGCGCCTGTTCAGCTCAACCGCCGTGCGCAAGCTCATCGGCAAAGCGCGCGAGGTGCGCGACATGGACGCAGAGGATCGCACGGACAACAAGCGTCGCACCGTCATCCGCCGCGTCATCACCGGCCTGCTGGGCGACATCTGGTCTGGCCGCAACGGTGCAACCATTTTGCACATCGAGATGCGCCGACTCGTCAGCCTGGTGCCGTCGGCAAGCATGTACTACGGCCTCCGCATGGACAACGAACTCGCCGAGCTTTGCAACAAAGTGCGAGCAAGTGAACCGTGGGGCAACTGAGTTTCCCTAGGCAACCCTCAGAGGGAGCGTTTTTGCGAATTATATCTAAGTTATTTTTGGATTTATTTACTATATATAAAATGACTAAAAAAAATGATTCGCCGAATGGGCGTTCCGTGAACCTCA
>SPJK01047819.1_pt1 | contig 10684 bp, 7 predicted proteins | sample 3741771 | NCBI WGS metagenome assembly SPJK01 (sample SAMN10925997, study PRJNA522277) | cold seep metagenome | isolation source: Elba SIP-enriched marine methane seep metagenome, extraction at timepoint T2 | place: Italy: coast of Elba, Mediterranean Sea
TAATTGAATCATGATCCAGGGGTTCTATAATTTGACCGTGAGAATCAATGCGACCAGAGATTTCAAGCACGTGGCTGTATAAACTCGAAGGTCGCTGGATTTTTAAAGCAAATATATCCGGACGATTTTGGTAGCTTATTTTAAGACAATCCCGAAAGCCTTTATTGATCAGTAAGGCTGTTTTTTCACCTTTGCCTTCCAGTAGCGCATTAGTGCCAACTGTGGTTCCCATTTTGATCGCAGCAATCTGCTGGTTTTTTCTGTTTCCCATCAAGTCTTTAATAGCCTGAATGGCTGCATCCTGATAGCATTCAGGGTTTTCAGAAAGCAGTTTACGAGTTAGAGTATGACTTTCAGGCGTCAGGGCAATGACATCGGTAAAGGTGCCTCCTCTGTCTATCCAAAATTGCCAGGATGGATTTTTTTGCTTCATGGTTAACGTAGTGATTGAAATTAACACATTATATAATAATGAACGATAACGATGATTTGTATGGGGTTTTTTGAAAACCAATCGTAACAACTCAGCCTGTTTTGATATACATGGCTCTATACAAGCCAAAGGTTGCTTCCATTTTGTTTCTCAAGGCCGGGCGTCAATACGTCCATGTAGCCTTAGTGACAGCATCCCTGCTGTCAATAGCCTTGAGAAACAAAACGGAAACAACGCATAACTTGTGTTTTGTATAGAGCCATGTTGATATAAATTGTTTTTGCTTTTTAAATTCGGTTGCGTAGTGACAACCAATCAATAATGACAGCCCTGATGAAATAAATTCAACATTTTAAATGACCATGAGACAGAACAAGAGACGGGGAATGAAACAATTCAAACGAATGGCTCCCTGGCGTGAATCGTTAAAAAGGATTATTTTCGGTTCTGAAACACCTATGGGCAAAGCATTTGACGTGATTCTGATCATTAGTATTATCGTCAGCGTAATGGCCGTGATGTTGGGAACGGTAAACAAAATCAGCCAACAATATCGTATGCTTTTGTATTATGTTGAGTGGTTTTTTACCTTGCTGTTTACTCTGGAGTATTTGCTAAGATTGATTTCAGTGCAACGCCCCTGGATATATGCGCGTAGTTTTTTTGGCATAGTTGATTTTCTATCTATTGTACCCACCTATCTCGTGTTTTTATTCCCTGGCATCAAATATATGCTGGTAATTCGAATTTTGCGTTTACTGAGAATTTTTCGGGTCTTTAAATTATCGGCCTATTTAGGTGAGGCGCAAATTTTGATGGGGGCTTTAAACAAAAGTTGGCGCAAAATCCTGGTGTTTCTCTACACTATTCTGACGCTGGTGATTGTATTTGGTTCTTTGATGTATGTAGTGGAAGGCAGTGAATCAGGTTTTACAAGTATTCCTCGTTCTGTTTATTGGGCTATTGTAACTCTGACGACTGTTGGTTATGGGGATATTGCTCCTCAATCACCATTAGGGCAGGCGATTGCTGCGGCTATAATGATTATGGGCTATGGGATTATTGCCGTACCTACGGGAATTTATAGTGCTGAATTAATCAAAACCTATAAAACAGAGGACAAAATCAGTAATTTTGCTTGTCCGGGATGCGGTGAAACAGGGCATGACTATGATGCCAACTATTGTAAATATTGTGGGCATCCTATGGATTCAAATAATACGATTAATCCGGATATTTCATGAAGGTGGTGAATATTTGTTGACTAAACATGATTTTTTTATGTCTTTTGAAGTCTAGAGGCAAATACTCAGCTTACTTTGACATTAAATACCAGCTACTGACTCCAGAAAATGCCATAAAATACATCCATGTCACACAGGCGCGTCTCATGATAGATTCAGGGACTCCATGTCACCATAATCGATTCGCCGCGCAGCGAATCATAAGGCTCCAGATGCCCTGCGTTCACCTCAACTAAGCACAAAAGCTGCTCCGTTAAGGCTACCAAAATGGCTACGGCTATTCGGGAGAGAATTTTAGCCTCTCTAGCGTGCTATCACACACGTCGGATTGGCTAATTTCCCTGCGCCTACTGGAAACTATCAGTCCATCCGGGGCTGACAGCGGATGTTTTTATAGATAAGTAACTGATATTTTTTAAATACCGTGAGTCGTTATAAACGCAATCGCTCAAGCCTGAGCTGCTATGCTTTTTACAATTTTTCAGGTTTGTTTGCCCGATTGTTCAGAACACCTATACTGTCATGACGCTCCGGGCTATGCCTCTGGCTGGATAGATTCAATTGAACCCATATACGGTTTCAATACGTCAGGAATTCTGATACTGCCATCTTCCTGCTGATAGTTTTCCAGAACTGCAATCAAGGTTCTGCCTGCTGCCAGACCTGAACCGTTGAGGGTATGAACCAATTCAGGTTTTCCAGTTTCTGGATTGCGCCATCTGGCTTGCATACGTCTAGCCTGAAAACCCCTGAAATTACTACAGGATGAAATTTCCCGGTATTGACCCTGGCCAGGCAGCCAGACTTCCAGATCGTAAGTTTTTGCCGAAGAAAAGCCCGTATCGCCTGCACAAAGCAAGACTTTGCGATAGGGCAGTTCCAGTTTTTGCAGAATTTGTTCGGCATCAGAAGTCAGTTGTTCGTGCGCGGCTTCAGAATCAGTCGCCGGGACAATCTGTACCAATTCAACCTTTTCAAATTGATGTTGACGTATCATGCCTCTGACATCGCGGCCATAGGCGCCCGCTTCACTGCGGAAACATGGGGTATGACAGACAAATTTTAAAGGCATGGCTTTTTGTTCAATGATGCTATCGCGAACAATATTGGTGACGGGAACTTCAGCCGTTGGAATCAGATAGAAATCAGGATCATGATTGACCTTGAATAAATCCTCCTCAAATTTGGGTAGCTGTCCTGTGCCAAATAAACTTTGGGCATTGACCAAAAAAGGAACATAAGTTTCAGTATATCCATGCTCGGTAATATGGGTGTTTAGCATGAATTGAATTAATGCGCGCTGTAATTGAGCCAGTGAGCCTGTTAAAACGGCAAAGCGGGCGCTGGTGATTTTGGCTGCGGTTTCAAAATCAAGTCCAATTTTTTCACCTAAATCAACATGGTCCTTTGCAGGAAAGCTGAGTTCCTGAGGTTCACCCCAGCGACTGATTTCAAGATTATCCTCTTCTGATTTTCCATCAGGAACGCTGGTGTCCAGGATATTTGGCACAGCCTGCATGATGGCGGAGATTTGTTGCTGAATTTCTGATAATTCCTGTTCGGCTTGTTTGAGCTGGTCACCCAGGTTTTGAACTTGATCAAGTAATGGCTGGATGTCCTCGCCTTTCGCTTTGGCCTGACCGATGGCTTTGGCACTTTTGTTTTTTTCGTTTTGTAAATCTTGGGTTTGAACCTGAATGACCTTGCGTCGGCTTTCAAGTTCTTCATACTGCGCATGGTCAAAAGCAAAATTTCTACGTTGCAATTGGCTAACAACTGTTGCCAGGTCAGCTCTGAATAAACGGGGGTCTAGCATGAAATGAAACCTGTGATAGAGTAAATTATAGCGTGTAAAATGAGTCCGGATACTTGATCAGGACCGCCAGAGTTTTAAATAAATATAAGTTTTTTAGTGCTTGATGGTTGTTTAAAAAAAGAAAAGGTTAAGACATTGTTTTCCTGATTAAACAGGCAATGTAATACCCAGTCCATAAACTAAAACCGCAAAGCAAGAAATTGGATGCTATTGTAAATGAAAATGTATTGAATTCTAAATTCAGCTTGTGGCCACGTTCAAAAAAATCCAACAGCAAATACAAGCTGGAAAAACTTAAAAACAGCGAAACGATGATAAAGACCAGTATGCTGTTTGTCTCGGAAGTGAAGCCTGTTTTGCCTGATAATAATGTGATGACCAATCCGATTAAAAAGGCACCCACAAAATTAATGCATAGCAAGGCATAAGGGATTGTCCAGTTCAGCCCTTGCATAACATAGCTGCTGGGGCCGCCAAACAGAATCCGACCCAGGCTTAATCCCAGCCAGACCGCAAACAGGCAAAACAGGACGCTGGCAAAAATATTGTTTGCAGCTTTGCCGATCTGGCCTTGTTCCAGCAGATAGACAGTATCCAGTGAAAATGTAGAAAATGTGGTCAGTGAGCCGAACAGGCCGACCAGAATAGCCACTTTATATTCCTGGCTAAGTATGACCCTGTTTAAAATGAGTGCTTCTGTCATCAGGCCGATCAGAAACGAACCCATTAAATTCACTGCCAGCGTGCCATAGGGAAACCCTTTGCCCAGCCATTGATAAGTGGCACTGGAAACTAAAAATCGAAAAACTGCCCCAAATGCGCCGCCAAAGGCAATGGCGATGACCTGGTTCATGTTTAGAATTTTATGAAATGCTGGCGATAATACTTCAGTTCGTCTATCGATTCTATGATGTCGTCCAATGCAAGGTGGGCTGATTTTTTGTTAAACCCTGCCTGAAGATCAGGTGCCCAGCGTGCCACGAGTTCCTTGATGGTAGATACATCAAGATTACGATAATGAAAGAAATTTTCGAGTTCGGGCATATAACGATAAAGAAAACGCCTGTCCTGACAAATGCTGTTTCCACACATGGGGGATTTATTGGCGGGTAACCATTGCTTTAAAAACGCCAGAGTTTGTTGTTCTGCTTCATCATCATAGATGTTGGAATTCTTGACTCGATCCAGTAAACCGGAGGCAGCGTGATGGGTTTGATTCCAGTTATCCATGCCATCTAATGCAGATTGAGACTGATTAATCGCAATCACCGGACCTTTTGCCAGAATATTTAATTCTTTGTCAGTAACGACGCTTGCAATTTCAATAATCAGATCCTGGTCTGGATTGAGTCCTGTCATTTCAAGGTCTATCCAGATAAGATGGCTTGCATCGATTGCCATTGAGTTTCCTGTTAGTTGAGAGTTGCAATAAATTGTAGCATTGGCTAACCTGTATGGCTATTGAATAAATCGACTGTCATCATGGCAAAAAGCATTATTTGTAAGATAAAACATCTTGTTATACCCGCTTTAGAATGTAGGCCTTGAAATTTCTTAGCAATGGTAATGAATGCCAGGAAAACCCTGGCCGTGATGTATTCCTATGCTGGTGTAATTTGCTGAAAATAAAGCTGTATTGTCTTGAAATGTTAAAATGCATCGATATATTCTAGGATAGAGCATTCAATTGTATTTCTGATATTTTGTGATTATGAGCTGTCTGGATATACTTGGAGAATGAAACTGAACATTCACTGTCTGTATGACGTTAAAACTATAAAATTATGAATACTTTTACACTTATCTTTCTCATCGCTTTGGTTGTCTCATATGCCATACAGTTCTGGTTATCATTCAGACAAAAGAAGCATGTCGTCCAGCATCGTGAACAGGTTCCAGAAGCATTCAAGGATACGGTTACTCTGGAAGCTCATCAAAAAGCAGCGGACTACACGGTAGAAAAGGGCACACTTAGCGATATAGATAGTGTGCTGGGCATAGTTTTTTTGCTGGTATTAACCTTAGGAGGTGGTATCAGCTGGGTATTCTCTCTTTGGACAGATTTTGGTTTGTCACCAATGATGGCAGATTTGGCAGCGGTAGCCAGTATTTTTTTGATTATGACTGTGCTTGAAATACCTGCTTCTTTATATGGGACTTTTGTTATTGAAGAAAAATTTGGCTTTAATAAAAGCACTCTGGGTCAATTCTTTAAAGATCAGGCAATTTCACTGACCCTGGTTGTCATTATCGGTTTACCCATCTTAGCTTTGATACTGTGGGTGATGGATAGTATTGGTTCGCTATGGTGGTTGGCTGCCTGGGCTATTGTCATGAGTATTTCATTGTTGATGAGCTGGTTGTTTCCAACAGTGATTGCGCCTTTATTTAATAAGTTTACCCCGATGGAAGACGGTTCTTTAAAAGATCGTATTAAAAATCTGCTGGAACGCTGTGGTTTCAACAGCGATGGAATTTTTATTATGGATGGATCTAAACGTTCCGGGCATGGTAATGCTTATTTTACAGGCCTGGGGAATAATAAGCGTATTGTGTTTTATGATACATTGGTTGAGTCGTTGGATGATGAAGAACTGGAAGCCGTGCTAGCACATGAATTAGGGCATTTCAAATGCAAGCATGTGGTTAAAATGCTGGTTGCATCCTCTATCATGACACTAGCCAGTTTTGCTATTTTGGGTTGGGTGATTACAGAAGACTGGTTTTTTTCAGGGCTGGGCGTTGATACCCATTCAAACGCAGCGGCCTTGCTGTTATTTATGTTGGTTTCGCCTGTTTTCACGACCTTCATGCAACCCATCAGTGCATTTTTTCAGCGTAAATTTGAGTTTGAAGCCGATGATTTTGCATCAAGCTATGCCAAAGCCGCTAAATTAATCAGTGGCCTGGTTAAGCTGTATGAGGAAAATGCAAGCACATTAACCCCTGATCCTTTGTTTTCAGCGTTTCATTACAGTCATCCGCCAGCGGCAATAAGAATTGCCCATTTGGAATCTAAAATGACTTCGGTCTGATGGCAGAGTGGCTGAATGGTCTGGTCATTTCTCATTTAGGTCAGGCAATAGCTGTAGAAATTAACGGCAGGGTCGTTCGATGTCAAACCCGTAGGAAGCTGGAAACGCTGGCTGCGGGAGATCGAGTAAATGTTCAGTTGGTGGAAGGTGATGAGGGGCGTGTCGAAGAACTGTTGCCCAGGGAATCCTTGTTACAAAGACCATCAAGAAATAAACGTATCAGACCGGTTGCGGCTAATATTGACCAGGTATGTGTGGTCTTTGCAACAGAGCCTGAATGTGATTTTTTGTTAATTGATCAATATTTGGCTATTTGTGAAAATAAAAAATTTCAGGCGATTCTGATTCTGAATAAGGCCGATTTAGCGATTTCCAGGCATATTACGGATCAGTTACCTATTTATAAGCAGCTGGGCTATTCGCTGTTTCAGGTCAGTACTCGCGAGAAAAATGGATTAGAAGGGTTAAAGGCTCAGTTGAAGCAACAGACCAGTGTTTTTTCTGGTCAATCCGGGGTAGGGAAATCCTCGTTAACCAATGTGTTAATTCCTGACAAAGATTTAAAAACGAATAGTGTTTCTGAATTGACTGGTCATGGTCGTCATACCACCACAGCGGCCACACTCTATCATTTGCCAGATGGAGGAAAGTTGATTGACAGTCCGGGCGTTGCTATTTTTGGCTTGGCAGATTTGACCGAGCAGGAGCTGGCTTGGGGGTTTAGGGAATTTCAAGGCTATATTAATCACTGCCGGTTTCATGATTGTATGCATCAAGGCGATAAAGGTTGCGCCGTTGAATCAGCAGTGGAGAGTGGAAAAATCAGTGTTTTACGCTACCAGCGTTTTTTAAAGTTGCGTGAAAAGCTGGCAAAAAATTAAGACTTTTGGCTGATAGCCCTAAAGGCTGAGCCGGCATCCTTGCCAAGCTCAAATAGAGCATCCTTGCCTTATAGGGATTTCCATGAATTATCTGCATTCCTTGCAGTATGACAAATTTGCAAAAACAGAGAGGGTGTCCGCAAATCAGTCAGCTGTAATCAATCCAGATTACAGTTACGGGATAGATGAAATGAATCATCATAAACAACAAAGAACCGGTAAAGCAGTGTTTGTCTGATATTATTAATGGCTACTGCAGCAAAAATAACAGAGAGGATATCGCTGACTGATAGAATTACGTTCATTTCAGACTAACAAGTTACCGGTCAAACAAAGGTCAATGTTATGTTTTTCCTTTTGTATTTAAATTAAATACATTATTAATAAAGCAGAATGCGTGCCAATATTTTTATTTGATATAGAACAGTGGCTTATAAAAATGGGGCGGGATAGGATGCTCAAGCTGGGTTATTTAGCTATACTTATTTAAGGTATATAACGCAGTTTAATTATTATTTGATTTTTTATTCATTCATATGTCTGCTATGCCAACCATCTTTTTCTGAAAAAAATAGTGGAAATTGTTTTTTCAACACATCTTTGTCCTTATCAGTGATAGACCAGTCCAGGTTTTCTTGACTGCGATTCAATAATGCAATGCCTCCATCAATTGAAATGCGTAATCCTGCCTTAATTAAAGCTAAATCCAGTGCTAAAAACCAGCTGTTAAAGCATTGCATGCTTTCGCCTGCATTTAAATAGGGACTGATTAAGTCGCGCTTGGCCAGAGCAATCCAGGGGGAATGTACACTACTGTTTCTGGGGAGAGCGCCAAAGGCCCCCATTCCAGCCATATCCTCAGGCCAGTTTCTTAGTGGATATAGTATTTGGCCGTGATCATAGCTTAGTCCGCAGTGATCAACCTGATGATTCTGATTTACGATTTTAGCCGAGCTTAATGCCACTTGATCAGGTTCTAATCCAGATGCCAATTGATATATTTGATTTTCAGATAAAAATTTTAAATGGGGTGATAAGAACAGTAAATAGGGTGCTTGCGTTTTTTGCAGAAACGTTTGGATTTGTTCGGAGATGGGTTGATTGGCCTTGATTGTTGTGCTGTTAATTAACGCTGCCTGGGTTTGTGCAGATAAAGACTCTTCAGGTTCATCTTCACCCAGAATAATCAAGTCATAATTGATTTTCGGAAGTGTCCGGATGATTTGATAACTACCTAACCAGGAATGCTTTGGGTGAATAGCATGCCCTGATTGATTACGACGTTTTAATGCTGAATTCAATGCTTTCAAAGCGGATTCATAGGCATAGGCCTTATTGGCTGGATTCAGTGCGACTGAGTTGTTGGATTGTCGCCAGGAATACAATATACGCGGGATATGACAGACTCTGGACGTCTGTTCGGCTAATCTGAGAAACAGATCATGGTCTTGTGAGCCTTCAAAGCCAGGTCTGAAGCCTGAGGATTGCTGCAACAGGCTTCTTCGAATCACTGATAAGTGTAAAACATAGTTATAACTGAGCAGTAATTCAGGTGACCAGGCTGGCTTGCTATGCAGGCAACAGCGTTGACCCCGGCTATCCAGTTTGTCGTTATCGCTGTAAAGCCAATCCAGGTCAGGTTGATGATTAAGTTGATTAACCACTTCAAACAAGGCTTCAGGTGCCAGATAGTCATCGTGATCCATCAAGGCAATAAACTCACCTTCTGTTAATTCGAATGCCTGTTGGCTGCTGGTTGTGATGCCCAGGTTTTCTTCGCGTATCAACAATTTTACTTTATCCGGGAATTGATGCTTAAAATCCAGTAGACATTGCTGGATTGACTCAGACTGACTGCCATCATCAACCAGACAGAGTTGCCAATGCGGGTATAGTTGTCTGGAAATGGAATCTAGACAAGCCTGTAACAAGCCGGTCTCTACCTGGTAGACTGCGATTTGTATGCTGATTAATGGTTGATAAGACCAGTGTTTAATTTGGCGTTGGCGTTGCCTTTTCTGAATACAGGACAAAAAGCTGTGTGTTATTAAATAATTCGTGTAGTCGGGTTCGTGACTCTGATAATGATAAATTTTCTGTTGGCAATCGCAATAACTTAAGCGATGAAACCAGGTTGGCAGTGTAACCGGTTTATTATTTGCAAGATATAGCCGGTGCCAGAGACAGGTTTTGAGCACCGGGTCTGTCAACTTTAAATAGAGCTTACGCAAAAAATTCATTGATACAATGCCTTGAAGAGCAGTAGGTTATGTAGCGAATGACTGAGGTCGTAAAACTGAATCAGGCATCAGTGGATGTGCCTGGCTTTGCAAGTAATTGATGATAGAGCGCATGCATTTGTTCGAAGGTTTGCTGATGAGAATGATTTTTCAGTATGTACTGGCGCATTTTTTTTCCTGTTTCAATACGTTTCTGCGTATCAATCAGAAAAGGCCACATAGCTTCGCTAAATCCCTCGCTTAGTTTCGTGGTGGGGTCAATAAGAAATTCAGTATCGAGTAGTTCTGACTGAGCACCAACATGGGTCATAAATATGGGTGTTTCCATTGCCATCGCTTCATAACTAACCAAAGCCAGGCCTTCATTTTTAGATGGCATCATCAAAAGATCGCAATCTTTATAAAAGAGGCGGGCATCGTCTACTTCTGGAAATAAGTAAATTGGGATGTCTGCAAGTGAGGCAATGGTAGATTCAATTTTATCTTTTAATAGACCGCTGCCCGCCATAAAAAAAACCAGCGGCTGATTCAAAGACTGTTGTTGACTGCGTTTTATCAAACATTCGGCCAACTTGATAAACTCCAGAGGCTGTTTTTGATCACTAAACCGACCTAAAAAGCCAATTATCAGGCAGTTTTCGGGCAAAGGATGTTGTTTTTTGAAGCATCCGGTTTCAACATTTTTCGGGTTAAAATAGTCAACATCAACATTGAGATAACAACGACTGATTTTGTATTCAGGCACATGCCAACGTTGCATCAGAAAGTCCTGTAAAAAATGACTGATGACATGATGATGATCGATAAAGGCTTCAAAATCACGAGCAGAAGCATCCACATAGCCACCTTCGTTCGGGGGAAGCTCAATAATATGAAGTGAATCCAGAATTTTTAGGTCAGGATGAAATCGTCGAATATGGTAAAGCGATTCATAAGCTTTTGCAGCGTGATGTATATGCATAAGCTGAATTTGACGACTGCTGATTAAATAGTCATAAAACTCGGCAAAATGTTCGCAGGTTAAAAAAGCAGGTA